>JAEEGL014692284.1_pt1 | contig 10033 bp, 8 predicted proteins | sample 9134231 | NCBI WGS metagenome assembly JAEEGL01 (sample SAMN16246548, study PRJNA631951) | gut metagenome | biome: gut microbiome; feature: rumen; material: fiber-attached | host: Bos | place: Iran: Karaj | collected 2018-10 | reverse complement strand
CTCGGAAACGGGCTAAGACAATAAGGAGGATGCGAAATGAGTGATTACAGATTTGAGACCCTGCAGCTTCATGTAGGTCAGGAACAGGCCGATCCGGCTACAGACGCAAGAGCGGTTCCTATTTATCAGACTACTTCCTACGTGTTTCACAACAGCAGGCATGCGGCTGACAGATTCGGTCTGGCCGATGCGGGGAATATTTACGGAAGACTCACAAACAGCACCCAGGATGTGCTGGAGAAGAGGATCGCTGCCCTGGAGGGAGGAAGCGCCGCGCTGGCTCTTGCATCGGGAGCAGCCGCAATTACCTATACCGTTCAGGCGCTGGCTGCCAACGGCGGACATATCGTTGCCCAGAAGACCATTTACGGCGGAACATACAATCTTTTGTCCCACACCCTTCCGCAGTACGGGATAGAGACAACCTTTGTCGACGCCCACAATACCTCGGAAGTGGAAGGCGCCATAAAGGACAATACGAGGGCAATTTATCTGGAGACTCTCGGCAACCCCAACAGCGACATCCCTGATATTGACGCCATATCAGAGATCGCTCACAGACACGGACTTCCCGTTGTTGTGGACAATACTTTCGGCACTCCGTACCTCATAAGGCCTTTCGAGCACGGCGCCGACATAGTAGTCCACTCCGCGACGAAGTTTATTGGCGGCCATGGCACTACCCTCGGCGGTATAATAGTGGAATCCGGGAAGTTCGATTGGAAGGCCAGCGGAAAATATCCGAATATCGCAGATCCCAATCCCAGTTATCACGGCGTTTCTTTCTATGATGCAGTCGGACCGGCAGCCTTTGTAACATTTATCAGGGCTATATTGCTCAGGGATACGGGAGCCACCATATCACCCTTCAACGCCTTCCTTCTTTTACAAGGCGTTGAGACCCTTTCGCTCCGCCTGGAAAGGCATGTCGAAAATACGCAGAAGGTGGTGGCCTTCCTGAAGGATCATCCCCTGGTGGAAAAGGTCAATCATCCTTCGCTTCCCGACCACCCTGACCACGAGGTTTACAAGAGGTATTTCCCCAACGGAGGCGCCTCCATATTTACCTTTGATATAAAGGGCGGACAGGAGGAAGCGTGGAAGTTCATTGACAATCTCAGTATATTCTCCCTCCTTGCAAATGTGGCGGATGTGAAGAGCCTTGTGATCCATCCCGCATCCACGACCCATTCCCAGCTCTCCGACGAGGAACTGAAGGACCAGGGGATCAATAAGAACACGATCCGTCTCTCCATCGGGACCGAGCACATCGACGATATTATCGCGGATCTTGAGAACGGGTTTGCTGCGTTAAAGTGAAAAGTACTATAATCTTATCAGAAAGAGAGGAAAAAGATCATGTCTAATATTTATAAAGGAACTCTGGGACTCATTGGAAATACTCCGCTCGTGGAGGTTGTCAACATTGAAAAGGAACTTTCCCTCGAGGCCACCATACTGGCGAAACTCGAATATCTGAATCCTGCCGGCAGCGTGAAGGACCGTATTGCCAAGGCCATGATCGAGGATGCCGAGGAAAAGGGACTGTTGAAGGAAGGCTCGGTCATTATTGAGCCCACATCCGGAAATACCGGGATCGGGCTTGCGTCTATAGCCGCTGCAAAGGGATACCGCATCATCCTTACGATGCCTGAGACCATGAGCGTTGAGCGCCGCAACATACTTAAGGCGTATGGGGCGGAACTCGTGCTGACGGATGGGTCGAAGGGCATGAAGGGTGCCATTGCAAAGGCCGAGGAGATCGCAAATGAGATCCCGGACAGCTTCATTCCCGGACAGTTTGTGAATCCCGCCAACCCTGCGATCCACAAGGCGACCACCGGTCCCGAGATCTGGAAGGATACTGACGGGAATGTGGATATATTCATTGCCGGAGTAGGCACCGGCGGAACGGTGACCGGAACAGGAGAGTATCTGAAGGAACAGAAGCCGGATGTCAGGATCGTGGCTCTTGAGCCCGACGATTCCCCGGTCCTTTCGGAGGGCAGGGCAGGAGCCCACAAGATCCAGGGAATAGGCGCAGGCTTTGTTCCGGACGTTCTCAACACAAAGGTGTACGATGAAGTGGTCAGGGTCGCCAATCAGGATGCCTTCGACACCGCAAAGCTTCTGGCGAAGAAAGAGGGGATCTCGGTTGGGATATCTTCCGGCGCCGCGCTCTTTGGAGCGATCCAGCTGGCAAAACGTCCGGAAAATAAGGGCAAGGTGATCGTTGCTCTTCTGCCTGACAGCGGAGACAGGTATTATTCGACCGCTCTGTTCACTGAATGACAGAAGCTTCCTGAATAAATGCAGACGCACAGGGCCGGTTTTTCCCGGCCCTGCTTCTGTGTCGGCAGTGAGCCATGCGCCCGAATGCGTGCTTGCACGCAGAATCGGGCATATGGCGAACGCACATCATCGAGCACGAAGTGCGAGATGTAGTCGGCAGTGAGCCATGCGCCCGCACGCAGATCCGGCATCATCGGGCACGAAGTGCGAGATGATGCCTGCTCGATCGACAAAGAGTCAGGGTTTCAATGAATGTTCCCCCCGAAATCCGTCGTCGAAATATCTCGCAAACGCATATGTGCGACGAAAAGAAAAAAATCGTCGTCGAAAAAGTCCGCAAACGAATATAGACGACGAAAAATCAGAGAGCCGGAAGAGGGATCCCGGGAAAAACGTCGTCGAAGGCATGGGGTTGAGAGGAAAAACGACGACCATCGCACATATAAAACAAAAAAAAGGCGGGCTGCCGGCGTAAATTGAAGAAAACGGTCGTCGCTGATATGGGCTCGAGAGAAAAAACGACGAAAAAAAATGAACCGTCGTCGCCCATGTGGGCCGGAGGCAGGAAACGACGAAAAATGATGCGAAAAAGAAGAGCGCTTGACAAGTTATGAATAACTAATTATACTGTTTGGTAGTTAGCCAAGCATAACTCGGATTTTTCTGGGATATGATCCGACAATGACGGATCGGATACCCTGCACAGCGTTTTGTTTTGCGGATAAGGGCGCCCGAGAGTTAGCATTCGCTAATCACTGAAACCGGGAGGAGGGACATGATGCCTGTAATTTATGCTGAAAAGGGGAAACCTCAGATCATAAGGAAGATCGGAGGAAGTCCGGAGGTAAAAAAACATTTGGCGGATCTGGGCTTCAACGTAGGCGGAGAAGTCAGCGTGATCAGCGCTCTTGGAAATAACCTGATCATCAAAGTGAAGGAAAGCCGCGTGGCAGTCAGCGATGAACTGGCGAGAAAGATCATGGTGTGAGGCGCCGGATCTCGCCGGGGCCTGAAGGTCGCCGGCCGCCACAACGGGCGGAGAGCCAACGGCCCTGAGAGTTTCGTGATCCGGGTCGCCGGCCGCCACAACTGGCAGAGAGCCAATGTCGCCGGCCGCCCCCCAAACGGGCGGAGAGCCAACGGCCCTGAGAGTGCAGGGATCCGGGCCGCCGGCCGCCACAACGGGCAGGGAGCCAATGTCGCCGACCGCCCCCAAACGGGCGGAGAGCCAACGGCCCATGGAGCCCGGCAGACTGATGAAACAGATCAACCCGAAAAGGGAGGGAGGAATAAACAGTGAAAACATTACGGGATGTAGGTATCGGAGAAACGGCAACTGTCGTAAAGCTTCACGGAGAGGGTGCGGTGAAAAGGAGGATCATGGACATGGGTCTGACGAGAAAGACCCCCGTTTATGTCCGCAAGGTCGCCCCCCTCGGGGATCCTATCGAGGTGACGGTCAGGAACTACGAGCTGTCGATCCGAAAGGCAGATGCGGAAATGATCGAGGTTGAGTAAGGGAAAGCGAAAGGAGATTGAAAACCATGAACTTACGTATTGCGCTTGCGGGCAATCCCAACAGCGGAAAGACAACATTGTTCAACGCTCTCACGGGTTCAAACCAGTTTGTCGGAAACTGGCCCGGCGTCACTGTGGAAAAGAAGGAAGGGAAACTGAAAAAGCACGAGGACGTGACGGTCACAGATCTTCCCGGCATATATTCCCTGTCGCCTTATACCCTTGAAGAGGTGGTTGCCAGGAATTACCTGATCAATGAAAGACCGGACGTGATCCTGAACATAATCGACGGAACAAACCTCGAGAGAAATCTTTATCTGACCACCCAGCTGACGGAGCTCGGGATCCCTGTTGTCGCTGCCGTAAACATGATAGATGTGGTGCGGAAGAACGGAGACGTGATAGATCTCGATGAGCTTTCCAAAAGCCTGGGATGCCGCGTGGTGGCCATATCCGCCCTTAAAGGGGAAGGCGTGACAGAGGCTGCGGAGGCGGCCATAACAGCGGCCAAGAATGAAAAGACGGTGCCACTTCATACTTTTTCGGGCCCTGTGGAACACGCCATAGCGCATATCGAGGAGGCTGTCGTCCACGATCTCCCCGAGGAACAGCAGAGATGGTACGCCATTAAAATATTCGAGCGCGACGACAAGGTCCTGGAGCGCATGCAGATCCCCGCGGAAAAGATGGCCCACATAGAAAACGACATCAAAGCGGCGGAGAAGGAGATGGACGATGACGCCGAGAGCATTATCACGAATGAGCGTTATGTCTATATCGCAGAGGTAATAAAAACCTGTTACAAAAAGAAAAACGCAGGCTCCATGTCTGTGTCCGACAAGATAGACAGGATCGTAACAAACCGCTTCCTGGGTCTGCCTATCTTCGCTCTGGTCATGTTCCTTGTATACTGGGTCGCCATGGTGGGGGTTGGAGCTGCTGCCACCGACTTTACAAATGACTGCATCTTCGGAGACGGATTCCACCTGTTCGGAATGGACGGCGGCTACGGGGAGATATCGGAACGCTTCGCCGGGGCTCAGGCCATCGTGGACGGGTATGACGCCTATGTGGAAGAGAACGGAAGCGCTCCTGCAGGTGAGTTTACATACTTTATCGAGGATGAAGAGACTCTGGAGATCGCGGAAGAAACAGCGACTTTGGAGGATTATCAGGAAGCCTTGAAGACTCTTGAGGAGATCGGCGGTGAGCCGGATCCTGCAGCGTACGGAACCTGGGTACCCGGCATCCCGGCTCTAGTCGAGTCCGGTCTCGATGCCGCGGGAACTGCCGACTGGCTCAAGGGACTGATCCTCGACGGGATCGTCGCCGGCGTCGGCGCTGTGCTGGGCTTTGTCCCGCAGATGCTGGTCCTGTTCCTGATGCTTGCCTTCCTTGAAGCCTGCGGCTACATGGCCAGGATCGCATTCGTTCTGGACCGTGTGTTCAGGAGATTCGGGCTCTCCGGAAAGTCGTTCATCCCGATGCTGATCGGCGTCGGCTGCGGCGTTCCGGGCGTTATGGCAAGCCGCACTATTGAAAATGAACGCGACAGACGCATGACCATCATGACCACCACGTTTATCCCCTGCGGCGCAAAGGTTCCCTTTATCGCAATGATAGCAGGCGCCATCTTCGGGGGCTCCGCATGGGTGTCCACTTCCGCATATTTTATCGGGATGGCGGCCATCGTGATCTCCGGCATCATGCTGAAGAAGACCAGGATGTTTGCGGGGGATCCCGCTCCCTTCGTAATGGAGCTTCCCGCTTATCACATGCCTACTCTCGGAAATGTCCTGAGATCCATGTGGGAGAGGGGCTGGTCCTTTATCAGGAAGGCGGGTACCATTATCCTGCTGTCCACGATCGTAGTGTGGTTTACGAGTTATTTCGGATTTGCAGAGGACGGATTCAGGATGCTGGCCGAGGATGAACTGGAGTTCTCAATATTGGCCAGGATCGGAAATCTGATCGCCTGGATATTCATCCCTCTCGGGTGGGGAAACTGGCAGGCTGCCGTTGCTTCCATCACCGGCCTTGTGGCAAAGGAGAATATCGTGGGCACCATGGGGATACTCTATGGCGGCGGAGACATGACCGCTTGGCAGTCGCTTGCTCTTGCTTTTACCGGCGTTACAGGCTTTTCTTTCCTGGTGTTTAATCTGCTCTGCGCGCCGTGCTTCGCCGCCATTGGAGCTATAAAGAGGGAAATGAACAACACAAAGTGGACCTGGTTTGCCATCGGCTATCAGTGCGGCTTTGCCTACGTGGTTGCCTTCATGATCAATCAGTTCGGCGGACTGTTCACCGGACACGTCAGCGTGATCGGCCTGGTATTCGCAGTGGCGGCTCTGGCAGTCATCATCTACATGCTCTTCTTTAAAAAGTACAGAGAGGCTGACAAGCTGACCGCGAAAGTCCTGAAGGAGGCGTGAGAATGACCTTCCTGACGGATAATCTCGGAACGATACTGATCTCTCTGCTTTTGATCCTGATCGTGACGGCCATAATACGGAAGCTGATCAGAGACAAAAAAAGAGGGGTGTCCTGCTGCGGCGGGAGCTGCGGGCATTGCGCCAAGTGCGGATCCTGCAGGAGTGCCGGGAAACACGCCTGACTAAAGCAGCTGCAGCGGATGCCGGATCTGCCCTGCAGCCGCTACGGGAAATAAGACCGGGGAAACATAACCAAATAATGGCCTCTTGTGGATAAGGTGTGCACAGTGTTATACTTGACGGGTGATCGGAGTCACAGAAATCCACCGTCGGGAAAATGCATCGTATCAGGCTCAGGGACTGCGCGGACATGAAGGATTTTCATGACTTGCGCACCCCGGGCCTGAAGCGCTTTAAGGAGGAACGGATCTGTATGAACGATAATGCTCTGGAACAATATGTCTATGTGGCGGAATGCATGACGGGGATGCTTAAGGACCTCGGGTTTTCATTGAAAAAGGGGATGAGGATCCTGGACTTCGGCTGCGGCGAGGGTGAGATGGTCAGGGCTTTTACATCCCTCGGCTATGACGCATACGGCATCGACATCATCGATTGTCCCTCCCTTGATCCCGCTCACTTCAGAAAGATCGGTTTCGATCCCTACGTGCTTCCCTACGAGGATGATTACTTCGATTTTATTTTCAGTTCCTCCGTGTTTGAGCACGTTCAAAATACGGAAGAGGCCCTGAGGGAGATCTACAGGGTCCTGAAGCCTTCCGGAGCAACCCTTCATTCTTTTCCGAGCCCTTACCGCTTCCTTGAAGCGCATATTTTCGTGCCCTTCGGGGGAGTGCTGCAAAGTGATGCCTGGCTCAAACTCTGGGCCTTCCTCGGCGTGCGGAACCCGTTCCAGAAGGGACTTCCCTGGAAAGAGGTATACGAGAGAAATAAGGGCTACTGCAGGGACGGCATCAATTACTACAGATACAGGGAGTTCAGGCAGATAGTCCTGTCTGTCTTCGGGAATATAAAGGTGGTCACCAAAGCCTATTTCAACAATATGCCCGGAGGAGCCGCCCGCATCGGGAGGAAATTCCCCATACCCGCTTACGGAAAGCTGTTTTTCTTTTTCAGGGAGTGGGTCCTGTTTATGAGAAAGAAGTGAAGGAGAGCATCCCCTGCGTCCCCGGCGGTAAAAGGTGTTTTTTCGCGGCTGTTGCCTTCTCCCTGCTGTTGCGGGGAGATCTTTTATCTGCTATAATATCTTGCACTGTGCATACAGGTTCTGAAAGATATTTTCGGGCATTTTGTCCCTGAAAATGACAACGAAAAGCTGAAAATGAAAGGAGAGCAGAACATGAAAGGAAATGCGATAGTAGGACAGTCCGGCGGCCCCACAGCTGTCATCAACTCATCCATCGGAGGCGTGTACGCTGAAGCGAAGAAGCTGGGCGCCGGCAAGGTTTACGGGATGATCCACGGCATTGAAGGCTTTATGGACGACAAGATACTGGATCTGGATGATTATCTGGCAGATGAGATGGGTCTCGAACTTCTGAAGAGGACTCCTTCTGCGTTCCTGGGTTCCTGCAGATACAAGCTTCCCGCTCTTGAGGGAAATGAGGACGTATACGAGAAGATCTTCGCCGTTATGGAGAAGCACGACATCAATTACTTCTTCTATGCTGGCGGAAATGATTCCATGGACACGGTGAAGCAGCTTTCCGATTACGCTGCGGCCCACAACAAAAAGCAGCTCTTCATAGGCGTTCCCAAGACCATAGACAATGACCTTCCCATCACCGATCATTGTCCCGGTTACGGTTCCGCCGCGAAGTATATCGCAACCTCCCTTAAAGAGATAATAAGGGATAACGAGTCCTTCGGCGCAAAGAAGCCCACCATATGCATCGTTGAGATCATGGGCAGGAACGCCGGCTGGCTCACTGCCGCCGCCGCCCTTGCCAAGGGGGACGACTGCACGGGAGTGAACGCGATCTACCTTCCGGAGAGAGTCTTCGACATGGATGCGTTCATGGAGAAGGTGAAGACTCTTGCAAAAGAAAAGAGTTCAGTCGTCATTGCGGTTTCCGAAGGCATACATGTGGCCGACGGAAGATATGTGTGTGAGATCGGAAGGGAAGTGGCAGTGGACGTGTTCGGCCATAAGCAGATGTCCGGAACGGCCGTGATGCTGGCGGAAAAGATCGCCGCCGAGACCGGCCTCAAGACCAGAGCCATCGAGTTTTCCACCCTTCAGAGGGCGGCGACCCACATCGCAAGCCTTACCGATATCAATGAGGCCTTTGCTTCAGGCGCTGCCGCCGCCAAGGCTGCGGACGACGGGAAGACCGGGATGATGGTGACCCTCGACAGGACCTCCGATTCTCCTTATCAGTGCACCACGGGCATTTACGACATCCATCAGATCGCAAACGTGGAGCGTAAGGTTCCCGATGAGTGGATCACCGAAGACGGAACGGATATCAAGGATGAGTACATCAGGTACGCAAGTCCCCTTATCCAGGGTGAACTCACTCCCTTCTGGGTGAACGGCACTCCCAGACATCTTGTGAGGAAATGATGTTCCCGGCCGGCTCACGTGAGCGCGGGCTGTTATGAGTCGTTATTATTTGTAAGAGAGGTAAGTTCAATGTCGATAATAGGCGCAGGAAACATGCAGAGGGATGTGCTGATGATGAATCTGGGACGGGAGCTGGAGGACAGCGCGAACAGGCTTTTCAAAAAGTCCCCCTCAGAGCTTGAAAAGAAGGAACTGTATTACGTGGTTCAGGATGTTACAAAGGAACTCCTGGCGGTGACGGAGACGATCCAGCGTCCCAAGCGCGTATACTATGTGTCTGCGGAATTCCTCACGGGAAGGCTCCTCAGGAAAAACCTTCTGAATCTGGGCATATACGACAATATGGACGAGCTTCTCAAAAAGTATGGTTCCAATGTGGAGGAAATGGTGGAGCAGGAGCCCGAGCCGTCTCTCGGAAACGGGGGGCTTGGGCGCCTGGCCGCCTGTTATATGGATTCCATGGCCACCCTCGGCATCGCCGGAGAGGGCGTGGGAATTCTCTACCATTTGGGGCTTTTCAAGCAGATCTTTAAGGACAGGCTGCAGTGTACCGCGCCCGATCCCTGGATAGAGGATCATTCCTGGCTCAGATCAACGGGCATTTCCTTTGACGTGGATTTCGCGGACATCTCGGTCAGGGCGAAGCATTATTACATTGACGTCCCCGGTTATCACGGGATGGTTAACCGTCTGAACCTCTTCGACATTGATACTGTTGACGAGTCCATCGTGAAGGACGGCATAGATTTTGACAAGACGGACATTGAAAAATGCCTGACCCTTTTCCTCTATCCGGATGACTCCGATGAGGAGGGAAATCTCCTCCGCATTTACCAGGAGTATTTCCTTGCAAGCTGCGCTTCCCAGCTGATACTCAGGGAAATGAAGGAGCAGAAGTACGATCTTGTGAACCTTCCGGATCACGCCGTGGTGCAGATAAATGACACCCATCCCACGCTGATCATTCCCGAGCTCATAAGGATACTGGTGGAAGACAAGGCGATGCCCGTGAGCGAAGCCATAGACATAGTGAGCAGGACCTGCGCTTACACGAATCACACCATACTTGCGGAGGCCCTTGAGAAATGGCCCGTAAAGTATCTTAAGAAAGTGGTCCCCGCCCTCGTTCCCTACATCAAGGAACTGGACAAGAGGATAAAGAAAAAATACAAGGACGAATCCGTTCAGATCATTGACGAGG
>JAEEGL014368406.1_pt1 | contig 10033 bp, 1 predicted proteins | sample 9134231 | NCBI WGS metagenome assembly JAEEGL01 (sample SAMN16246548, study PRJNA631951) | gut metagenome | biome: gut microbiome; feature: rumen; material: fiber-attached | host: Bos | place: Iran: Karaj | collected 2018-10 | reverse complement strand
GACGTGTCCGTGGCGGTGCGCGTATCCTCCGACGGCAAGGTGAAGATGTACCTTGACGGAAAGTTCCATACGGCTGATCTTGCCGACGCGTCTATCGCCGCGCCGGCGACCTGCGCCGCCGTCACGCGCGCATGGGCCGCGCAGCGGTACACAACGGCCTGCGCCGGAACGGGCGCGTACCCCATCCGCTTCAATGGCTCGATCTTCACCACCTCCGAGGACGGCGACCCCGACTACCGTCGCTGGGGACACGGCTACTGGTGGCAGAACACGCGCCTGCCGTACTACCCGATGTGCGCCGCAGGCGACTGCGAGATGCTCAAGCCGCTCTTCCGCATGCATGTGGGGCTTCTTGACTTCAACGTGAAGCGCACGCGCAAGTATCTCGGACACGGCGGCGCGTACATTCCCGAATGCATTATGCCGTGGGGCGACCATTTCCCGTACGTCTATGGTGTGAAATATGAGTGGAAGGACCGCCCCGACAAACTTCAGGACGGCGGCTGGCACAAGTACGAATGGGTGGGCCAGCTCGAGGTGTCGCTGATGCTGCTCGACTACCATGCCTACACGCAGGACGACGACTGGTTCAAGCAGACGGCGCTTCCCGCGATCCGCGAGTACGTGCGCTTCTTCGACGAGCACTACAAGCTCGACGCGAAGGGCCGCTACAACATGAACCCCGCGCAGGCCTTGGAGACATGGTGGGACTGCACGAATCCCATGCCCGAAGTCGCCGGGCTCACACGCGTGACGGAGCGCCTTCTCGCGTTGCCGAAGGGGGTGTTGCCGGATGCGGACCGCGAGCTGTTCGAGAAGATTCGCGCCCGCATTCCCGATCTGCCCACGCGCACGCTCAAGAACGGCACGAAGGCGTACGCGCCGGCGGAAAGGTGTGCAAAGAAGAGCAACGTGGAGCATCCCGAGTTGTACTGCGTGTTCCCGTTCCGGCTCTGTTCCTTCGAAAAGCCGAACGCCGCGTTGGGCCGTGCCGCCTACGATGCGCGTAAGGACAGGCATTACCAGGGTTGGAAGCAGGAGGAACTCTTTGCGGCGTACCTCGGCATGGCCGACGAGGCGGCGGAACATCTGGCGAACCGCGTTCTCCACAATTCCGCAAGAGGATTCCGCTGGCCCGCGTACTGGGGACCGAACTTCGACTGGCGTCCCGACCAGTGCGCCGGCGGCAACATCCAGAACATCCTCCAGTCCATGCTTCTGCAGTACGAGGGCGACAAGATCTTCATCCTGCCGGCTTGGCCAAAGGACTGGAACTGCGACTTCAAGCTCAACGCGCCGAAGAACACCACCGTGGAAGGCCGTGTGGAGAACGGCGAACTGAAGGATCTCGTCGTCACGCCTGCGTATCGCGCTGTGGACGTCGTCGTGCGCCGCTGATGTCGTCCGGCTAAATTTTTTGCCGTCAACCCCATTGACGGCGGCCGCGGGAAAGTGTATAATATCCGCCATTCCTTTTCGGAGCGTAGCGCAGTCTGGTAGCGCGTTTGGTTCGGGACCAAAAGGTCGAGGGTTCAAATCCCTCCGCTCCGACCATTTTTTTGTTTGCGGCAATTGCGCGGAATTTTAATTCTGCTGTATTTTTCCATTCCGTTTTTCGCGAAAATAGTGTATAATTGCGCTGTGTTTCTTTTGGGGAAGTGTACACTTCGCCCATGGCGACGGATTTATAACGGCGGAGAAGCAATGAAAAAGAGCGTTCTGACATTGATTGCCTTCGCGCTGATGCTTGGCGTCTGCGCGATGGATGTATCTACCGAAATGGCGGTTTCGGCCGCGAATGCGTGGGTGCTGCGCAACGAGTCGTTCGGCGCGGGGCGCACGGCGACCGGGCGCGTCGTCACCGTCTGCGACACCAACGACGCGCGCACCGTGCTGTGGCATCAGGTCTCGATGAGCGGCGACGGATGTCTCATAATGTCGCCGGTCACGGACATCGAGCCCGTGGTCATTGCACTTGACAACGACGTCAACGAACGCTTCGGCGAGCTGCCGGCGGAGCATCCGCTGCGCACGATGCTCATGCGCGACATGCGCATGCGTCTACGCCTTCTCGGGCTCTACCAGGAAGATCGTCCGAAGGGCCCGTCGCTGTCGTCGATCTCGCCGGCGCGCCCGGCGGCGGACGTGGATGCCGTCGAGGAATGGGCCTCCGAGCAGCGCGCCAAGTGGTCGAGGCTCGGCGTCGGCTCGGGTCCGTCGCTTCAGGCCGCCGTGGGCCTCAACACCATCGACAACGAGGTGTGCGTGGTTAAGGGCTTCGAGAAGGGCGGCAGGATCACGGCCTGGAACCAGGATGGAGTGTTCAGCAAGTACACGCCTGGCCATGCCGTGTGCGGATGCGTGGCCACGGCCTGCGGCGCCATCGTCGAGTTCTTCGGCGCCACCAACTCCCTGTCGTACTACGGGAAGAACTGCACCTACAGGCGCTCTCCAGCTCCGTCGTGGACCAAAGAAGGTCCGCTCGACTGGGAGGGGGACAGGGACGAGGCTCGGTCGCTGACCGCATACAACGCTGGCGTGGGCGTCGATATGAACTGGGAGCTGGACGGCAGGCAGTCCGGCGCGATGGAGGACGCCATCACGAACGCGCTCATCTCGGTGTTCGGCTTCAAGCACGCGCGGTACGTCGATTTCCGCAATCCCCAGAAGCCGGACCCGAACGTGATGAAGAAGCTGATCTACGGGCAGTGCGCGGCCGGCGCGCCGGTTGGAATGGGCATCGAGCGCCACTCGGTCCTTGCCGTGGGCTACGGCATAGATTCGGACGGCGTGGACCGCGTGAAGGTGTTCATGGGGTGGGGCGGCAACGGCGACGGCTGGTACGCGCTGCCCAACATCGACACGAGGGCCACGATCGGCGGCAGTTCCTATCTCTCGCAGGTCGTCGATGGCGTCGTCACGATGATCGCCTACGACAACGACGACATCGTGCCCGTCGTCGGCCAGGCCACGATGGGCGGCGTGGAGATAACGTTCGACGACGTCTCCGACCTCTCCGTCAACGAGGAGACGGGCGTTGCGGCCAGCACACCGCGCATCGTCGAGACCAGTGCAGATGGATGGTTCGCCACGCGCGTTCCGCCTAGCGTCGGCAGGTACACGATCTCGTGCATGGGCAGGACGGCGGAATACTCCATCGGTGCCGACGCCAGGGCTTCGACGGACCAGACGAGGCTTGCGAACGGAATCCCAGACTGGATCATGCCGTTTTCGCTGCTCAACAGCACGGTGCGCTACTCGCTGGACTCCGCCATAGAGGCCGCCCTCGCCGAGGGCAAGGCGATTCTGCGCGTGAGCGGCAGCGGCGGCAACAACGCCACGAAGATCGTTCTCCACAAGATATACGAGATGGACCAGGAGAACTTCAACGACTTCACGAACCGCTATGTTTACTACTTCGTGACGGCCACCGACGCAGAGGGCGACATGAGCCCGTCGTACACCGTGCTGCTTCCCCAGACGACGCGGACCGACTGGAAGTGGTACTACCGGAACGGACGCCTCTCCTACGGCTACGCCGCGGAACTACAGTCCACCAACATGGTCGTCGTCACTAACGTGGTTGACGCGGCGGACGATCCGTATGGCATCGGCGGCGAGGTCGTGAAGACCAACTTCACCACCTACACCCGCGTTTCGACGTTCGCGCCTACCGGCGGAACGCCTAGGTATGAGGAAATCCCGGAGGGCGATGACGCATCCGTCACGAACATCGTTGAGCAGAGCCTGCTCGACGTCATGAACATCGGCTGGGACCAGTACGAGCTTCGCAGCCCCGGCATTTCGCTGGAGATCGCGACGTCCGACGGCAGCACAATCAACTATGGCTTCGAGCCGGCTCTCGGTCTGCACGCCGACTGCTACCGCACAAACGAGACCATCGTCGCCACTGCCGAGGGCGAGGTCACGAATAGGACTGGAACCATAGTCTTTGGATGTAGCGGTTGGACGCTTACGAACAAAACCACCGGAGTGGTCATTACCGGCAGCGGTAATACGTGCAATGTCTCCGTCGAAAAGGGGAATTCATACGTGCTAGTTTGGAATGTTGGAGTTAAGAAGGTCAAAGTTACGCTGAGTGTCACAGTAGAGGGATCGTCAATATCATCATACGACAGATATGGGACGGTGACGCCTGGCGCTGGCTGGTATTCATGCGGCGAATATGTTGATTTCATTATCGAACCCACAAGTTTAGCACATGTCGAAAGCTGGATTGTCAATGAGAGGATTGGTGAATCTTGGGTAGTTGCGAAGAAAGGCAACGGCGAATTGGTGAGCCATCGCATTGAAAACCCGACCGAACTTCAGATCCGTTTCCGAGGTAAAGGGAGGATGCCAGCGGAATATGTTCTTTACACTATGTCCATTGGAGTTGACGCCTTTGGAAATGCCGAGAAATTGACAGATGATCCCGATTCAAGTGTTCCCGGTTCAAGAGTTGACGGCGGCGGCGACATTGCCAACGGCCAGATTGTTGAGGACGGCAAATCCATTGCCGTGAGCAATGTTGTGACCACGCTGACGCTTGAGTCTGAAACATTTGAAGATTCCCACAGGAACAAGTGGAGGCACTATGGTTGGCTGCTGCGGAACAGCGGGACGACCGAGTTGGAAATTGACACTGACGACATAGTCACTCGTCCTGCCGCCCGCTTCCTGCTGACGGAAAATTCCACGCTTGTGCGCATCTGGGTGATGGACGAGGACGAGGATGAGGAGGAGATATTCGCTCCGATTGCCTGGAACGCTGAGCTCAACAATCTCAGGGTCGGCACGAACATTCTAGTGACTGCGGCTGAGCTGGCCGCCCATCCCGGCGCGAAGATCGTCCCCGAGGCAGATGCTGCGGACGTCCCGTTGGGCTGGAAGCTGGACGGCAAGCCGCATATCGGCGACGACGGAAGCTACGTTGCGGTTCTTGAGCTCGACGAGGAGGTGCTTGCGCCGAAGGGAGTGGGCGGCTCCGCTCCGCTGACGATATACCCCAACGCAGACGGCACGCTGACCGTCGAGGCGAAGGTGTCCAACGCAGTGCGCGGGTTCTGGTACTCGCTGTACTCGTCCGACGAGCTGGGCGCCGAGGGCTGGTCCATGGTGACGTCGGGCTACACAGACGGCGAGCCGTCGGTGCAGCAGAAGACTGACGACCCGCCTGGCGTCGGCGAGGTGAGAGTGTGGATCAAGGTCAAGCCCGAGGAGCAGCGCCGCTTCTACAAGCTTGTTGTCGAAGACTGACGCTCCGACTTGGGCGACAACGCGGGCCATGCGCCCGGAAATGGAGGTGGAGATGAGAGAATGCATCAGGTCGGCGATTGCGCTTGCCCTGCTGGCGGCGGGTGCGCGCGCCAACACGCTGAACGTCAACATCGCAGGCTTCGACAAGATGGCCGACCGCGTGTCGTCCGTCAGGGCGGAGTGGTCGGTGGAAAACAGCGACATAGTCAACAAGAAGACTTTCCTGACGACAGATACGGAGGCGATCGCCCTGCCGATCTATCCGGTCGTCTCGGCTAATCTGTTCGCGGAGCCTATGCCCGGCTACACCAACCCAAGGTTCCTCTACTACGCCTCTTCGCTTCCGAGTGGAACGATCGGTTTCCCCGGCGCCAGCTTCTCAGGCGAGATACAGAGCGGGGCGAGCGTTCCGTTCCACACGCTGCCGGATGACGACGCGGTGGTGCTGACGACGTTCGTGACGAACGTGGTGGTTGACCCTGAGACGTATAATCTGGTCTTCGACGCCGCCGGCGGAGACGTCAACCCAACGCTCAAGAAAATCACATACAAAGAGACCTACGGAGACCTCCCCACGCCGAAGCGCGCCGGCTACAGGTTTGACGGATGGACGGCCGACGGCAGGAAGTGGACCGGGGCCGAGACGGTCGAGACCCTCACCAACCAGACGTTCGTCGCCGCATGGTCGCCGATAGAGTACGTGGTCAGTTTCAACGGCAACGGCGCGGACGCCGGGACCATGGACGGCCAGAGCTTCATCTACGACGTGGAGCAGAGCCTCGCGTCCAACCGCTACTCGCGCGCGAACTACGACTTCAGCTGCTGGTCCAACGCCGTCACCGCGGCGACGTACAGGGACGGCGCAAGCGTGAAGAACCTTGCGTCAATCGACGGTACGCATGTAGAGCTGCTTGCGGCATGGACTCCCAGGCGCTACGAGATACGCTACCATCGGAACTACTCCGCCGACGTGTACTCGACGCAGACCATATCGTATGGCGAGATGTTCACGCTTGCCGACGCGCCTGGGCGCATCGGCTACGATTTTGCCGGGTGGGCCGTGTCAGCAGATGCAACCACGGGCCAGTATGGCGCAAAGGCGCAGGCTTCTGCCGACGACTTCACCTTCGACGACGCAGGCGTGCTGGATCTCTACGCCGTATGGAGCGCGTATTCCTACACGGTCAGCTTCGACGCGAACGGCGGCGAAGGGAGCATGGACGGTCAGAGCCGCTCGTACGACGACGGCGAAAGGCTTGCGCAGTGCGCGTTCAGCCGCACAGGCTACACGTTCGCGGGCTGGGCGACGACCGCACGAGGCGAAGCGGTGTTCGCAGATCAGACGGATGACAACATCTCCGTGAAAGACGATGTGAAGCTTTTCGCCGTCTGGACACCGATATCATACCTAGTCGCGTTCGACAAGAACGACGCCGCCGCGACGAACGACATGCCGGCAGTCGAGTTCACGTACGGCACGGCGAAGAACCTCCCCGCCTGCGCGTTCGGGAAGGACGGCTATGACTTCGCCGGCTGGGCCCTGGGCGCAGAGGCGGCGGCGGTGTACGGCGACAGGGCGGTGGTGGGCAACCTCTCCGCCGAGGCAGACGCCGAGGTGCGTCTCTTCGCGACGTGGAGGGCGCAGACATACGCCGTGACGCTTGACGCGAACGGCGGCGTGTTCGTGGCCAGCGGACGCGACACGACAAATGTCTTCGTCACCGTTGACGCGTCTTACGGCGACATGCCCGTGGCCACGAACGGAACGCCGAAGATGGTGTTCGCCTCCTGGCGCACTCCTGGAGGCGTGGAGGTCGGCGCGGACGACCTGGCGCCCCCGCCTTCCGCAGGCGTCACGAACCTCATCGCCCACTGGGTGAAGGACGACCCCTTGGCCCGCGCAGTCGATGCGGAGGACTTCGACTTCAACTGGAGGTCGGGCAATGGCCGATGGCAGGAGATGACGGATGAATCTGCTGTGGATGGAGACTGCGCCCAGGCGTCGGTTGAAGCTGGCGGCGGCAGTGTCATAATGTACACTGAAGTAGTCGGCGCCGGCACGTTGACATTCCGCTGGAAGGTGGTGTCGCAGAACGGGCCATTCATCAAGGACAGCGCTAAGGATTCATGGGATTATACTCCCGAGCGGCTGTTCTTCTCGGTGGAAAGTCCCGACGCGGTCAGAACTGTGCTTGGCCTTGCCGGATCGAGCGCCGTGAGCCTGCGCTTCAGCGACTTCAACGGAAATGCGCCCGCTGCCATGGATCGCAAGGACGCAGCCTGCGACTGGGTTGAGGAGTCCGTGGAGATATCGGCAGGGGTGGACGAAACGACAGTGGTGAGCTGGACGTTCGACGTTGTCGATGAAGGGGTTGCGCTGGGCAAAGCCTGGGTCGATGACGTGCGGTGGACGCCTGCGGTGATCTCCACGCTTGAAGACGTTTCCGTTGCCGACATCGGCGACCAGATGTTCACCGGAGACGAGATTAGGCCCGAGCCGGAAGTGCGCGACCTCAATCTCGACCGCGTTATGCAGCTTGGCGTTGACTACGAGCTTTCCTACTCCAACAACGTGAACGTGGGCACGGCGACGGTGGTCGTCACCGGCAAGGGACGCTATGAGGGAACGATTGCAAAGCACTGGCAGATTATCCCCGTGGGAATCGTCGCGTCGGCGACGTCCTACGATGGCATCTACGACGGCGCAGGGCATGGCATCGACGTGTCGGTGACGAAGCCCGAAGGGGCTGTCGTGAAGTACGCGCGCGCCGCCGAGGGGCCGTTCGCGGAGGACGCGATACTCTTCACGAACGTAACGGACGGGGCTGTTGCCTTGTGGTACGCCGTCGAGGCCGAGAACTACGTGGCCGTGACGAACAGCGGCACCGTGACGATATCCCCGAAGACGCTGACCGGGGCGATGGTGTCCATGGAGACGGAATCGTACGTCTATGACGGCACGGCGCAGACGCCTGCCGTCACGGTCGCGGACGGCGAGCCGTCGATCCTTGCGGAGGGGGACTATGAGGTCGCGTATTCCAACAACGTGAACGTGGGCATGGCGTTCGCGGTCGTCACTGGCAAGGGGAACTACGCGGGGACGGTTAAGAAGTCGTGGCAGATAGTCCCGGACGCCGTCGTCGCGTCGGCGGCGTCCTACGAGGGCATCTACGACGGCGCAGGGCATGGCATCGAGGTGTCGGTGACGAAGCCCGAAGGGGCTGTCGTGAAGTACGCGCTTGCCGCCGAGGGGCCGTTCGTGGATGGCTCGGTTCTCTTCACGAACGCGACCGACGGGGCCGTGGCGGTGTGGTACGTCGTCGAGGCCGAGAACTACGTGTCCGCGACGAACAGCGTCACGGTGAACATCTCGCCGAAGGATCTGACCGAGGCGATGGTGTCCCTCGAAAAGGAATCGTACGTCCATGACGGCACTGCGAAGACGCCTGCCGTCACGGTTGTGGACGGCGCGCCTTCGATTCTGGCGGAGACGGACTACGACGTCGCGTATTCGAACAACGTCAAGGTGGGCACGGCGTTCGCGGTCGTCACTGGCAAGGGGAACTATGCGGGCGAGGTGCTGAAGCCGTTCACCATCGAGGAGGGCGGTGGCGACACGCCGCCGGGCGGCGACGACGACGATGACCGCGTGCCAGGCAAGGGGACCGTGACCACGCCGAAGACCTGGAAGGAGGGGCAGAAGGTCACGTGGAAGGCCAAGGCGGAGAAGGGGAGCGTGTTCGCTCACTGGGAGGGCGAGTTCGTGGAGACGCTTGCGCTCTCGCGCAACCAGCTGCGCAATCCGTCGCTCCAGTTTACGGTACCGGCGGGCTTCGACACTAACGGGGTGAAGGCTGTGTTCATCGTCATCGACGACGACCGCCTCTCGAAGCTTTCGCTGAGCGACGAGGATCCGCTCGCGCTGAACGCGGCGGCGGAGGGCCTGGCGCTGGTGGACGACTCTGAGAGCTACGTCACGGCGAGCGTGAGCGGTCTGCCATCGGGGCTCAAGTTCGACGCGAAGACGCTTGCGATAACCGGCGCGCCTAAGAAGGCGGGCGCGTTCACGGTGAAGATGTCGGCGAAGAACGCCTCCGGGTTCAAGTGGGCCGAGAACGTGGTGCTGCTCGTGGCGGACGCATCCGGCGCCGTCGCGCCAGCGCCGACGCCGGCGGAGCCGAAGCGGACTCTTCACCATCCGCTCACCGTCACCTCCGCCGACGAGGCCATGGGAACGGTGTCCGGCACCGGTGTGTACGCCGAGGGCGCGAATGCTTCCGTCTCCGCCAAGCCGACGAAGGGGAACGTGTTCGCTGGTTGGTACCGCGACGCGAAGCTGGAGGAGCCGATGGAGTTTGCGTCCGGCGACTGGCGCAAGGCGTCCCAGAGCGTGGTCGTGCCTGATGCGCGCTACCTCTATGCGCGCTTCGTGACGGCGGCGGAGGACGAGAAGTCGATCAGCCTTTCCGTTGGCGACGCGCCCTGCCTTCCGGAGGAGGTGCCTTCGCGCACCAACTGGTGTGGCGTCGCCGTTGGCTGGCCGGTCGAGGTTGACGCGCTGTCTCTGCCGACGGTGAAGGCCGCCGGGCTGCCCGCGGGCGTGAAGCTGGTGCAGGACAAGGCGACCGGCGCATACTCGCTCTCCGGCGCGCCGACTGCGGCGTCGAAGGCGGACAAGGCCACCGGCCTGCTCAAGCCCTCCAGGGTGAAGCTCACGGTGAGCACCGCCGGCAAGTCGTCGCGGACATACGAGTTCGACTGGACGATCCTGCCG
>JAEEGL013507134.1_pt1 | contig 10033 bp, 9 predicted proteins | sample 9134231 | NCBI WGS metagenome assembly JAEEGL01 (sample SAMN16246548, study PRJNA631951) | gut metagenome | biome: gut microbiome; feature: rumen; material: fiber-attached | host: Bos | place: Iran: Karaj | collected 2018-10 | reverse complement strand
ATCAAATTAATGAATACAGAAGGGCTTCGTTAGACTATAAGCTTATAACTAAGAAAATAATAGACATAGCGGTAAAAAAAGCAAAGGATATCGTAGAAAGCGGAAAAAGAGAGAGATTGTCGTTTAAAGATTACAAGCAGCTTGTGTTAAACTTAACTGATTGTTTAAACAAAATAAATGTTAATGTTGATGCCTATTCTTTGATTGAACTAACACTTCTAGAATATGTTAATTTACCAGTTGAATCTGAAAAAGTAGAGACCCCGGTTATTATAGAGGAGATCAAAAAGGATAAAGAAGATAAGATAAGCAAGCCTGATTTTACCGATATTAGGATAAATAATTGCTTTGTAGACGCAAAGAAAGAGTATAAAATAAATGCAATTGAGAAATGGTCACAATTTATTAAAGAAATAGATAACAAAAAGATAAAAGGAATTATTATAGATTCGAAAGTTGAAATGGCTTCAGAATCTATATATGTGATTTCAGTTCCTAATCATGTAGTGGATGAGTTCAATGACAATAACATAAAGATCACATCTTGCTACAAGAAAATATTTAAAGAAGAGATTAAGGTGGTTGGAGTTACACTAGAAAAGTGGAAATCTGTTTCACAAAAATACGTGGATGATAAAAAATCAGGAATAAAATATACATATAAGGAAGAACCAATCAACGAAACTAAATCGCAGATTGAGAAAATGGCAACAAATTTATTTGATAGTGATAAAATAGAGGTGCAATAGGAGGAATAATATTATGAATATGCAAAGTTTAATGGCTCAAGCGCAAAAGATTCAAAGAGATATAAGCAAAAAGAAAGAGGAATTGGATAAGGCTGAGTTTGAAGGAAAATCGGAATGGGTTAATATAGTTTTATATGGCAATAAAACCATTAAATCAATTCGAGTTTTAAGAGAAGAATTAACAGATAAAGATGACATTGAAATGCTACAAGACATGCTTAAAATTGCTTTTGATGACGCAATTAAGCAAATTGATTCTGAATATGAAAGAGTAATGGGCCCTTATGCTAATATGGGCGGGTTAATGTAATATGATATACCCAGATCCATTACAACAACTAGTAAGCCATTATAAGAAATTGCCTGGCATTGGGGAAAAGAGTGCAGAAAGAATGGCTTTATCTACTTTAAGTTTTAGCGACGAGGATGTAGCTAATTTTTCGCAAGCTCTGATAAATGCGAAAACGCAATTAGTTAATTGTAAGGTCTGTGGGCAGTTATCTGATAAAGAAACTTGTGATATATGTAGCGACAAAAATAGAGACCATAATTTAATATGCGTAATTGAGGATTATAAAAGTGTTTTTGCGTTTGAAAAGGCTGGAAACTATCATGGTACATATCATGTGTTAGGTGGTTTAATAAGTCCAATGGACAACATAACTCCGGATGATATTAACATAGCTAGTTTAGTTAAACGGGTCAAAGAACTAGATCATCCCGAGCTGATTTTAGCCTTAAAATCCTCTATAGAGGGAGAAACAACTACTCTTTATATAAAGAAGATATTTGAAAAAAGTGAGGTAACAATATCTCGTTTATCATACGGAATTCCAATTGGAGCAGAGATTGATTATTTGGATTTAATGACGCTTGATAGAGCTTTAGAAGACCGGAAAAGAATATCAGAAGAATAATTTTCATATATAATAATATGAAAATACTGAAAATAATATTAAAAAAAGCCGTGATATCAATAAGTATTATTTATACATTGGATATAATGTTAAATGGCGCCAATATTTTTATACCAATTAATATACCCAACATTTTGATTGGCATGATATTAGGTCCGTTAGGTATAACTGTATTAATCGCAATCTTAATAATCAATAAGTAGGAGGTTTTAGTGGTAGTAAATTTAGAAAAGTTATATGAGCAGTATAAGGATAGTAAACTATCTCATGCTTTTATAGTGCAAACTAATGACAAAAACAAATGCTTGCTGGAACTAAAGAATCTTTTAAAAATGATGGCCTGCGAAGGAAAATACTCCAGCGGATGTAGCAAATGTGAAATATGTAGACAAATAGATAATGATGAGTACCTAAGCGTTCATATTGTATACCCGGATGGCAAAACCATAAAAAAAGAACAGATTGCCGAATTAAAAAGAAAAATGGCTTTTAAACCCATATTTTCCAGATTTAATGCCTATATAATTATGGAAGCGGAAAAATTAAATTCCTCATCCACCAATACTATGTTAAAATTTCTAGAAGAGCCAGAACCTGATATTTATGGTTTTTTAATCGTGGACAGCAAAGAAAACTTACTGCCCACTATTCAAAGCAGGTGCCAAACGGAGACCGTTTATTTTGACGGTGGTAATATATTAACAAGACTAAATCTTGATTCGGAGCTAGAAGAGAAGTACTTGCAAATTGCTGAAAAATACCTGAAATTATTAACTATAGAAAACGAGGACTTAATCTTGTATAATAAAGATGTAATTTTCTCTAATTTTACCACTAGAGAAGAATTGGAGATATTATTTAAAATAATGAACGAAGCATATAACGAAGCATTAGAGATTAAATCTAAAATAAAAAGTGGATTTTCCTTTGGAAGTTTTGAAGTACTACTAAAAGATTCACTTCCAACATTAGTTAAAAAGGCTAAATTAATAACTAAGTTTTTAAATAATATTAATTATAACTTAAATCTCGAATTAATGCTTGATAGATTTGTGATAGAAATGGGTGAAATTCATGAATAATGTATATGGAATAGTATTTAACGAAGGCGGAAAAATATATCATTTTAAATCAAGCTTTTCTTGTCCTTTAAACGTAACAGTAATTGTGGAAACTGAAAAAGGTGAGCAATTTGGTAAGGTAGTATCTGAAGTCACGGAACTCGAAAAAGTAAAAAATGTTGATAACTTTAAAGAGATTATTCGAATCGCTACCAAAGAGGATTATAATCACCATTTGCAAAATCTTAGAGAAGCAGATAAGGCATTAAAAAAATGCCGTGAATTAGTCGATAAAATGGATCTTGATATGAAAATAATAAATGCTAGTTATACATTTGACAGAAGTCAATTATTATTTAATTTTCTAGCAGATGAAAGAATTGATTTCCGTGAACTTGCAAGAAAATTAGCGGGTATATACAAAACAAGAATTGAACTTAGACAAATAGGGGCTCGAGATAAAGCAAGAGAGATAAGCGGAATTGGCATATGCGGACATAAGTTATGTTGTTCTAATTTCCTAACTTCAATCGACGCAGTTTCTATAAACATGGCGAAGAACCAGAATTTGGCGCTTAACCCATCGAAGATTAACGGTCAGTGTAATCGTTTGTTATGTTGTTTAGCATACGAAGATGATAGCTACACTGCTGCGAGAAAAAACTTGCCTTCAATTGGAAATAAGGTTAAATACGGAGGAGAGCTTGGCGAAGTTGTAGATTTGGATATCTTAAACAATAAATACACATTATTAATCAATGAAGAAAGAATAGTTGTTAATAACAATGAAAATAGTAAAAAATGATTTATTTGACTATCCAAATAGATTTATCTACCAAGATGTAGACAGTTTTAAATTTTCTATAGATTCAATTTTACTAAGCGAATTTGTTAAAGTTAGAAAAAGTGACAAACTAATCGGAGATCTATGTAGTGGTAATGCGCCAGTTCCTCTAATTTTATCAACAAAATATAGTAACCCTATCGTAGGATTCGAAATACAAAAAGAAATCTATGAATTAGGAGTAAAATCCGTTGAAGAGAATAATTTATCAAATCAAATAAAACTCATAAATGACGATGTTAATAACATTATGAATTACTATCCTGTTGAATCGTTTGATATATTAACTTGTAATCCGCCATATTTTAGATGTTACGAAAAGAGCCCAACAAACGACAAAACCGCGTTATCCATCGCAAGACACGAAATTAAATTGCAGTTGGAAAGTATATTTGAAATTTCCTTTAAAGCACTAAAACAAGGGGGAAGACTATATCTAGTTCATCGCCCAGAAAGATTAGACGATCTCATTATTTTGGGAAATAAGCATAAAGTAAACGTTAAAGAAATACAACTTATTTGTACTAATAGTAGTCAAAAACCAAATTTGGTTTTAGTAAAATGTGTAAAAAATTCTAAAAAAGATGTTATAATAAACCCAGTTAAAAGCACTGGGAATTTAACAACGTATCAAAATCTTTTTAGGAAGTGATAATATGAAGCTAGTTGTAGGGTTAGGAAATCCAGGTAAGGAATACATTAATACAAGACATAATGTAGGTTTTATAGTGCTAGATAACTATTTAGGCGATGTTACATGGAAAAGCAAATTTAACGGCCTATATTACCTCGACAACGATGTTTGCTATTTAAAGCCCCAGACTTTTATGAACAACTCTGGTGAGGCAGTATTAGCCTTTAAAAACTATTTTAAAATAGATATAAAAGACATCCTAATTATTCAAGATGACTTGGATATGAAAATGGGTACATATAAGGTAAAGAATAATAGTTCGGATGGTGGGCATAATGGTATTAAGTCCATTATTAGATTACTTGGAACTGACGAATTTGCACGATTAAAAATTGGTATTGCCAATGAACAGTTATATGATGCAATAGATTTTGTACTAGGCCATTTTAGTGAAGAAGAAATAGAGTATATAAGAAATAGTAAAGACTTTAAAAAGGTAATAGATTTATTTATTAAATATGGAATAGAAAGAACACTAGATTCGTATCGGGGGTAAGATGGATTTTTTAAACAATTATTTTAAATTTGAAAATGGTTTATCTATAAATGGTTTAACAAAAGAGTTAAACTGTTTTTACGTGTTAGAATTGTTTAAAAAAAGTAATAATTCAATTATTGTCGTAACTAATAGCCTATATGAAGCAAATACATTTTATAATTTGTTACAAACATACAGTGATGATGTATTACTATTCCCCATGGATGATTTTTTAACAAGTGTTGTAGTAGCGGAGTCTCCCGAGTTTAAACTAACACGATTAGAGACTTTAAAGAAAATCAAAAATAATAAATCAATAGTTATTACAAATTTAACAGGATATCTTAAATTTTTGCCAAAAGCAAATGTTGATTTTGATCTTAATTTAAAAAGTGGGTCAAGCATAAAGAGAGAATCATTTATAAAAGAGATAGATAAACTTGGTTACAAAAAAGAGTCTATTGTTACTTCTACGGGAGAGTACGCAGTCAGGGGATACATAGTAGATATTTTTTCTGTTAATGCCAATCATCCGTATAGAATAGAGTTTTTTGGTGATGAGATTGAATCTATTAGAGAGTTTGATGAATCTAACCAATTATCTTTAAAGGAACTTGAAAACTGTTTAGTAAGTCCCTGCCAAGAAATAGTAAGCGAAAGCGTTGACTCGCTTCTTAACTATACAAAAGGTCCGGTAGTATTTATAGACTATGATCAAATTGAAGCGGGCTTTTATAAACTGAGTAATGATATGTTTGAATATAACGAATCCCAACAAACCAACCAAAAATTTATGTTTGATTTAAAAGATTTAAATCCTGAATATACTACATATTTAAATCTTTTAAATAGTTCATTAAAGGGTAAATGTTTATCATTTAATACAAAAGAAATTGTTAATTACAATATGAATTTTGATAAATTAATAGACGATATTTATCGTTATAAGAAAAGCGGTAAAGAAGTAATAATATGTTGTTCAAAAGAGTCCCAAATAAAAACACTAAAGGAATTAGATTTGGACGCCAAGATAGTTAAGAAAAAAATCAACCAAGGTTTTATTATAGATAAATATGTTGTAATTGGCGAAAATGATTTAGAGAATATTAGACATTATCACGAGAAATATAAAAGTAGTTATAAATTTGGTAAAAGAATTAAAGATTATAACCAGTTATCTATTGGAGACTATGTTGTTCATATTAGTCACGGAATCGGCATTTATAATGGTTTAGTTAGTTTAACAAAAAACGGTATTCAAAAAGATTACTTGCAAATTTTGTATGCCGGTAATGATAAGATATATGTTCCGGTAGAAAAGATAACTAGTATTTATAAATATGGTGAAAAAGATGGTGCGGCTCCAAAGATAAACAAATTGTCTTCTAGTGCCTGGGCTAAAACAAAAGCATATATTACTTCTAAAATTAAAGATATATCTGCGGATTTAATAGAATTATATAAAGCTAGGTTGCAAGTTGTATGCGAACCGTACATTAATTATCCCGATATGGAAGTTTTTAATAAAGCTTTTACTTATGAACTTACAAAGGATCAAGAAAAAAGTATTAAGGATATTTTTGTTGATTTAGAAAGTAATCACCCCATGGATAGATTACTGTGTGGAGATGTAGGATTTGGCAAAACTGAAGTGGCTTTTAGGGCAATGTTTGAAACCGTTTTAAATAATAAACAGGTAATGTATTTATGCCCAACTACAATTCTATCTAAACAACAATATGAAGTGGCAGTAAAGAGATTTGAAGATTGGCCAATAAACATTGCTATACTTAATCGCTTTGTTACACCAAAAGAAACTAAAAGAGTAATAGAGGGTTTAAAAAACGGAACAATAGATATTGTATTTGGAACACACCGCTTACTTAGTAATGATATCAGCTTTAAAAAACTTGGCTTGTTAGTAGTAGATGAAGAGCAAAGATTTGGGGTTACTCATAAAGAGAAGATTAAGGATATAAAAAAGGATGTTAATGTTTTAACGCTTTCAGCTACTCCGATACCAAGAACTTTAAAAATGGCTTTATCAGGTATTAGAGATTTATCAATAATTGATACTCCTCCAGTAGATAGATATCCAGTTCAAACATACGTTATTAAAGAAGACGATTTGCTAGTAAAAGACGCAATTTATAAGGAATTATCTCGTCAAGGTCAAGTATTTATTCTTTATAATTCAGTTGAAAATATCGAAAAGAAAGTTAACGAACTTCAAGCGTTAGTTCCTGAGGCCAAGATAAATTTTGCCCATGGTCAGATGAAAAAAGAAGACCTTGAAAACATAATGGATGATTTTGTGAATTATAAATTTGATGTGTTGGTATGCACCACAATTATTGAAAGTGGCATAGATATACCTAATACAAATACCCTCATAGTTTATGATGCGGATCGCTTTGGTTTATCTCAGTTATATCAAATCCGTGGTAGAGTAGGCAGAAGCAATAAAATAGCGTATTGTTATTTACTTTATCAACAAAATAGGATTCTTAATGAAACCGCGGTAAAAAGACTTGAGGCAATTAAAGAATTCACTGAGTTGGGAAGCGGGTATAAAATAGCTATGCGTGATTTGTCTATTCGTGGTGCTGGCGATATTTTTGGGTCATCCCAAGCAGGGTTTGTTGACTCCGTTGGAATCTCGTTATATATGAAGATGATTGACGACGAGGTAAAAAGGCAAAAAGGAGAACAAGTTGAGTCTGAAGAAGATGATGGACAGTCGCTTCTTAACGTGGATACTCATATAAGTGACGATTATGTTTCAGATGAAGATGTAAAAATAGAGATACACCAAAGAATTAACGAAATTGACTCATTTGAATCCTTTAATGAAGTAAAAAAGGAATTGGAAGATAGATTTGGTAAAATTACTGATCAGATAGAGAACTATATGTATGAAGAATGGTTTGAAGCCTTAGCGAGTAAATATCATATTACAAAAGTTACTCAGACCGATAGGCTAGTTCAAATAGAGTTTCCAGAGGAACTTTCAAACAATATTGAAGGTGATAAATTATTAATTGATTCATATCAAATAAGCCCTAACTTTAGTTTAAAATATGAGCATCACAAAATATATGTTACATTATATTTTAGAAACTTAGAAAAACATTTTGTATATTATTTAGTTAGTTTATTAAGTAGATTAGAACTAAAGTAGTATAGACAATTTAAATTAGGTAACACTATTAATGGAGTTGGTATTTTGAAAAGCACTGGTGTTACTAGAAGAATAGATGAATTAGGAAGAATCGTAATTCCCAAAGAAATACGCGCTAATCTTGGTATTCGAGAAGGTGAGAGACTGGAGATATTCGTTGAGGAAGATAAGATTGTGTTACACAAAAAAATGATTCTTTCTACGGTTGGTAGTCTATCTGAGATGTTGGTTAAGATAGTAAGCAAGATTTATAACTTAGACATCTTAATCACGGACCGCAACGTTGTTGTAGCCACAAGTGAAAATCTTGCGCAATATCTATCGGTAACCCTTTCAAATCAAGTAATAAACTATATGGATAAAAGAGAAAACTACGAATCAGTAAATTCTGAGGAAATAGCCTTTGGCAATTCTTTCATTAGTGGGTACTTTTTTATGAGCCCAATTTTGATTGATGCCGATGTGTCCGGGCTATTAATAATACGAAAAAACGATAAAATAACCAAAGAAGAGCAAAATATCTGTAAAGTTATAAAGGAAATAATTGTAAAACACTTATCTATTAGTTGAATAATATCGTAAAGTGTGGTAAAATTCTATCGATTTGACGTTGAGGAAAAGAGTAGAATAGGATTCTTGTTAAGAGAGTTAATGGCGGGTGAGAATTAACCAAGATAATATTTGAACATGGCTTCTGAGTCAAATTCGGGTAATTTCGATATAAATTGAAAGAGCATGTAAATCATGAATTAAGGTGGTACCGCGGGAAATGTCTCGTCCTTAATTTATGATTTTTTTGTTTATGAAAGGAAGGATAATATGGAAAAGTACTACATTTCAACTGCGATTGCTTATACATCCAGTAAGCCTCATATTGGAAATACATATGAAATTGTTTTGGCAGATGCTATAGCAAGATATAAAAGATTACAAGGTTATGATGTGTATTTTCAAACAGGTACAGACGAACATGGTGAAAAGATACAATTAAAGGCTCGTGAGAATGGGATTGAACCTAAGGAGTACGTTGATCGTATAGCGGCAGAAGTAAGGTCTATATGGGATGTTATGAACACAAGCTATGATCGCTTTGTAAGGACTACTGACGAAATTCACGAAAAGCAAGTCCAAAAAATATTTAAGAAAATGTATGACAAAGGAGATATTTACTTAGGTGAATACAAAGGATTATATTGTCAGCCTTGTGAGGCATTTTGGACTGAATCTCAACTAGTCGATGGTAAATGTCCTGACTGTGGTCGAGAAGTTAAAGAGGCCAAAGAAGAGTGTTATTTCTTTAAACTATCTAAATACCAAGATAGATTAGAAAAACTTTTAGAAGAAAATCCGGAGTTTTTACAACCAGATTCTAGAAGAAAGGAAATGATTAATAATTTTATTAAACCAGGATTACAGGATTTATGTATATCTAGAACTAGTTTTGATTGGGGAATAAAGGTTCCGATTAATGACAAGCACGTTATATATGTTTGGCTTGATGCTTTAACAAACTATATTACTAACATTGGTTATGATGTTGATAATCCTACTGACGAATTTAAGAAGTATTGGCCTGCTGATTTACATTTGATAGGCAAAGACATTGTTCGATTCCATAGTATATATTGGCCAGCTTTCTTGTGGTCGCTTGAAGTAGAATTGCCAAAGAAAATATTTGGCCATCCGTGGTTATTATTTGGTAGTGACAAAATGAGTAAATCTAAGGGAAATATAATATATGCAGATGATTTAGTTAATAAATATGGTGTTGATGCAGTTAGATATTATATGTTACACGAAATACCCTACGCTAGTGATGGCAATTTTACTTATGAACTTTTAGAAAACTCAATAAATTCAGACCTTGCAAACGTTTTGGGTAATCTTGTAAACAGAACTATTGGTATGGTAAATAAATACTTTGATGGAGAAGTTGAAAACCCTGAAGTTGAAGAGGAAGTTGATAAGGATTTAAAAAACTGTGTTCTATCCTTAAAAAGTAAGGTTGAAAAGAAGATGGACGAGCTAAAAATAGCCGATGCTTTAGAGGAGATATTTGAAGTATACCGTCGTTGCAACAAATATATTGATGAAACAACTCCTTGGGTT
>JAEEGL012839499.1_pt1 | contig 10033 bp, 6 predicted proteins | sample 9134231 | NCBI WGS metagenome assembly JAEEGL01 (sample SAMN16246548, study PRJNA631951) | gut metagenome | biome: gut microbiome; feature: rumen; material: fiber-attached | host: Bos | place: Iran: Karaj | collected 2018-10 | reverse complement strand
GCCTGACTGGCCAATCTCCTCGCCAAGACAAAGCACCACCTCATCAGCCCACTTAGCTGCTTTAACAGCCTCTTCAATAAGAGCCTTATTGTCCTTATCTTTTTCCTTGGCTACGCCATAGCCCAGGTCGGTTTTATCAAGAAGCATATTGCAGCCCTTTGCAAATTTCACCTTTACGTCGCTCTTCCCAAAGAGTTCTTCAGCTGCTTCCTTTATTGTCACATTGGTATCCGGATTTCCGGAAATAGCCCATGAACTGTGGATTTTCTTCTCATCTGCGTATGGTCCGATAAAAGCAACTTTCTTTGAAGACAAAGGAAGTGCACTATCCTTGTTTTCCAAAAGAACCAGTGATTTTCTAACTGCATCCCTCGCAACTTTTCTGTGTTCATCGCAAAGACATACTTTAAGACTCTTTTCTACAGAAGCTCCCCTGAACGGATCTTCAAAAAGTCCCAGGTCGTTCTTAAGCTCCAGAACTCTCATAACAGCTTCGTCCAGAAGCTTTTCCGATATCTTTCCCTCTTTTACCAGCGACTTAAGATTTCCGCTGTAGCAGGCGGTACACATATCTATATCAACTCCTGCCTCCATGGCAAGGCGCGATGCCTCTTTCATATCCTCTGCAAAGCCCCAGTTTACCATCTCTGCGATCGCAGCCCAGTCAGAAATAAGGACTCCCTTGAATTTCATGTCTTCTCTGAGAATATCTCTCATAAGATATGTATTTCCTGAAGACGGAATTCCGTTTAAGGTGTTAAAGCTTGTCATAACGAGCCTTGCTCCAGCCTTTATTCCCTCTTCATAAGCAGGAAGATACTGCTCTCTCAAAGTATGTTCGGAAAGCTCTACATTTGTGTAGTCTCTTCCGGCCTCTGCACCGCCGTAGGCTGCAAAATGCTTGACACAGGAAGCCACATGTTCCTTGTCCTTAAGGCTCTTTCCCTGGTAACCTTTCACCATTGCGCTTACCATCTGTCCGTTCAAAAACTTGTCTTCACCTGTGGACTCCAGAACTCTTCCCCATCTTGCATCCCTTGAGAGATCCGCCATCGGAGAAAAAGTCACATGAACGCCCTCGGAAGCAGCTTCTTTTGCCTGAATCTCAGCGCCCTTTCTTGCCACCTCAGGATCAAATGTAGCGCCCTGTCCAAGAGGACATGGAAAAACAGTTTTGTGACCGTGAATAACATCAAGCATCAAAAGAAGTGGAATATGATGCGGATGGTTTTCCATATGTCTCTTCTGAAGAGCAATGGCCTTCTCTGCGCCCCACACACCAAGAGTACTGCCTGCAAGCTTTTTTACCTTTTCAGAACTTGCTTTATCTGAAAGACCGGTAACTGCTGCGTCCTGCTCAAGCTCATATCCCGGTATCTGAACAAGCTGCATTACCTTCTCTTCAAGGCTCATATCATTTAATAAGTTCTTTAGATCTGTCTTTTTCATGAATAAATCCTCCGGAAAAGTCTGCATATACTAGTTAATTGTAAAGATAAAAGCCTTCCACCACAAGGTCCTTTATTTTATTATCTTCATCATTTTCGTCAAAGTGGAAATTGATGTACTCGATGTAGAATGTCCCATTATCAGTTTTGACCGGCTTCTCAATTATTTTGCTCTGCTCGTCGCCTTCAACATCATTCTTCTCAAGTTCTTTCAGCTGCTTAATGATATCCGACAGGTCAATTACAACCAAAGGTTCCTCACCACTTACCTGGTTTTCAAGATGTACCGATCTGCTGTCTTCGTTGTCTTCATCAGAAGAATTGCACTCCAGGTGACATAAATACCTGTATTCTTCGGTATCGATGCTTGCCCTGTGGCAGTCAGTGTAAACAAAAAAGCTTCTGTCTATCTCATAGTCATCTGAAGAACCTGCAGATGTACCCAACATATTCTCAACTTCATCTTTGGAAGTCTTTGCATAAAGCTTTCTTAAGTAGTGTTCGCCTTCAAGCCCTCCGCTTTTTGCAATCTCCCTATAGGCTGACCTTGCTCTTGAAAGAAGCACTGAGTCGGGCTTATCGCCTGAAAGCTGCGCATTTATGTATCTTTCAACAACAACCTTCTGCGAGGCAGTTATCACAGCGTACACATTGACCTTTGGAATGATAAAGTAAACTGCCACAAACAGCAAAAGGAGCGGCATAAGTATTCCGCCAAGGCCTTCTTTTTTGATAAACCTGAAGATGTAATAGCCTTCATAGATGATCTCAAATATTATAAGGAGTATTCCTAAATATCTGCTGCCTGTAATGCCATACTGCCCGATTCGCATAGACAGACACATGATCTGTATAACGATGAATGGAATAAAAAGAAGTGGCATCACCTTTAAAAAGCCCGCGATTTTCCCCTCAGTGCAGCCCTGTGCCATGGTCCAGAACGCAAGTCCTGCCACAAAAAGAGCTGTAGCAATGGTAAATACCTGATTGGACGGGAAGGTCCAGGTAATGAGGATCTTGATAATGTATGCGTAAACAATAACAAACGCCGCTGCCAATATGCCCGGAAATACATAGCCCATTACTATTTCAGCAAATCTGCCTGTCTTTTCTCCCGGCGCAGACACTCCCATTAAGAGAGCGGGAAATCCTACTATTCCGGTAACAAGCCAAAGTATCAAGGACTCTATTTCCAGGTCAAAAAACAGTACACTAAAAACCCACAGAATACAGAAGCTTCCAAGAAGTATGATGCCGTAGACAAGGCAGGCCTTCATAATCCCAAGGAATGCCCTAAGGGCATATTTTTCGAAAGAAGTTCCATGCTTCTTGTACATGAAGAACAATGCACTCAACACGCACACTGCCAGATATACATACAGTATCCTGGTAAAATACTCGTTAAATGAGTAAAGAGCTGTTCCCTTTATTTCGTATTCACGATATCTGAAAGAATGGATATAGGCGTAAACTGCGCTGACAACGATCCCAACCACTGTCACTACAACGTAGGCTGCGGACTTTTTTGATCCAAAAAGACTTCCTATTTTACCGGTCTTTTTCTTGTATGCATAGTTTGATTCACACAGAACAAATGCCGGTGTCATTAAGAGAGTAAAAAGATATATAAACTGCAAAATGTTTGCTACAGGGCCTTTTCCTATAGAAGCTCCGAAATCCCCCTTGATCCCGGCAAGAACAGCTGAAATAAAAAACACACAGACAGATGCCGGATGCTCCTTAAATACCCCAATTGCACCCTCTTTTATTTTTTCATACCACTTCATACACATACTCCTTTTTTGCCTGCCCTGTTAAGATCGGGCCATTGTTGTCTTATGTACTGTAAAATTAGCGGCTGTTGGCTGACGCATAATCGGAATAACTCATTCCAGTATACTTTTTAAAACATCTGCTAAAATAGTTCGGATCCGGAATCCCCACTTCCGAAGCCGTCAGATACATCTTAGTTCCATTTTTAGCCAGCTCCATAGCCTTTTTCATTCTAAGTTCGTTAAGATATTCCACAAATTTTTTTCCCGTATCAGCCTTGAATTTGCGTGAGAGGTAGCTCGCGCTGAAACCAAAGTGCTGAGCTATAAAAGCGAGATTCAGTGTAGAATCCCTGAAATTTTCCTCAAGATATTTCTCAATAACTTCCGTGGATCCCGCATCGCCCTGAAGATCTGAGAGAGCTTCCTTTTCGGCACTTTCCCTGGATTCTTCCCAATAATCCTTTTCCCTGGAAAGTCTCTCTTTTGCCCTCTCTAATACCTTGGTGATCTCATCGCGTACCATAGGCTTTAACATGTAATCAAAAACCGGGAGACTTACGCATTTTCTTGCATATTCAAACTGGTCGATGGCAGTCATTATAATAATGATGAGATTGGGATATCTGCTGGTGGCAGTCTGTGTAAACTCAATTCCATCCATAAAGGGCATGGAAATGTCCACAAAAGCAATATCAGGTTTGATCTCATCAATTATATTGATAGCTTCGATACCACTGGCAGCCTCTCCGACAACCTCCATTCCGAGTTCATCCCACTTGATAGCGGCCTTCATAAGCCTTCTTGCGGACTCCTCGTCGTCTATTACCATAACTCTTATTGTTCTGTTCATATCTGTTCCTTAATAATATTTGTTATATAAATCATACTTCTCTCCGGTCACGGTCCGGAATTATGATCTCAATTTCTGTAAACTCACCTATCTCACTGGTTATCTTTACAGCATCCTTATTGTTGCAGTAAATCCTGATCCTCTCTATAGTTCCCCAAAGACCAAAACTGGAGTCTGCCTGCGAAGGCCTGTCGTTTTTGTCCTGTGAAAGGACCTTGTCGATCTGCTCCCGGCTCATGCCGACGCCGGTATCCCTGACAATAATATGAAGACTTCCATCTACGATCTGACCGGTTACTTTGATCACACCGGCCTCTCCCTTAAGCCTGATACCGTGGTAAATACTGTTTTCCACCAGTGGCTGAAGGATAAGCTTGGGCACGATAAAGTCCTCAGCCTTCTCGTCAATATCATACTCATCTTCAATTATATCGCCATATCTGAGTTTTTGCAGAGCCAGATAATCCTTTACAATACGGACTTCTCTTGAAAACGGAATTTCTCTTCCTCCCTTACTCAGGAAGTTTCTGTAAAAACTACCCATGGTCTCAAGGGCGTCATGCACCTTTTCAGCCCCTGCATCAAGAGCCATGAAACTTATTGTTTCTATAGAGTTGTACAAAAAGTGAGGCTTGATCTGTTCCTGCAAAACTCGAAGTTCTGCCCTCTGTAGTATTTTCTCTTTTTCCACCAGCGTCGCGATCAGCTCATTTACGTGATCGATAAGATCGTTATAATCGCTCTCAAGCATATTAAGCTCGCTGTTTGGCATGTTCTTCTCAATCTTATGAAGGGTTCCGGACTGCTTGTTCCTATCCATGGATGCCGACAGTTCGTAAACCGGATCCGTAATATTCTGCCTGATAAAAGTCCCGATAAATGCAGCAACATAAAGGATTATTATGAGAAGAATAAGAAGGACGATAATGACTCTGACAGGAGTTCCGGCCGTTCCGTAATCGGATGCCTTAAGTATCACAAGCGGAAGGTCTTTAACCTTGCAGCCTGACATAAGTATTCTTTTCCCGTTATCGCGAACGCCCTTATGGACAATCTTCTCACTGACAAAAGAGCTGCTGAAAAAATCTGCATATTTCTTGTTACCGGCAATAAATGTTCCGTCATCTCCCAGTATACAGATGTCATTGTAATGGAGCTCGGCAAGCATGACATCAAAAATGTAGCTGGAAATATTCATCAGCATTATTCCGGTCCTGTTCTGTGACTCGATGTCATAGATGGCCCTTCCGATGGTCACCATTGGCTTGTTACCTGTCTTCTTGGCTATTCCGTTTGAATTGAGCGAAATAACAGCTTTACCCTTGCCATTGTAAATGTCCCCACGCCATTCATCCGTGTTCATATAGTCATAATCATATCTGTAGGTAAACCTGTTTGTAGAGAGCATGATCATATCTTCTCTGATAACTATGACGGTATCCACACCCTCAGTGACATTCAAAATATCCATGATCCCGTATCTGGCATCATTTATCATGCTGATATCAACCTGGTTTACATCCGCTCTTAAAAACTCTACGAGCCGGTCCTCCGCCTTGATAAGTCTCGATAGTTCCTTGAATCTTTCAATGTCCGATCCTATATTACTGGACAGCGCCTTAAGCACGCTCTCGGACTCGCTTTTATTATATTCAAGACGCTCCCTTGCAATAATAAAGTAACCCGAAAACATAAAGGCAATAATAACCACCAGCATGATCCCGAGGATCAGTCTCTGTACCTGCGATGAAAGTGATGACTGTCCGGTCTTTTCATTATTAATTTTATTAAGCAGTTTTTCTCCGACCATACACCCCATTTTACACTCTAATCAAGCAATTAACCACGCATTTTATGCCATTTATAAGTTAATTATCAGCAAAAAGGGCCACATCGACATTTTGTCGACATGGCCTTTTCTTTTATAACATTTATCTAAGGAGGCAAAATATAATCCCGTTATCTTTTACTCTTCTTCCTTCTTCTTTCCGATAACAATAAGTCCTGATGCGGCAAGTAATGCGATAAGGATTGCAACAACTCTGCCTGCTATATTTGTACCATCCTCAGTTGCAGCTCTTCTTGCACCGAGAACTTCAGGAAGGTCTTCAGTTCTCTTCTCTCCGAGAACAGCGGCAGCATCTTCTACAGGTGCTTCTGCTACAGGAGCCTCTACAGGATCTTCTGCAGGAGTCTCTACAGTTGTAGTAGTTTCTGTAGTGCTTGGTGTCTCAGGATTTGAAGGTGTTGGATCTGAAGGTGTTGCAGGTGTTGAAGGTACAGGATCTGAAGGATCATTGTTTGTAGGGTCCTCAGTTGCAGGTTCCTCGGTTGTAGGATCTTCGTTTGTAGGATCTTCAATAACCGGCTCATCCTCTGTGCTTTCAGCTTTTCCCCATACTGCATACAGATGATTTCCTGACTCAGGATTACTATTATCAGCTGCGATTTCCATTCCAGGATCTACAAAGACTGCATTTGCATTATCGCCTGCAACCTCGCTCCATCCAAGGAATGTGTATCCTTCTCTTGTCCAGTTAAAGTTCTCATTTTCAATATCAAAAGCTTTAACAGCTTCATTAACTTTAAGGCCTGATGAAGCATTTGAAACCGCTCTTAAAAGCATCAGTCTGCGGCCTGAAACAGCTGCACCAAGTGTATATGAAAGATCTCTTTCATCATTACTGTGGTATGTGATTGTTGTGTTCTCAATAACAACTTCTTTTTCCTCAGAGATGCTGATAAGATACTCAATGAATGCGCATGTGATCTGTGCCCCCTGGCAGATAAGTTCAACATGGTTTCTAATATATTCACAGCACTCAGGATTTACAACTACTCTTTCTCCATTGATAAAGAGGTCAATGGAATATTCTCCGTTAACACAGCCTTTACTTGAAATCTCAATCTTAAAATCCTCGTTGTTATATACAGTATTTGTAGCAAAATAAAATGCGCCGTTGTCCTTAATCTCATAGTCAACTTTTGAAGTAGCAGCGTAAAGTCTATAGGTCTCGCCTGCATTTACACAGCAAATAGTTGTCATGTCAACCGGCTTAATGTTTTCATCAAAGAATACAGGAACCTTCTCACCATTTAACAAAAGGAACCATCCAAGGAAAACTGTACACTCATCCTTCACAGGATTACCCGGGCTCTGAAGCAGATCGCCCTTCTTAACAACTTGTGAATTAAATACCTCACCGTTGTAGATAAACTCATAAGTTGCATAAGCTTTAACTTCATCAGTATCGCTTGTTGAGTCACCTGATCCTGCTACGATATAGATTGAGAAAGCATCAGCTGTAAAGCTTGCACCACTGTTAGATGCACCGGCAACCATCTCGGAATTTCCGTTATCATCAAGATGTACTACGCTGAAAGACTCACCTTCAAGAGCTGATGCAAGTGAAATTGATACATTTACTGCACCATTAGGCTCGATCTCATTGCCCTCTGCATTTGCAAAAGAGATATCAACACCTTTAGCTTCTTTTACTTCACCGTCAATAGCATCATTTGCAGCTGAAACTGCCTGGCTGTCAGAGATGGCAGAAAGTCTCATTGATGTTCCCTTAGGGAAAGTTCCCTCAGGAGCATCTACAGAAACGTTCATTCCTGCAACGCTGTCGTTAAAGACCACAGCAGGGTACTCCTCAGCTACTTTAGCCTTTTCCTCAGCTTCTTTTAAAGCCTTTTCTTCAGCCTCTTTTAAAGCCTTTGCAGCAAGTTCCTCTTCTGTAAGTTCCTTGTCCTCAAGCTCTTCGCCTTCGAGCTTTTCACCTTCAAGTCCTTCTGCATCAAGGTTCTCTGCGCCTTCAACATTCTCTGCATTCTCAGCATTTTCTGTGATTTCAGTATTTTCTGTTACTTCTGTAGCAGTCTCTTCTGTATACTGAACTTCTTCTGTATACTCAGACTCCTGCGGTGTTGATTCTTCAACAACATATGTGTCTTCACTGGCCTGTTCTTCAACATATGATTCAGAAGCATCACCCCCATTATCAGTTTCAGAATTTGTCTCTTCGCTCTGAACTGACTCTGTGATCTCCTCATCCGCTGCCCACACTTTAGCGCTGGCAAAGTCACTGCCGAAAACTGTGACTGAAAGCGCTGCTGACAAAAGAACAGCCAACATCTTGTTACACTTTGTAAACATAACTATTTCCTCCCGTAGAACATATAAAAAAACAAATAATAAATATTTTTGATCAGACAGAATCCTTTTTTTCCTCGTCCTCATTCTGTCTGCCTGCTCGTCTGCCTTTTATGGCTCCGTCCATAAGCTTTATCAGCTCCAGAGCACTTCTAAAGTGTTCAGACTTATTCTCCTCCGCCCATGTCACACGGCCCTGCCATGTTTCATGTTCACAATGGTCTACCTTCACGATGAAGGTCTCTTTGCTACGGCCGGGGGATGGACAATTCCCCGATTTCTTATCCCTCTGTGCCATATCACTATTCCTTTCAAGATCATATATTACAAAATGGATAATCATATAAGTCATCATATTTTTATTTTCTTTTGATTTTTTTAATTTTTATTATGATTTTTTAATATTTCCCGGCATAAAAAAACCTCCCGGATTTCTATGTCTGAAATCTGAGAGGTTTTTACTATACACTTATAAATCTGATTTAGAATTATCCCTTTACCGCTCCGGCTATGAAACTTTCCTGAATCTTCCTGCTGAGGAAGATGTAGAAAATAAGAGTCGGGAACGTAGCGATAACAAGCGCTGCTCCGATAGGGCCCCAGTCTGTGGTATGCTGACCGGAAAGTGCCTTAATACCAACAGGAAGTGTTCTGTGTGCTGAATCAGAAATGAATACGTTTGCAAACATGAACTCATTCCAGCACTGCAAATATGAATAAACTCCTACTGTAGATACCGCCGGCTTCATAAGAGGAAGGATGATCACAAAGAATGTCTTTGCCAGTGAGCATCCGTCAATTCTTGCTGCTTCGTCCAGAGCATATGGAATCTCAACCATGAATCCCGTACAGATAAGGATTGACATTGAGAGTGCAAAAGCTGAGTAAGGAACGATCAGCGTTGAATACTTGTTGAGCCAGTGAAGCTTGGATAATACTACGTAAACAGGCACAATTGATGCCTGAAGTGGAATTGTAAGACCAAGCATGAAGAAAGCATTAGTAAGCTTGGAATACTTCCACCTGATTCTGGTTATTGCATATGTAGCCATCATAGCTGCAAAAAGAGAAATCGCAATAGCGGATATTGTAACTATGAGACTGTTTACAAAATAAAGTCCCATGCTTCCTGTATTAAGGGCTGTGGTATAGTTGCTCCAGAGCCAGTTCTCAGGAAGACCGATAACATTTTTTCCGAATATTTCTTCGTTGGACTTAAGAGAAAAAGTGAACATGAAATATATAGGAAAAATATTTACCAGGGCCCAGAAGATAAGAAAAGCATACATCAGGACCTTCATGGCAGGATTTGTTTTATTTTCATCTACCTTATTAACAATGTCATTTTTTCCCATATCATTCATCCTTATCTCTAAATGCTGCAGTAATTAAAAGCGCAAAGGCAAAGCAAAGTGCGATAAGCATTACTGAAATCGTACTTCCCATTCCGTAGCGGTTTCTAAGGAACAGCATATTTTCCAAAAGTGTACTTGGTACTTCTGTTGACTGGAAAGGACCGCCTTCAGTCAGGATTCGTACCAGGTCATAAGTCTTAAGCGAACCGGTTACAGCAAAGATTACACTTACTCTTATAATTGGCTTGATGATGGGAATAACAATGTATTTATCAACTTGCCACTTTGTTGCGCCGTCAAGCATTGCTGCTTCTCTAAGATCAATTGAAACACCCTTTACTCCTGCATACATAAGGAGCATGTGATATCCAATGTACTGCCATACGGTAGGCACAATGATACTTCCAAGGGCTGTCTTAACATCCCCGACCCAAACATGCTTCCAGCTT
>JAEEGL012812470.1_pt1 | contig 10033 bp, 7 predicted proteins | sample 9134231 | NCBI WGS metagenome assembly JAEEGL01 (sample SAMN16246548, study PRJNA631951) | gut metagenome | biome: gut microbiome; feature: rumen; material: fiber-attached | host: Bos | place: Iran: Karaj | collected 2018-10 | reverse complement strand
TAGGACTAAGTTAAGGATATCGATTTGCAATAGTTTTAAGACGTTGAAATACAAGACGAGAGAGGGTTGTCTTGAAGATGGTGGAAAATGTAAAGAATTTTCAAGTTCCGACGGACAGCCCTCCCCGCTCCTACAGCAGTCGGGCGATGGCGTGCTCCAGGTCTTCCTCCATCAGTTCCATGCGGCCTACGAGGTTCGAGCCTCGGTCGATGAGGAACCACGTGGGCAGGGTCTGGAGGTTGTAGATGCGGACGATGTCGTTCTGAAGGCCCTCGCTGTTCCACACGCATACCCAGGGCAACTGGTCGGACATCGTTTTCCAATAGTGCTCGCTGGTGTCGAGCGAGACTTGGTAAATCTCCAGCCCGCGCGCGTGATACTTATTATATAGTTCGCGCAGGAGCAGGGTGCGTTCTGGTGTGCCTTTGAGCTCAAAGGCCATGAAGTCCAGCAGCACGACGTTACCCTTCAGTTCGGAGAGTCGTCGTTCGTGTCCCGTCTTGTCGGGGAAGCCCATGTCAATGATGCCCGATTCCGAAACCTTGGCGTTCGACATGTCGATTTCCAGCGTGCGGCGGCGTGTGTTGCGATGGCCCTGAAGGGCTATGTTGGTCAGGTTCTCGGTACGCTGGCAGTCGGGGTACTCCACGTTCCAGGCATTGGCCAGTGCGGTGAACCACGTCACGTCCGAAGGGTCGCTGACAGGGTCGAAAATCATTTGTCCCTCCACGGTCTGGAACATGGCGTAGTACGAGGAGGCACGCTCGTAGCGGTTTTGGATGTAGCGGAGCTTGATGTCGGTCTTGTAGTCGTTGACGAGAGTCTGGATGCGTTCCTCGCGCTCGGCTATGGTCAGGTCGCGGTCTTGGGCTACGCGGCGTATGCTACGGGTCAGCGTGTCCAACTTCAGGCAGAGCATACGTATGGTGTCGCAGTTGCCGCTTCCTTCCACCTGATAGCCCAACGACATCTGGGGCAGCGAAGCCTCGACGCGCACGGTCTCGGTGGAGTCAACAGAGAGGTTCACCACCTGTGCTCCGATGCGAAGACGATAGAACTCGGGGTTCTGGGGACGGGCACCATGAAGCGAAAAATCGCCCGTTTCATCGAGCTTTGTCGAGTCGATAGGCACCACGCCTTTGCCCAGCGTCAGGTGTTCGAGATAGAGCATGGTGTCCCGTGCCTCGGTGATTTGTCCCTCGATGGTGAACTGTTCTCCTTTCTGCTGACAAGAAGAGAGAAGGAGAAGTTGAGAGAATGTGAAAATGAGAAAAAGGGAGAATGAGGAAATGAGTGAAAATAGTCGTTTCATAGCGTTATAGTGATAAATTCTTCACAAAAGTACAAATAATTTTGAATTTTGAATTATTAATTTTGAATTTAATTGTAATTTTGCACCGATGTTTAAGGAAATTAGGCAAAAGCTACGTCAGATTGATGCCCTTCAGGAGAAGAGCAACTTCGTCACGCGGAAGACAGACGAACAGCATACTTGTGCCCATTGCCAGACGGAATATGTGGGTTACGCCTGTCCCCAGTGCGGCATGAGAGCCGACAGTGAACGTTTCACCTTTAAGTCGTTGTTGCCGAAACTGATGGACATGATTGGTTTCGATGAGCACGGTAATCGTAGTATCATTAGAACTCTACGCGATTTGTTTTGGCGACCAGGTTACATGATTCGTGACTATCTGAACGGTCACAGTGCTGCCTATTTCCAACCCTTCAAACTCCTGTTCCTGTTGGTTATCATCTTCACCCTGTTGATACACATAATGGGGATTGAACCCCACAAGACGTTAGAAATGTCGGACTTCCTCAAAAGGATGGAGGAGGACGAAACCAAAAAGGCCCTGCTTCCCTTCATGATATTGGCGAGGGATGTTATACAATGGTTTCGCAACAACGTTGCCTATAGTGTCCTCATCCAGAATGTGTTCGTCGTTACCGCCATGTGGAAGGTCTATCGCAAACGGTCCCCCTATTCGTGGACAGAGACCTTCATCGCCCAGATGTACATCTGCTGTCAGTTCATGCTTCTGGCCATCATACAGGTGCTTTTGACATGGAAGTACCACGCCAGCGGACTTCTTCCCTACTTTGTCAGTGGTTGGGTGGTAATCCTGTTCATGCTCTACGATTTTTTCCAGTTCTATGGCGAACAACGCTTCCTGCCTGCTGTATGGCGCGTCATCAAGGTACTTCTCTGGCTTCTCATTCAGTACGCCTTGCTCTTTGTGCTCCTCATCATAATTCTCGTCATTTTCATAGTCATCACGGAATATGGGTCAATAAATCTAAACTTTTGACCGCACGCGCCTTTTCATGGTCATATAGCACAACGTTATGGTGGGTTCTATTAATTCCCAAACGCGAATTAATAGAACCCACCTATAGAACATGTCTATAAATTTTTCGTTATTTAATAGGGAATCTGTGTAATTTGTGTAATCTGTGGTAAAAAGGCAGATAAGAGTGCGTAACAAATTTGTGTTTTTACTCTTTTTTCGTAATTCGTAACTCGAATTTCGTAACTATTTCGTATCTTTGTTGCCGACAGGGCATGAAGTCGTCCCTTTATAGGTAAGATGGAAACTCAGCGGAGGTGCTCTGCTCAAAATCTTATTGGTAATAATAACAGCACATTAGCAGTTATTCGGCGTGTCTGAAAGGTGAGATGTTTAGAACACGATGCTCGATAACGGTAAATGACTAATGTCTGCGCTTCTGGCGTGGACATTTCACTTATCTATTCGAGCAGGTACTATCTCACCACCTCAGACACGGATAAGCGGTCCGCGCTTTTCTGTGTCTGCATAGGTGGAGGGTACCTGTAAAGCCTGATAAGTGCAAGTGTGCGCAAACGCGAAGTGCAGACATGGCATTTGAATCGACATTTAAGGCGATTGACAACACGCTCCACCACGACGACGGGTGCAGTACGGCACTCGACTATGTGGAGCAGTCGAGTTGGGTGCTCTTCCTGAAGTATTTCGACGACCTGGAGCAGACACGCGAACAGGCTGCCGAGCTGGAAGAGAAGCCCTACGAACGCATCATCTCCGGCGAATATCGTTGGAACCAATGGGCCATACCCCTCGACCCGGCGGGCAAATACGACCCGAAGCGGGCACTGGTGGGCGACGACCTCATCGACTTCGTCAACGGGCGGCTCTTCCCCTACCTTCAGGACTTCACACAGCGCTATGCGCCCGACACCATAGAGTACAAGGTGGGCATCATCTTCACCAACATCAAGAACAAGATTTCGAGCGGCTACAACCTGCGCGACGTCATTGAGCGCGTGGACGAACTGCGCTTCCAGACAGCGGAGAACCGCCACGAGATGACGCAAATCTACGAAGACCGCCTGCGACAGATGGGCAACGCAGGGCGAAACGGCGGAGAGTACTACACGCCGCGTCCCCTCATCCGCACCATCGTCCGCAGCGTGAACCCGCAGATAGGCGAGACCGTCTATGACGGGGCTTGCGGCTCGGCGGGCTTCCTTTGCGAGGCATATACCTACATGCACGAACGCGTGACCAACGCAGCCGAGGAGGAAACGCTGCAACTCCGTACCTTCTACGGCAAGGAACTGAAGGGGCTGGCCTACATCATCGCCATGATGAACATGATTCTCCACGGTGTGCAGTCGCCCAACATCGTGCGCACCAACACGCTGACGGAGAACCTTTCGAACATCACCCCTTCGGAGCAGAAAACTGTCGTCCTGGCCAATCCACCCTTCGGAGGAAGCGAGCGCGAGGAGGTGCAGCAGAACTTCCCCATCAAAAGCAGCGAGACGGCCTACATGTTCCTGCAGCACTTCATGCGCATGATGAAGGCAGGAGGCCGTGCCGGCATCGTCATCAAGAACACGTTCCTCAGCAACGGCGATGCGCGTCAGCTCCGAAAGAAACTCTTGGAGGAGTGCAATCTCCACACCATCCTCGACCTGCCCAGCGGTGTGTTCACGGGGGCCGGAGTCAAGACCGTCGTGCTGTTCTTCACCAAAGGCGAACCTACGGAGCGCGTGTGGTACTACCAACTGGACAAGCACTTCACCAAGACGCAGCCCCTGACGGAAGCCGACCTTGCCGACTTCCTCGCCTTGCAAAAGATACATGCCGACAGCGAAAACTCGTGGACGGTGGATGTGTCCTCTCTCAGCGAGGACTACGACCTCTCTGTGAAGAATCCCCACAAAGTGGAAGAGGTGGACGAGCGCACGCCGCAGGAAATCCTGCAAAGCATCCACAATATGCAAGAGGAATCTGCCCAAATCATCAACGCTCTGCGTGACCTTATCAAGGAAGAACTATGAAAAATGGTTGGACATATAAGAAGTTGGGAGAGGTGTGCGATTTTGAAGGAGGCTCTCAACCACCTAAACATGAATGGGTAAAAACCCCTTGCGATGGTTATGTGCGTATGCTTCAAATTAGAGATTTTACAAAGAGTCGAGAAGCTGATATTGAATATGTTAAACAGTCTAAGAAACTTAGACTATGTAAGTCAGACGATATTCTTATAGGAAGATATGGAGCATCTGTAGGCAAAATATTAACAGGATTAGAAGGTGCTTATAATGTAGCTATAATTAAATCTATACCCAATGAAAGCCTAATTATTAAAAGATATATTAGGCGATACTTCGAGTCTGCTTATTTTCAAGGTGTTCTGCAAAAGGTGTGTATAGTTAGAACTGCTCAAGCAGGATTCTCAAAAGATGATATTGACAATGCCCTCATTCCTCTCCCCCCTCTCTCGGAGCAGCAGCGAATAGTGGAGCGATTGGATGCGGCCTTTGCTCAAATAGACGAACTGAAAGCGAAGGCAGAAAAGCGACTCAACGAGGCACGCCAACTCTTCCAAGCCGAACTCACCGAATCCATGAAGCCCAAAAAGGGGTGGGAAGAAAAGACATTAAAAGAAATCTCAACAATAGCTGGAGATTATGGACTTTCTATTTCATCAAAGCCTTTTGACGGAGTAAGATATCTTCGAATAACAGATATAACAGATTGGGGAGAACTAAATGATGATATCGTCTCTGCAAATGTTGATAGCGATATGAAGCAAGAAGAATTAAAGGAAGGTGATATCTTATTTGCAAGAACTGGTGCAACTGTAGGTAAAACATTAGTGTATAAGAAAGAGTTTGGAAAGTGCTTATTCGCAGGTTACCTTATTAGATATAGATTAAATAGTTCAATTATTCCAAGATTTATGTACTATATAACTCATTCTAAGGAGTACTACAAATGGATTTTTATTAACCAAGAGGCGGCAGCACAACCAAATATAAGCGCAAAGAAATATAATCTATTCCCAATCAAATTTCCTCCTCTTCCCGTCCAGCAACGCATAGTTGCCCACCTCGATGCTCTGAGTGAGAATGTGCGGAAATATGAGGAGATACAACGGAAGACCCTCGCAGAGTGCGATGCCCTGAAGCAAGCGATACTAAGAGAAGTATTTGAAGGATAGTTATAAAAAGGAAACTATTGATGGAGCAATTCGAGGAAGTCTTTCAAGGCAATAATATCCAGGCGCGGAAAACTAATCTGACGCAAAACATCATAGTGTCGGTCGTTACTTACAATGTATCTGGCGTTGGCAGCAACAGCACAATCGACAAACTTGTTGTCGTCGGGGTCTGCCTTAATCAATCCAAAATGGTAGTAGGGTGTAATAAGTTCGACGTAATCGCTCTTGGTAATGGCATCAAGAACAAAATCAGCAGTGTCTTTGCCAGCCAAACGCTGAAGAATTTCGGCATATTCCTCCAAAATCTCATTGGATACGCACAACGTGTTTTCGCCTGTAAGCACGGATTCCCAAACTTCGCGATAAGGACTCCTATGCGGAATGCTCTGAATGAGGCAATTGGTATCAAGAACTATACGCATGACAATTTATCAGCTTGCAGGGATGTTGCCCTTCTGCTCACGCAACCAGGCATGAAGGTCCATCTCATTGATTTCATCAAGGCGTTTTTGGTCAAGAATGCCCTCGTCCCAAAGTTTGTCAAGATGTTCGTCCATTTTTTTTGCATAGTAATTGCTAATGACGGACTGCAATTCGAGAAGCTCAGACTCGCTCGTATTGCGCTCGAACATCCGAATCAGATGCATTTGTATGGGATTAAATACCGTAGCTTCCATAACTTTGCAAAGTTTGTTTGCTGCAAAAATAAGCATAATTCGTGATATAAAGAAAAGATTCAGTAAAAATATTCATAAAAGATAATTGTCATGAACGAATCGGATACCAGGCTGCATAAGATAGACCCGAAGCTGAAGGCTGCCGGGTGGGGCGTGACGGAAGGAAGCCGCATCACCACGGAATACACTTTTACGAGGGGGAAGATAAGCCAGACGCAGAAGGGGAAACCCAAAAGGGCGGACTACGTGCTCATGTACAAGGGCGTGAAGATAGCCATCGTGGAAGCCAAGAGCGACGAACTGAGCTACAGCGAGGGTGTGGGGCAGGCGAAGAAGTACGCCGACATGCTGGGCATCCGATTCACCTACGCCACGAACGGCGACAAAATCTATGAGATGGACCGCAAAACCTGCGAAGAACGCTTCGTAGCGGACTATCCCTCGCCCGACGAACTGTGGCAGCGCGTGTATGGGCAAGCCAACGAACTGCGCGACCGACTGAACGCACAGCCCTACTACAGCGACGGCGTGAAACAACCGCGATACTATCAGGAACTGGCCGTGAGGCGGGTGCTGGAGGGCATGGCAAAGGGCGAGAGGCGCATACTGCTGACGCTGGCCACAGGCACGGGCAAGACCTTCATCGCCTTCCAAATCGCCTGGAAACTCTTCGAGACACGATGGAACCTGAAGCAGACGGGCACAAGGCCGCGCATACTGTTCCTGGCCGACCGCAATACGCTGGCTAAACAGGCGATGATAGACTTCGGCGGATTCAAGAAAGACGCACTTGTGCGCATCAAGCCCGACAGCGTGAGGAAGAACGGAGGCGTGCCCACCAACGGCAGCATCTTCTTCACCATCTTCCAGACCTTCATGTGCGGGCCCGACGAATCGCCCTACTTCGGGCAATATCCGAGGGACTTCTTCGACCTCGTCATCATCGACGAGTGCCACAGGGGCGGAGCCAAGGACGAGAGCAACTGGCGGGGCATACTGGAATACTTCGAGCCTGCCGTGCAACTGGGCCTGACAGCCACGCCACGGGTTGACCAAAACGTGAACACCTACCAATACTTCACCTACCACGCCTACGAATATTCATTGCGACAGGGCATCGAGGACGGATTCCTGACGCCCTTCCGCCACATCAACATGAAGTCGAACATCGACGACTACATCTACTCGCCCGACGACGAGGTGGTGAGTGGTGAAGTGGAGCGCGGGAAGGTCTATACGGAAGCAGACTTCTACAAGGGCGACATCAAGATTCGGGAGCGCGACGAGGCCCGCGTGAAGGAGTTCCTTGAGGGCATGGGCGAGACGGAAAAGGGCATTGTGTTCTGTGCCACGCAAGCCCACGCCGCCGAGGTGTGCGACATGATAAACCGGCAACGGAAAAAGAAAGGCTACTGCGAACGTGTGACGGCCAACGACGGCGAGGAAGGCGAGAGCCGATTGGAGGAGTTCAAGAACAACGAAAAGACCATCCCCACCGTGCTGACCACGTCGGAAAAGCTGACGACGGGTGTGGATGCACGAAACGTGAGGCATATCGTACTGATGAGGCCCGTGAACTCGATGATTGAGTTCAAGCAGATTGTGGGGCGGGGGACGCGCATCTATGAGGGCAAGTTCTACTTCACCATCTGGGACTTCGTACACGCCTACGAGAAATATTCACAGCCCGACTGGGACGGCGAACCCGTTTGTCCGAAGTGTGGCAACAACCCCTGTACGTGCGAACACAAGGTAAAGACCTACCCGCCACACTCGGGCGGCGAAGGAGGAGAAGGAACAGGCGAGCCCCGTTTGTGTCCCGTCTGCCACCAAGACCCCTGCATCTGTCCGCCCAAGGAGCAGTTGGAAATCAAGTTGTCGGACGGACGCGCACGGCGCATCAAGTTCGTCAGCGACGTGATGTTCCTGGGTGCTGACGGACGTCCCATCGGTGCACAACAGTTCATCGAAGAGATGTTTGGCCGACTGCCCGACTTCTTCTCCTCGAGCGAAGACCTGCACAGGATGTGGGCCGACCCCGACACGCGCGAAGCCCTGTTGGAAAGGCTGGAAGAGGCGGGCTATGGCAAGGACGTGCTGAAGGACATCCGCCGGATTATCGATGCCGAACAGAGCGACTTGTTAGACGTGCTGGAATACATCGCCTACGCCACCACGCCCATAGAGCGCAGGGAAAGGGCGGAGCGCATAGAAGGCTATGCCCAGTCGCTGCCCGAGGTGCAACGGCAGTTTGTGAGCTACCTGACGAATGCCTACATCGTGTCGGGCGTGGACGAACTGAGCATGAGCAAACTGAAGACGCTGCTGGAGCTGAAGTTCGGTTCCGTGCCCGAGGGCATCAGCGCACTCGGCAGTGTGCCTCATGCACGCCAGACGTTCAAGGACTTCCAACGCCGACTGTATCTCACCACAGCCTGAAGCACGTGCCCAAACGCCTTTTTTGAGCGTGATGGGTTTTCTGTAGCAAGCACCGTAGTAAGCCACGAGTGCTTTCCATAGAAATGTATGTATGCGTTTGCATCTATGCAAGTTTTTTAGTAACTTTGCATCGCATTTTGTGTGCATAAACAGAAATCTATATAAACGCTAACCATAAGTATATCAAAATGATAAGAAAGACTTTTGAAAGGACTTTGCTGCTGTCGGTACTGTGTATGGTGCTGACTGGTTGCAGCAAAAAAAAGGAGGCGGTATCCGAACCGCGTCCAGTGCTGGTGCAGACGGTGGAAAACGGTAATGGGTTGAATGTCACCACCTATCCTGGACGCACCCGAGCCAGCGATGAGGCCAACGTGGCCTTCCGTGTCAGCGGTACGTTGCTGAAGGTGATGGTAAAGGAGGGTGACTACGTGCGCCGCGGACAGGTGATTGCCCGCATGGACGACCGCGACTATCGCGTACAGCTCACCGCCACGGAAGCTGAATACACCCAAATCAAGGCAGAGGCAGAGCGCGTGATGTCGCTCTACGACGACAGCGTGACCACGGCCAACAACTACGACAAGGCACGCTACGGGCTGCAACAAATCACGCAGAAACTCCAGCACAGTCGCGACCAGGTGGAGGACTGCCTCTTACGGGCTCCCTTCAACGGCTATGTGCGGTCGGTGCTGCACGAGTCGCACGAGACCGTGGCTGCAGGAATGCCCATCGTGTCGCTCATTGCCGACGGACAGATAGAGGTGGTCATCAACATACCGGCCTCGGAGAATCTGCGCCGCAGCGAGTTTGCCGACTTCAAGGCACACTTCGACGTACTGCCCGACGAGCAGTTCCCCCTGCAACTGCTGAACATCGCCCGGCAGGCCAACACCAACCAACTCTACGAGGTGCGTCTCGGGCTGAAGGGCTCCCATCCGCAAATCACGCCGGGCATGTCAACGCTGGTGCAACTGACCTACCGCGACCAGGGAGAGAATCCCATCAGCGTGCCTTTGAGGGCTGTCATGCACGAAGCCGAGGGACCGACCACGGTCTTCGTGTATGAGAATGGCCACCTACGCCGCACAACCGTAGAACTGGGACGCACACACGGCGACGGCACCGTCGAGGTGACTTCGGGCCTGAAGGCTGGCGACCAGATTGTGGTGGCAGGCGTGAACACGCTCTCCGACGGGGAGGCTGTGCGCCCCACTGGCGAAACAAGCAAGACAAATGTGGGAGGGCTCTTATAATGGACAATTAGACAATTAGACAATTAGACAATTAGACAATTAGACAATTAGACAATTTTCACAACCTCATAACCTCACAACCTCACAACCTCATAACCTCACAACCTCATAACCTCACAACCTCACAAGCATGGAAATAGATTTTGGCCGTTGGGCCTTTAAGAATAG
>JAEEGL012776579.1_pt1 | contig 10033 bp, 6 predicted proteins | sample 9134231 | NCBI WGS metagenome assembly JAEEGL01 (sample SAMN16246548, study PRJNA631951) | gut metagenome | biome: gut microbiome; feature: rumen; material: fiber-attached | host: Bos | place: Iran: Karaj | collected 2018-10 | reverse complement strand
TCTTGACAGCAAATAAGCCCCACTTTGATTGCGGAATAATCTGTCTCTGTCTCGCCTGAGCTTTGTGAATCGTCGGTCTCGGAATGACTCGTTCCCGCTTCACTGGTCGTCCGCGGCTTATCCGTTTGCGCTTCAGAGTTCTCTTTTGTTTCCTCCCGGTTCAGCATTTTCGGCAGCAATAAAGCCCCCAAAACAACAAAAAGCAACGCGGCAACGATCCCGAAGATCATTCCCGTTTTCGGCTTTTTACTTTTCCCCTCTGTATCGGAAACTGCCGGGGGCTGAACTACCGGTGCGGCAGCTGTTATTTCTTTTTCCGGCTGATCTGATCCTTTTTCCTCTGCAGAAACACCTTGTTTTTCCCGTGAGCTTGCCCAGACTCCTACCGTGGCCTCCTCCTCAAAATCATTCGCTTTCCCCGCCAGGACAGCAGCCATCGTTTGTTCGGATTTTTCTTCCGGCCATCTCTCAGTCTGGGTCGGCTCTGCCGCTGTCATTGGAAGGGCCAGTTGCTCCAGATCTCTCAGCATCTCCTCCGCGCTCTGATACCGGTCTTGCGGATCGAACGCACAGGCTTTGAGGACGATCCGTTTCAGTTCCCGGCTGCCGTTTACCGGCTCCGGCAGCGATTCTCCGGCAAAGCGCCGCTTCCGCGCCTGCTCCTTCTCGGCTGCGGACGGAAGGGCCGGCGGCAGCTTCAAAAAAGGAGTCCGCCTTTCGTTGAGCAGCCAGTACAGGACCATTCCGAGGGAATAGATATCGGCTGTGCTTCCGTAGGGCTTATCATGATAGACCTCCGGCGCCATATATTCATACGTGCCGATCTTGGTTCCGCCGCTCGTCTTTTCTACCGTTTTGGCAATGCCGAAATCCCCCAGCTTATAATCTCCGTTGGGCGAAACAAAGATATTCGCAGGCTTGATATCCCGGTGAACGATATTGTGCTTCTTGCAGAGAGTCAGCGCTTTGCAGATATCTTTGCCGATACGGATGACTTCTGTTTCTGCGACCTCTTTTCCCAGAGCCTTTGTGAGCGGCGTCAGCAGTTCCATTCTGATGAAGATGTCCCAGCCAAAGCCGTCATCATGCTGGACGTAACGGATATCGTCGCAGTTGACCACGTTCGCGCTGCCATTCAGGCGGCGCATCAGAGTATATTCAGCGATGATGCTCCTCAGGTGGTCCTTGAAAGTATTGGTAATACTCTCCTCGTCGAAACCCTCCCCAAGAAGCTCGTCGATATCGCTGCTGCTCTGCGGGATCGTGATCACCTTGAGCGCTGCTTTCTCTGTTTCACCGAACACGTCCCGTTCGATCTCATAGACCGTACCGTAACTTCCGTGCCCGATTACTTTTGTTGTTGTCCATCCCGGCCAGGAGGCCTTAGGATCAAATTCCACCATGATTATTCTCCAAAAGAATTATTAGGCAATATCTATCTGCTGCCGTACCGTGTGATCCACATTGCGGGACGAATACCCAGCGGGGAGGACGGTTCCCAATATACGATCGACCCGTTTACATAATCGACTGCCATCCCGCTCCGCAGCCACCAGGTCGCCCGCTTTTCGCCGCTGGAGGCAGCCGCAGCTTTGGTAAGCTCGGCCACACGTTTTCCGGGAGCGAAATAGTCCATCACGTCCTGATCAGACAGCAGAAAAACACGGTCTGTAACGTTCTCTATCCTTGTTTCTCTGATTCTGCTCTTTTCTTTCGATGTAAAGACCGTATCGTAGAATCCATAATTCAAGTAGGCTCGGATATTCGAGCTTTCCCAGTCTGTACCGCCAGGAGAATAAGTCATTTGATCCAAAACGGCTCGGCTGATGACCAACGCTTTGGATCCCTGAACAGCCAATACGATCCACTCGATCTGTTCCGCGCCGTCGGCTAGATTACCATTCTGCTCGAAACGCCCGATCCTTACTGTATCTCCCACCTTCAGAGGAGCGTTCTTTACAGCCAAGAAGCAGATGAGGCCTATAACAGCGGCAATGATAATCCCTGCCGTCAGTGCCAACTGTCTCGTCTTCTTCGAAAATGGTTCTTCCGCTCTCTCTTCCCGCGAAACCGCCGTATCCTCTGTCAGTGCCTGAGCCGCATCCTGAAGCGCCGATCCTGCTTTTTCTTTTCGCCCCTCTGTCAAATCCCCCCGTCTTTTTTCATCCATCCCGGGGAGATGCTTTTCGTTTTGCAGGGCATCTGCAGCCGGCTCATGAGACTTAAGGGCCTCATCAGACAGAGTCTTTTTCGTTTCCTGTACTGATTCCGTACGCCCCCACACGCCGACTGTCGCGTCATCCTCTTCGGTCGAGCGGCACTCCCGGCCCCGGCCTGCATCAGCAAGTTCCGGCTCTGCAGCTTTTTCCGCCGCTTTTTCGGCTGAACTGGCCACCCCGATGCCGGTAGGTCTGTTCTTCTGCCCTGAGCCAGCTTCGTCCAGCGCGTTCAGCATCTCTTCCGCACTCTGATACCGATCTCTCGGATCGAACGCGCAGGCTTTGAGTACGATCTTCTTCAGGGCGTCGCTCCCGTTCCGAGGAGCCGGAATCGGTTCTCCGGAAAACCGGCGGATCCGGGCATGCTCCATTTCAGATGTCTTCGGCACCGCGGGCGGAGCCGGATAAAACGGCAGCCGGCGGTCGTTAAGGAGCCAGTACAGAACCAGACCCAGCGAATAAATATCGGCGCTGTGGCCATAGGGCTGATTGTTGTATACTTCCGGCGCCCTATAACTATAGGTGCCGATCTTGGTTCCCCCGCTGGTCCTCTCCACGGTCTTCGCTATCCCAAAATCGCCCAGCTTATAGGCTCCATCCTGAGAAACGAAGATATTCTGCGGCTTAATGTCCCGATGCACGATATTGCGGCTTCTGCAGAGGATCAAAGCGTTTGCCATATCCCTGCCGATCCTGATCACCTGCTCTTCCGAAAAGCTGTTTCCGAGCGTCTTGGTCAGAGGCGTCAGCAGTTCCATTTTGATATAGATCGTCCAGCCGATCCCGTCATCATTCTGAATATAGCGAATATCGTCGCAGTATACAACGTTCGTGTGGCCTTTGATCTCAGCCATCAGGGAGTATTCCCTGACGATATCCGCCAGACAGTCGTTGAAATGCGCGGTAATGCTCTGCTCGTCATAACCGCTGGCATACAAATCTTCGATATCGCCTTCATTCTGCGGGATGAAGATCACCTTCAGAGCCGCTTTCTCTTTTCTTCCGAACAGATCCCGTTCGATCTCATAGACAGTTCCGAAGCTTCCTGTTCCGATCCTGCGGACGGTCTGCCATCCGGGATAGGCCGGCATTCTATCTGTCATTGTTCATTTCCTCCGTCACAGGATCCGGCAGACGATCACGGTCACGTTATCCCTGCCGCCCTTCTCCAGCGCTTTCCCGATCAGGCAGCGGACTGTTTCATCTGTCGGCAGAGATCGGGTCAGTATTTCATCTATCTCCAGGTTCGTCAGCATATCCGTCAGGCCGTCGCTGCACAGAAGATACTGATCGCCGCGTTGCAATTCCCCTTTGGCGATATACGGCTCGATCAGACAGGTTTCCGGATCGATCCCGAGATGCTGCGTCAGCGGCATCTTCTTTTTTCCCTGCCCTTCGCGCTTCTCCACATGATCGACAGACAGCTGGAGAAGTTCTCCATCCCGCAGGCGGTACGCCCGGCTGTCGCCCAGGTTGCATACGTAGACAGTACTTCGCGAGAAATAGAGAGCGACCATCGTGGACCCCATATGCTCCGTGCACATTTCTTCCGCTTTTTCCACGACAGCCCGATTCATTTTTTCGCACACCCCGGTCAGGAACTTCCGTTCCGGAATGAAATAATCTTTCAGCTTCCGGGTCGTTTTCTGCATGCAGTCGGCGGCGGCAAAAGATGCTTCTTCTCCGAAGTTTTCGCCGCCCATTCCGTCAAAGACCGCTACACAGATCTCCCGCCGGAGCACGCACGTCATAGAAGCCGGATGCGGGAGCCCGCTGTTTTCCGCCTCCAGAACGCGCCCGTCAAAATAGAAATTGTCTTCGTTGTTCTTTCTGATCTTTCCTGTGTGACAGCCACAGGCAGCCTCGATCACGAACGGCATATCCCACTGCTCCCCTGCGGATTTGTTTTTCTCCGAATCACGCGGTCGTCTCGCGCATAACCAAAGAAATGCTTCCCTCTGCAAGCCTGCCGTCATTATAACAGGCACCTTATGAAAAGTCTACGGTTCCAGGGCCATTGACGCCTCTGTTTTTCCTCAATCCGGCAGGAGCCGCCGCCCCTGTCCGTATGTCGGGTTCACAGAACGGAGCGCACGTAAAACAGAAAGCTCCGGAGCCGTATGCATAAACTCTTGCAACAAAACGCGGCACCCGGTCTGTCTGATCGGGTGCCGCTGGAGGAGTTTTGAATAAGCCGATTACAGCAGGCTCTCTTCGGTCTCCGGATCAAAGAGGTGGATGCTGTTTTCGTCGAAGTTGATGTGCACCGTGTCCCCGAAGGCGAAACCGCGCTTCAGGCCGAGCGTCGGCACGATCACGATCGCGTCGCGTCCGCCCACGCTCACGTGCAGATGGATGCTGCTGCCCATCAGCTCGGAAACGTCGACCGTCGTGGGAACACCTTCCTCTCCGATGGAAATGTGTTCCGGACGCACGCCCATGATCACCTTCCCGGTTTCGGTGCCGTTCTTCTTCAGACTTGCCTTCGTTTCATCGGAGAGTGCAATGCGGTTCCCGGCGAAGGCCACATAGTACTCCTTGTCCTTTTTCAGTTCCGCTTCGAAGAAGTTCATCTGCGGGGAGCCGATGAAGCCGGCAACGTACAGGTTCTTCGGATGGTCGAATACCTCCTGCGGCGTGCCGATCTGCTGGATAAAGCCGTCGCGCATGATCACGATGCGGTCTCCGAGGGTCATCGCCTCGGTCTGGTCGTGGGTCACGTAGACGAAGGTCGTGTTGATGCGCTTGCGGAGCTTGATGATCTCGGCGCGCATCTGGTTGCGGAGCTTCGCGTCCAGGTTGGAAAGCGGTTCGTCCATCAGGAAGACCTTCGGGTCGCGGACGATGGCCCGGCCGATGGCGACACGCTGGCGCTGTCCGCCGGAAAGCGCCTTCGGTTTGCGCTTCAGAAGATCGGTGATCTCCAGGATCTCGGCCGCCTGCTGCACCTTCTGACGGATGACGTCCTTCTTTTCCTTCTTCAGCTTCAGCGAGAAGGCCATGTTGTCGAAAACCGTCATATGCGGATAGAGGGCGTAGTTCTGGAAGACCATCGCGATGTCCCGGTCCTTCGGCGCGACCTCGTTCATCAGCTTTCCGTCGATATAGAGCTCGCCTTCCGTGATCTCCTCAAGGCCGGCGATCATCCGGAGCGTGGTGGATTTGCCGCAGCCGGAAGGTCCGACCAGAACGATGAATTCCTTGTCGGCGATCTCCAGATTGAACTCCTGCACGGCGACCACGCCTTCGTCGGTGATCTGAAGGTTCACTTTCTCCTTCGGAGCCTCGTCCCCCTTCTTTTTCTTCTTTTCCTTCTCCTGACGGGGATAGATCTTCTTGATGTTCCGCAAAATGACTTCTGCCATGGGGAAACGTCTCCTTCCTTGTCGGTGCCGGAACGCTTTTCGGTGAGGCGCCCGGCCTTTTTATGTATCTGTTCGGGGTCCGTCAGCTGACAGGATCCCGCTCCGCTCTTTACAAAGCTTCAGGCTCTCCGCCCTCTTCCGCGGCTTTCTCCTCCGTCATCACCCGGATCTTTTCATACGACCGCTTCATCAGCCAGTGCCCGGCTATCGCCGCCAGACCGAACCAGAGCGCCAGCCAGAGCGGCGTGAGCGCGATAAAGAGGTCCAGATCGAGGAGGATCACTCCCAACGGAAGCCAGAAAAGCGCCGCGAGGAGCAGGCTCTGGATCGGGCAGAAAATGACCACATAGAGGGTGTTTTTCCAGAGCTGGCCGAAACTGCATCCGAAGCGTGAATGAAAGTAGCACCCGGCTGTGTGAAAGATTGCCAGAAACGCCAGCGCGGCCACGCTTACAAGGGCCGGGGCATCGACCCCTTCCGCCCTGAGGATCATCAGATTGGAGAGGGTCCAGGTGACAGCCGCTCCGATGATCAGCAGGATCACATGCATGCCCGTGACGGTCCCGAAGCCCTCCGCGAATCCCCGGAAAAAAGCCCGGAGTGGCGGCGTTTCGTTCTCTTTGTCAAATAGGGTCCGGATCCCGGTGTGCAGCCCCGCCAGCGCGGCGCCGCCGGTGATGACCGGCAGGCTGCAGACGAGAAAGACGAGATTCAGCAGGATCACGTCGGCGGCGAACGTCAGCGCCTGCATCAGCTTGGAATCATAGGAAAAGATGCTGCGCACGGTCCGCCCTCCTTTTGCTCAAACTGCTTTCAGAACCCGTCAGTCCACCATGTTGTGCGCGATGACCTGCCGGTAGTATTCATAGGAGTCCCGCGGCACGCGCTCCAGCGTGTTGAGGTCGATCCCGATGAGCCCCATCGGATAGCCGTAGCCCTTGGAGCTCTCCCAGCAGTCCATCGCCGACCAGTAGAAATATCCCTGCAGATTGACGCCGGCGCGGATCGCCCTGGCGCATTCCCGCAGGTGCTCGCGGATGTAGTTCACCCGCTTGCCGTCGTGCCGGTAATCTTCCTGATCCATATGGTAGACGTCTTCGCAGCGGTAGGCGTATCCGTTTTCGGTGATGAGCGCGGGGGCGCCTTCGTAGCGGTCATTGAGATCGATCAGCAGATCGTACAGGCCGGGCGCATAGTTCGTGAAGGGATAGGCGTCCTTCGGCAGCTCGGTCTGCACATATTCCGTCCCGTACTTCGTATCGTGTCCGGACTTGACGAAATTGGGCTGGTAGTAATTGATCCCGTAGAAGTCCATCGGGCAGAATTCCCGCCGGACCGCGTCGATGTACTCCTGAGGGATATACTGCGCGCTCTCCGGGTACGCCAGCACCTCTTCCGGATACTCTCCCCGCATCATGGGATCGAGGAAGATGAGCTGCATGGCCTGATGGCGGCGTGCCGCCGTGACATCCTCCGGGTCGAAGGACAGGCTGTAGCAGCTGCCCAGGCAGTGGACGGAGCCGATCTTCGCGTCGGGGCAGATCTCCCGCAGCTTCCGGACAATGGCAAAATGCGCGAGGTTCGCGTTCTGGGTCGCCTTGAATGCCAGCGCCTCGTCCTTCAGATACGGCGCGGACTGGGCGTGCGAATAAGCCCCGTAGACCTTGAGCTTCGGCTCATTCATCGTGCTCCAGTATTTGACACGGTCGCCGAATGCCCGGAAGCAGACCTCCGCATATCTCGTGAACCAGTCGACAAAACGCTCGTCAGGGATCCCGCCGTTATCGATCACCCAGCGGGGAAGATCCGAGTGCCACAGGTCGAAGAAGGGGGTGATCCCCTTTTCCAGCATATCGTCGATCACCGCGTTGTAGTGGTCGATCGCGCGCTGGTTCGGGGTGCAGCTGATATCGGGGCAGACCCGGGTCCACGAAATGGAAAAGCGGAAGGCCCCCACGCCGAGTTTCCGGAACAGATCGTGATCCTCCGCGTAGCGGTGATAGTAGTCGCAGGCCACCTTGGGAGAAAGGTAATCCTCCGAGGTCTTTCCGGGACGCGGATAGTAAAAGTTGTACGTCATGGCGTCCCAGGACTTTCCGTCCTCAAAAATCGCCCCCTCCATCTGAGCAGCACTTCCGGAAACGCCCCACAGGAACCCCTCCGGGAAAGTGAATCTGTTTGACTGCATACGGAACCTCCTCGCGCGGGTATCAGCCCTTGACAGAGCCGATCATCACGCCTTTCTTGAAGAATTTCTTGACGAACGGATACGCGATCAGGACCGGCGCGGTGGCCACGACGATCAGCGCGTACTTCATGACGTCTGCGGCGCCGGTCATCATCTTGATCATTTCCGCGTCCATCATATCCTCATCCAGCGTGATGTTCTTGGCCACGTTCAGGACTTCGCGCAGGACCATCTGCAGGGGATGGAGGTCCGAGTTGCGCAGATACAGCATTGCGTTCCAGTAGGCGTTCCAGTGCCCCACGGCGTAATACAGGGTGATGACGGCCAGCACGGGCTTGGAAAGCGGCAGTACGATCCTCCAGAGATAGCCGATATCGTCGATCCCGTCGATCGTGGCCGCCTCGTACAGCTCGTTCGGGATCGAGTTCACGAAGAACGTCCGCATGATGATCATGTTGTAGAGACTGAGCGCCCCCGTGAGCAGTATCGCCCAGACGGTATTGAGGAGGTGCAGGTCCTTCAGCAGGATATAGTAAGGGATCAGTCCGCCGCCGAAGAACATCGTGAACATGTAGATCTTCGTAATGATCGGTTTCAGCACGAAATTCTTCCGGGAGAGGGGGTACGCCGCCAGGATCGTCAGCACCAGGTTGATCAGGGTGCCCGCGACCGTATAGAAGATCGTATTGCGGTAGCCCAGCCACACCTTCCGGTAGCTGGCCACGATCTTGTAGCCGACCAGGGAAAAATCGACCGGCCACAGAATGACCTTGCCGCCGGTGACAGCCTCGCCGGAGGAAAAAGAACTGGAGACGATGAAGATCAGGGGATACAACACCGCCAGCAGGATCAGGCTGACGCACGTCAGGACGATGGCGTTCAGGATCTTATCCTCCCGGGAGTTGGCTATTTTTCTGCGTTTCTGCTTTTTCATGCTTCCCACCTGTTGCGATCCCTGCCGCCCGCTTCCGCGGCCGGCCGGTCTCTCCTCGTTTACAGGGCTCCTTTCGCCCGTTTTCCGCTGATGTCAAGGCCCAGGACCCGGATCGCGTTGGCGCCCAGGATCGCCGTGAGCACCTCGTCGGACAGATCCTCGCTGAGGAGCCGGCCCATTTCCCACGCTACGTCGTGGAGATGCGTGTCCGTGCCGAACAGCACGCGGTGATGATCGATTTTTTCTAACGTTTCTTTCCAGGTCATGGCGGCCGAGAAGGAGCCGCAGAACTCAAAGAAGACGTTATCGTACGCCGGATCCTGCGCCATTTCCTCGCAGTCGCGCCGGCCTTGCGTACCGCCGCCGGTGTGTCCGAGGATCAGTTTCGCGTGCGGGTACTTCTTCGCGCACTCCCCGCATTTGAGCGGGCTTCCCGGGTCCGCCCCGTCCCAGGTATGGATCAGGATCGGCAGGGAGTACTTCTCGGCGAACTCGAACATCAGCCTGTATTTCTCGTCCCGGATATCGACCCTCTCGTAACCGGGAAGGGTCTTCAGGCCGATGAAATACTCGGTCGCCAGCATTTTCTCCATGTATTCCCAGGAATAGGCCGAGAGCGCCGCGGGTGTGAAATGCAGATACCCGCGGAAACGGTCCCAGTACCCTTCCGTCGCCTTCATCACGTCGGTCTGCGGCGCCAGCGGTTCTTCCGAACAGCGGTAGGTATTGCTCGCGACCGCCATATCGACGCCCAGACGGTCCATATCGAAGAGCATCTGGTCCCGCTGTTCCGCTTCCACGTTGCTCGGGCTCATCCAGCGGTAGTTATGCGGCCCGATGTGCGTATGCGCGTCGATCACCGGGATATCGCGGATCGGCTGCTCATTCAGGAACTGTTTCCAGAAACGGTTCTTCAGGGTCGGCTCCACGCTCCGCCGGCGTTCCAGGAGGACCTTGCGGTCTTTCTCCGGGAAAAGGGCCGCGAAATTGTCCCAGGCGATCCGGTCCTTCAGTTCCTGCGGGAACTCCTCCCAGGCGAGGCCGCCCATGGCCGCGCCGCGCATGCCGCGCGGGCCCAGACTGAAAAGCACGCGGGACGGACCGAGGTCACGGACCATCATCCGCAGCCCGTCGCGGGTGTGGAACGCGGCGTTGTCGACGAAGATCCGGTCGGAGCGCTTCATCGTGTCGCAGACGGTATGGCAGGCGCTCCATCCCACCCGCTGGATCACGAAGCTGACGCGGGGAAAGCGTTTTGTGGGCCGTTCCATGTCGTCCAGGGGGGTACGGGGACCCAGTTCCCCGTTCAGGACCAGGAGGACAGGAT
>JAEEGL012565020.1_pt1 | contig 10033 bp, 10 predicted proteins | sample 9134231 | NCBI WGS metagenome assembly JAEEGL01 (sample SAMN16246548, study PRJNA631951) | gut metagenome | biome: gut microbiome; feature: rumen; material: fiber-attached | host: Bos | place: Iran: Karaj | collected 2018-10 | reverse complement strand
TTTTCCGTTTTCAACTTCAAACTTCTTCATGCGCTCAACAAGAAGAAGCTTAATGCCGTAGGCATACACCGCATCAATTGAAAAGCTGTCCAAAGGACGCAAATCATCCAGCAGGCGCAACCTGTACTCATAAAGAAACTGCTCTGCACTCAAAGGGCTGTCCATTCCAACAGCAGTACGAGCCGCAGAAATAATATCTGCCGTACAACCAGGCGGAAGAGGAACGCTATCCTTTTTCATTTTTTGAGCACGGATTTGTGCAAGTGCACAACGCAGGTTTCTTTCTTTTTCATACCAGACATCGAGAAAAACTGAACCAGTAGAAATCAATTCCATTGGCGGAACCAACGAAAGCGACTCAAGGACTTTTTTTTCTGCTTCAGAAATAAAGCGGGATGCAAGCTCAATAAACTCTTTTCCGTTCAAAGGTAAGTTGCTTTTAGTTTCAGAAGGCGAGATGTTTGGTAATTGTGAAACCAGATAATAATAAGCCACTATTACGCTTCCTTTGCAGCAGTTTTCATAAGACCTGCAACTTTTGGATTAAGATAAGCGGCAAACATTTCAGAAAGCGCCTCTGCTGAATAATCGTAGAAAGCAGCTCCGTTTTTAACACCGATTCTAAATCCGGCAGCGAGGGTTTTATCAGGCTTGATTTCAAGACCATTTTTGATTTCAGCCTTAAGCGATGCAGTAAGTGAACCTTCCAAAGCCTTAAGATCTTTTTCACTTAAAAGCACAGAAAGTTCAGAAGCATCAGCATTTTTAGCCCATGCTTTTACAGTTTCTGGAACGAGTTTTTCCAGAACGTCCTTTGCCAAAGCCTTGCCGGTTTCAATCTGAATAATTTTATCGAGTTCACCAACAAGTGAATCCTTAAATGAAAGAAGCATATTGCGACCAGCCTGAACAATAGCTTCTTCGCTTGCTTTTTCCATTTTTTGAGTTTCAGACTTTGCAGTCTTGATAATTTGGGCAGCTTTTTCCTGGGCTTCATCAATTATAGCCTGGGCTTTCTTCTCCGATGCCTCAATGATTTTTGCAGAATCTTTTTCTGCTGCGGCCACGCCGTCCTTTTTGATTTTATCAATCAGTTCTTGTAATTGTACATCCATTACTTGTCCTCTCTTTGTTAATCCAGAGTCTATAATAAATAATTCTACCCCCGATTTTCCGTATTTTCAAATAAAAACGTCCGTCATTGGATAGAATTTTTCATTAAAAGGAGAATTAATCAAACAATGCCATAAATGGCATTGTTTGATTGGCGCATTTTTGCTTCGCAAAAAGTGCTTAAAATCACACAATGCCATAAACAGCATTTTTTATTTAATTTACTTTGTGATAGTAAAAGAATAAATTGTTTTTGCCTTCATCTTCTGTCCTGGTTCCAAAATACAGGTTGGGAAAGATGTCTGATTTGGAGTATCAGGGAAACATTGAGTTTCAAGACAGAAAGCATCGTGATTTTCATAAACCACACCGTTCTTTCCAAGAATTCCTTTAATGTAATTTCCTGTGTAGAACTGGCAGCCTTCCATATTTGTATAAACAGACATTTCGTTTCCAGTTTTTGGCTCGCGAACAGTACAGAATTCAACTAAATCAGAATCATCAAGAGGAAGTCCGCAATGAACATCTTCTGGATCATACTTTTCAGTTACATAACAATGATCATAACCTAAGCCAACTTCTTTGATTTCCTTTCCGATTTTCTTTTCTTTTGTAAAATCAAATGGAGTTCCTTTTACATCAAGAAGTTTTCCTGTTGGAATAAGTTTTGCATTTACTTCAAGACGCTGAGTTGAATTCATCTGAACTGTATGCTCGTCAATGTTTCCATTTCCGGCAAGATTGAAATATGCATGATTTGTAATATTTATAGGAGTTGCCTTATCTGTTTCGGCTGTATAGAAACAAGTAAGATTATTATTTTCATCAAGAAGATATGTTACAGAAAGTTTTACATTTCCAGGAAAGCCCTGCTCTCCATCTGGAGAAAGTCGTGTAAACTTAACACCGCAGTATTTTTCCTCTTCAATAACTTTTCCTTTCCACATCATTTTATCATAACCGTCAAAACCACCATGAAGACAGTTTGGACCGTCATTTTTATCAAGCGGATATTTTTTTCCGTCGAGAGCAAATTCTGCTTTACCAATTCTGTTTGCAAAGCGGCCAACAATTGCGCCAAAACAGAATTTTGTATTCAAATAACCTTCCAAAGTTGAAAAGCCAAGAAGTACATCAGTTTTTTTACCTGATTTGTTTTTTAAAACAATGCTTGTAATTGTACAACCGTAATCTGTACAAGAAAATGACATATTTTCATTTTTAACTGTGTAAAGATTTACCTTTGTACCATCGCAAAGCATTCCAAATTTTTGTTTTGTAACTTTCATTTATATCACCTCACGTATGAAACCAAAATTAAAGCATATCTATTATAAACTGAACTTCAGATGTAGAACAAGACAATTCGGCCGCAATATCATCAATCTGCATACCAGAATTAAAAAGTTTTTCTACACGCTCTTTCAGCGATTTATTCGATTTTTGTTCTGCGTTTGTTTTATCTTCGTAAACCTTTGTAATTATAAGCGGAACTTCTTTATAAGCCGCTCCGTTTGAAGTAACAATTGTTTCGTCCTTCAAAATTGATTTTTCTTCAGTTTGTTCATCAAAAAGAGATTGCTGAACTGCAGGCTTTTTTTGATTTGTAAGCGGCTGAGCAGAAATCGGCTGCACAGAAACTGTCTGAACAGAATTTTGATGAGAAGGTTCACTATCCATATATAAAAGTTTGGCCTTTTTGCCAGCGCCTGCTTTTTCAGCTTCAGCAATAAGGTCGCGCAAAAGTTGAGAAGCCTCGCGAAAACTTTCCATTTTTTTATCAGCTTCGTTTAAAAGCGCTCTAAGTCTTCTTGAAGCTTCGTTTATAAGTTCAAGGTCGCGGTTTGCATTATTATTTACATCAATAATTACGCGATTCATTTGCGACTTTGTTTTTTCAATTATTGAATCAGTTGAAAAAAGTTTCTTAAAACGAATAAGAATTATTATAAAAAGAAATAAACTTATTAGAGAAAGAAAAATTGCAATATAAGAAGCCATTTTTACCTCGTGATGTCAATTATAGTTCCTAAATAAGAGCCGTCCTGTTTTGGATGATGAATTTCGTCAGCATCACTTTGTTCATTTTGATTTTGCTTTTGATGTTTTTTCTGCCCAAAAAAACCGGAAGAATTGGAACCATTTTGATTTACACTATTTGTATCAGATTTTTCGTTTGATGTCTGCTGCACCTTCGCAGCATTTTCCATCGAACGCTGAATATTTGTCTGCTGCTGCATTGCTTCTGTAAGCTGAGCCTGCTGCATTCCAGACATAGACTTAGACACATTTGACAATTGACTATACATTGTCTGAAGGTCAATCGGCGCTATACCCATCTGGCTGCTCCTCGGCCAAAGAAGGCGGCTCGTAAGGTCCGCGCTTGCTGAAAGCCTTATCATAATAGAATGTTACGCCTTTCGTGTCCATTTTTACTTCATCAAGCACATCACGAATGTAAATTTTTACTCCGGCATAAACATCGCCTTCAACTTTAACCTTGCCAACAGCTTTAAGCTCGCGCAAATGTTCCTGTATTTTGTTGATTTCGTCTGTCATCTCTTCAAGCTCTGCGCTTATCTGTTCACAACGTTCTTTAAGAGATTTGAGTTTTTCTTCCTTTTCCTGCGGAAGTTTTTTGCGTAACTTTTTCTGCTGTTCAAGGGTCTGAATATCAAGGTCGCAATTTTCATATTCCTTGGTACTCTTTGCCTGCATATTTTGAAGTTCTTCAAGGCGTTTTTTTGCACGAGGATCAATTCCAACTTCAAGAATTGTTTCTGTACCACCACCCGGAGAACCAACTTTTCGCGCACAAATTTCCTCAGTTGCAAGCAAATGCCCGCCAATAATCTGAGCCTTTTTTCCGCGCAAAACAATATTTTTCATAGCTGTAACACTAGAGTTTACAATTGAATCTGATACAATAACGTTTTCTTCAACTTCAACCGTTGTATCATTAATAAACTTTGCCCAAAGTGATTTTCCGGCCTTAATAGTTCCTTCGCCTTTACCAAAAATACCTTGTCGAACGATAATGTTTCCGGTTGCTTCAAGGCGCGATTTGTCAACAATTCCGCCAACTTCAATATTTGTAGCTTCAACCTTGTAGCCTTCCTGAACATTTCCTTTGATTACAACAGTTCCAACAAATTTTACATCGCCAGTTTTTACATTAACAGCATCAAGATATTTAACAGGTTCAACCGTAACTTTGCCGTTTACAAGCATAACTTCGCCATCAATTTCCGCTTTGATTGTAACACCGTCGCGGTCAAGTTTTACATTTGCGCCAAGCTGAATCTGAATATCCTTTCCGTTTTTAGCTTCAAGGTAACGGCCAAATAAGGTTTTTCCGCCCTTTCCACGTTCAGCTGGAATTTTTTGAGCCAGCGGTTGATCGGCAATAACATTTTGAATCTGATTAAGTTCCTTATAGTTAATCTGTCCAGATTCAGAAATTTTTGCCTTTAGCATTTTCGGGTCAGTTTCAAAATTATAAGAAATATAAGCATCGTGACCATCAACTGGTTCAATAGCTGCAGCAACTTCAAAAGGAATATTATAAACAGGATTATCAACAAACTCTGTGATTTTTTCTTCGCTGATACAAGGTTCAATTACGCCCTGCTGGAGCAAAGCACGTTTTATCATTTCGGCAGAAGCTTCAGAGCCGCTCATAGAAGGCGGAGAAACAACGATTGAACCTTTCATTTCATCTTTTGTAACTTCAACGCCAATTACAACGTCGCCGGCAGGAACATGCTTAAACTGGCCGACAACACAATAATCATTTTCAGTTCCCTGCTTTACACATTTTTTGATTAACTGTTCATCAAACTCAAGAGTATCCGGCCGCTTTATTTCATCAAGAACATCTTTTAAATCAACAGGAAGTCCTTCGCCAACCGGCAGCAAAACTTTGAGCATAATATCTGATTTGAAGTGACGAACATAAAAAAGTCCGTCGCGGTTAACAATTTTGTTTTCAGTTCCTTCATCATCAAGATCAAACAAGCCTTCTGAAGCAAGTTTTGTAGCCTTTTTAACAGTTTTAGGATCCTGATAAACCATAATTTTCCAAGGCCGCTTTCCGAGTCCTAAAACTCCGTCGCTTCCTTTTTCAACAACTTCATAATGAAGATTTGAAAGTTTTGTATCAAGCTGGACAACCGCATCTGCGAGCGCTTCATCAACAGTATCTGCATTTACTTCAACGAAATGCAGATTTTTATCAACTTGGAGAAGTGTTTGCATGTCTTCGCGAATTTTGTCCAAATTTACCATTTTATCAGATGATTCCTTTTCTTAGATTTGTGAGTTTTGCTCTCAATCTAAGATTTGCTTTTGTATGAAGCTGCGAAATGCGAGATTCGCTTACTTCCAAAACTTCGCCTATTTCTTTAAATGTCAAATCTTCGTGATAGTAAAGTACAATTACCATTTTTTCCTTTTCAGGAAGCTCGCTGATTGCCTGTGCAATAACTTTTCTGATTTCTTCGCGTTCAGCAATAACATCGGGATTCAAACTCGAAGGAGATTCGATATTGTTTCCGATTGACATATTATCGTTATCATCGCCGGAATACCATACATCATTTAGAGAAAGAACACTTGTTCCAGAAACCTTCATTATTGTTCGATGATACTCGTCTTCGCTCATATTAAGCGAGCCTGCAATTTCAGAATCGGTTGCAGTTCTACCAAGCCGAGATTCAAGAGAAACAATTGCATCTTCAATTTCGCGTGACTTTTGACGAACAGAACGCGGAACCCAGTCAATCTGGCGAAGCTCATCAAAAATAGCACCGCGAATACGCGTTACAGCATATGTTTTGAATTTTACGTTCTTTGCCGGATCATATTTATTAATTGCATCTAAGAGTCCAAACTGTCCGTAACCAACAAGATCATCGAATTCTACAGAAGCAGGAAGCCCAACGGCAACTTTTCCCGCAACATATTTTACAAGAGGCATATACTGTCGTATAAATTTATCTCTTAGAGTCGGCGACTTTGTTTTCTTAAATTCTTCCCAAAGATCATCTTCTTCTTTTTCGTCATTAATTGGCATATACTAATCCTCTTATAAAGAATTTTCATCTGATAAAACAGAAGCAATTGCCTTTGCCATAAGCGCAGCATCTTGAACTTCCGCCGGGCTGTCATTTTTTTTGCTCGAGCCTGTGGAAGAAAATTCTGTTTGTGAGCCACTATCAACCTCATCACTTTCTGATTCAGAACTTGTATTATCTGAAAATACAAAGTTTTCCATATCAGGAAGAGTGTCAATTCCTTCATCAGAACTGGCAGTTGAAGAAGTTGCAAAGGCAGCATTTTTATTTTCCAAAGCCATTTGCGATGAATTATCTTTTTCAACAGCAACAGCTTCAGACGGAATAACAGACTCTTTTCCAGAAAAATTCGTAACCGTTTCAAAATTCCGCAAAGGAACAAAGCCCGGCGAACTATCTGCAACAGAAGTCTCTACCTTTCCAACGTTTCTTACATCTGAATCATTAAGCATCTGATGATTATCACCAACTACAAAATGATTTTCGCTTTCGCTTGGTTTGAGCTCTTCATCTTCAATTGTTATATCAACATGCTGGCCTGTAACAGAACCGGCAGAAGATGAATCACCTGTATAATCGCCCTGAGAATCCCCCGATGAAGCATCAGAAAGAAACTTACCATAAATTGCCATTATTCCAAATCCTAAAAGACCAAAAACAACAGCACTTACAAGGGCTTTTAATAAAACGGATAAAAATGAAGAATGGGAAAATAGACCTGCTACGAAGGACAAAATAAAGCCACAGGCTGTAAACAGACCGATACTTTTTGAACTCCGCATTTTTCCTCCCAATTATAATTACCCGTAAATATTATACACCACAATCTAAATAAATAATAGAAGAATTTTTTTATTACGGTAAATTTAGTAAAATTCCCTATTAAACTACATCTTTTTTTTGCTAAGGAATTTTCTAAGGAAACTTGAAACTCCCTCATTAAATTCCGGCTCTGTTTTTTCAATGCGTCCAACAATATGCTTAAGATACACAGCAGGTTTTGATGTTGGATTTACAATCATAAAAGGCTTTTGACGTATTACAGAAGCCTGAACAAGCGGATCTTCTGGAATACAACCAAGATACTCAATCTTATAACCAAGGAACTGGCCAACAATTGTAATAATTCGCTCAGAAATTCGCTTTCCTTCATCTGGAGAATGAACTCTGTTTACAATCAGCTTAATGTTTACCGTTCTGTCTACAATTTCAGTTGTAATTATTTTGATAATTCCATAAGCATCTGTGATTGCAGTTGGCTCTGGAGTTGTAACAACAAAAACCTCATCGGCTGCAGCTACAAACTGCAAAACGTTATTTGCAATACCGGCACCTGTATCAATAATGATAATATCTGCATTTCCGAGTGTTGCAAACTGATTTGCAAAATACTCAAGTTCTTCTACGCTAAGATTTGCAATTTTTGAAAAACCGTTAGCGCCCGCAATAAACTTAATGCCAAATTCCGTATCCATTATGATTTCTTTCATGGACTTTTTCTTATTAATTACATGCATCAAATTGTACTGAGGAACAATATTAAGAAGAACATTTACATTTGCCATTCCAAGATCACCGTCTATAAGAATTACCTTTTTACCCAGCTGGGCATAAGCAATAGCCATATTGACGGCGAAGTTTGTTTTACCAACGCCACCTTTTCCACTGGTAATGGCAATTATTCTTGTATTGTGATCCCTTTTTGCAGCAGATTTTACTGCTGGTGTAGAACCTCCGTCATTAAACAATTCGCTTAATCCTTCTGCCTGTTCTTCCATTTTTTTCTCCTGAATTTATTTATTCACCAAACTTATCTTCAATATGAATTCTATCCACCTTAAAATCTTCAAGACGAATAAGAAAATCAATTATATTTGCCTTAGAAATATCCCGCGAAGCAACCTGCCCGTGAGTAATATATGAAATAGACTTGTGTTTTTCATACAAAACACTAATCACATTTCCAAATTGTTCAGATTCATCACACTTTGTGACAATTACAGATTTATAACCAAACGGCTCATAATTCTGCATAATATTCTGAAGATCCCGCGATTTTGTGCCCGCCGTAAAAGCAAGATAAATATCCGGATTCATTCCAGGAACTTCCAAAAGAAGTTTCATCTGCGCAATATGAGTTGCATCATTTGGACTAAATCCCGAAGTATCAATAAAAATTGCGTCCATATTTGCACGATTTTCATCATAAAGAGTTTTTAAATCTTCGGCGCGTTCTGCTTTATAAACCCGAGAGCCCATATGTTTGCCCCAGCGTTCAAGCTGCTCCATTGCGCCAACCCTCATTGTATCTGTTGTAATAAAACAGATTGAAGGACGATTTCCGTCGTGATTTAAAGCGTAGCTTTTTACAAATTGCGCGGCAAGCTTTACAAGCGTAGTAGTTTTTCCAACTCCTGTTGGGCCAACTATAATATAAACATGCGGCGGGCGAACTACAGTTTCCTTCGCAACTGAAATTGATTCACCAATCCAGTCTACAACGCGGCGTTCTACTAAATCAAAATTATCAAGCTGATCAAGAGAAAAATCATTTCGTATTTTTTCTTCAATCATTCTGATAAATGAAAGCGAAAATTCATTATTTTCGAGCATTTCGTCTATTTTTTGAATTGATTCATGCTTTTCCTGCGTTGAAACTGCCAGATTTTTGAGCTGGCGGCTCATTTCGTTTTTGAGTTCTTCAAGCGAATTATTCATTTCGCTCATTTGTTTTGTTATTAAAACACTACTTTGACTTTGAAGAATTGCATCACGATTTTTAGCCAGCTGTTCTTCTTCAGAATATTTATCTGAATAAAAAGAGCGGCCGCTGTCTGGAGAATATGATTTTTGATGATTTACCACATAAGTAACTACAGTTACGGGTTTTTTGCTAAGGGGAAGGAATCCTCCGGGTCTCCATTCCACAACTTTGTTTGTAATGCGAAAATCTTTTCCATACGCATTAAACAATTTTTCCTTGCATTCCTCGTAAGTTCGTCCGGAAATCTTCTGTTCTATTTCATCTTCATAAGCCATTTTATTCTACGTTCCTTTTTTTACTCACTTTCATCTGAAATTTCATCAATTATTTCAACAGAAATATTTCCACCGGCAGCGTACATTTCCATATCAGAAATAACTACAACGCCTGGCTGTTCACGTTCCAAAGCTGAACGAACCAGCTGCCGCACATTACTAACACAAAGAATTATAGGCATATAGCCCATTTGACTCACCTTTGCAAGCGAACTGCTCACCGCAGAAATCCAGCGGCGGCGGTCTACCGGGTCAAAGGCAACATAAGGTTTTGAACCATCTTCCGGATAATAAGCATGTTCAGCAACAAGTTCTGAAAGCTCCTGCGAAAGACGCATTACCCTAAGTTTTTTATCATCATCTGCATATTGCATACAGATTTGAAGTCCAAGAGCCTCACGAACTTTTTGGGTTAAATCCCAACTGTTACGGGAAACTCCTGCATAATTTGCCATAGTTTCAAGAATCTTAACATAATTTCTGATAGAAACCTTTTCTTCAAGCAGATTCTGGAAAACCTTCTCAATAGTTCCATACGAAAGTTTTGCAGTTTCCAAAACTTCAGAAACAAGAACCGGATTTTTCTGCTTAACAGTATCGAGAATAACAGAAACTGCCTGCCGGTCAAGCATTTGTGCCGCATGTGAGCGGATAATCTCTGTAATATGTGTGGAAATAATTGTCGGTGGGTCTACAACTACATAACCGGCACCTTCAGCCTCGCTTCGTCTGTCTTCAGAAAGCCATATTGCGTCCATTCCAAAGGCCGGGTCTTTTGTTTTTTCCCCTTCAAGCGGCTCGGTTAC
>JAEEGL011481488.1_pt1 | contig 10033 bp, 8 predicted proteins | sample 9134231 | NCBI WGS metagenome assembly JAEEGL01 (sample SAMN16246548, study PRJNA631951) | gut metagenome | biome: gut microbiome; feature: rumen; material: fiber-attached | host: Bos | place: Iran: Karaj | collected 2018-10 | reverse complement strand
TATTCCAGGATCCGGCTGCGTCATTAAATGAACGTGCAACTGTTGACTACATTATTTCAGAAGGTCTGTATAACTTCGGATTATTTGAAAACGAAGCTGACCGTGTAGCTAAGGTTGAAAAGATCATTAATGAAGTAGGTCTGCTGCCTGAGCATCTGACCCGTTATCCACATGAATTCTCTGGTGGCCAGAGACAGCGTATCGGTTTAGCACGTGCCATGGTAATGGAACCTGAATTCGTTGTAGCAGATGAACCTATCTCTGCGTTGGACGTTTCAATTCGTGCTCAGATCCTGAACCTGCTGAAGAAGTTCCAGAAGGATATCGGATTAACATATCTGTTTATTGCCCATGACCTGTCTATCGTAAGATACATTTCAGATCACATTGCAGTTATCTATAAGGGTGATATCGTGGAGATAGCTCCTACACAGGAACTGTTTGATTACCCGTTACATCCATATACACATTCACTGATTTCAGCTATTCCAATTCCTGACCCTAAGCTGGAAAAGATGAAGGTCTTATATACATATGACCCGACAATGCATGATTATTCTGAAGACAAGCCTGAACTGGTTTGCATCGGACATGAGCATTACATCTACGGTAATAAGAAGGAAATTGAGGAATATAAGAGAAGAAGAGAATCTAATGAGGTAATCAAGTCAATTACCATAGCTAAGGATGAAGAAGAACTTGCCAGACTGAACGCTGCTAAGCGGAAAGTTGACGAAAATGTCAAGATGGCCAGCGGCGATTATATTCTGGATCGTCCAATTGGTGATACAGGTTCCGTTTGGCTGGCAGTTATATCATTCTTCCTGCCGTTACTGGGATTACTTGCCGCAGCAATCTACCGCAGCAAGAACTATATCCGTAACTATAAGCAGTGCAAGAAGGGTTCTGTTTACGGGCTGATATTCCTGGCTGTAATAGTTGTTATCTTCCTGATACTGTTAGGATTAGCATTGATTTAAATGAAAGACCGCTGCATAATAAATGTGGCGGTTTTATTATCATGAAAAAGAAAAAAGAAGAAATCTATGAACTGAAAAATATCGAGAATCCGAAAAAGAGATTACGCATTGTAATCCTTTTGCTCTTGCTCGCCGTAGGTTTCTTTTCTTATGGAATAATCAGTTTTCTATCCCGTCAAAGTGGATGGGAACAGATATATACCAATGAAAACACACCTATTTCGGGTGAATTCAATCTGCAGTATAACCTGGGTAAAAATGCAAACGCTGATTTCCGTCGGGTCACACTGGTATATACAGATGCCATGAAAAAGGCATATGGTATTTTCGGTATGGAAGAGTCTCAGGTTTATAAAAATGTGTTTTACATTAATCAGAATCCAAACAGAGAAATTGAGATTGAACCTGAACTGTATAACATCTTTGAACAATTTGCCCAGTATGATAACAGATCCTACCTGCTGGCACCGATCTACAGTGAATATGACAAACTGTTTATGTGCAGCGAGGACTATGAAACGGTTGAATTAAATCCGTTCAATAACACTGAGCTGCAGAAGTATTTCAGTGAGGTTCTGAATTTCGTCCATGACAGCAATCATGTAGAACTACAGCTGAAGGGCAATAACAGGGTTGAACTTTTCATCTCGGATGAATATCTGAAATTTGTGGAAGCAAATGGCATAGAAAAATACATTGATTTCTACTGGTACCGTAATGCTATTATTACAGATTTGGTCGCTGCTGAGTTAAGGAATAACGGGCTTACCAAAGGATATATTACCAGCAACGACGGTTATGCTGTACGTTTGGATAACAGTGGTGATGTATTCTCAACATATGTTTATGACAGGGAAGGCAATGTCATAAGGGATGTAGCAACAATGGAGTATGATAAACCGTTAAGCATGGTTTCATATCATAGCTATTCTCTCAATGACAGTCTTACTGACTATTATTATCAGTACAGCAATGGCAATACCGTGAATGGTTATGTTGATTACAATGACGGCTTAAGCAGGAGCGCTTTGAATGATCTGGTCGTATACTCTTATGACAGCAGCTGCCTGGATATTGTACTTAACAGTGCTGAATGTTACATCACAGATATCTTTCCGTCAGATGTAACAGACACGCTTAAGGATAGCGGAATCTACAGTGTCTATACAATAAACAGAGAAATATATCACAACGACAGCCGTGTAAAGCTGAAAGATCTCTTTGATAAAAACGGCATAAAATACACCTTGCATTAGAGAAAAAAGGGCAGATTTCGTACAGTAAAATCTGCTTTTTTTATGGACAAAAACTGTGAAATATGCTTGTTCCAACATGTGAAAAAATGCACTTTCACAAGCATGAAAAAGGTAGAAATTTTCATGTTTTTTTCAGTTATTTATATGGATATTTCATATTAAATAATATACAATATTTTGTAGAAGGTTGGATTTCCAACTAAAGGGGTTTTATGCGCAATCAGAATAATTTCTTAATTAACATTTCTGTTTTGTATCGTTACACTCAGAAGTATTTTGATCGACACCTTGCTCAATATGGAATAGGTTCCGGTCAGATGATTTTCCTGCTTCTGATCAATGAGCATGAAGGCATAACCATGCAGCAGCTCACCCTTATTGCAGATTTTGACAAGGGTACAACTACGAAAAATCTGCAAAGGCTGGTCGAACAGGATTACATCACAATACAGACAGACGATGCTGATAAAAGAGTTAGGCGATTATATACCACTAAGAAGACCAGGGACATTATCAATAATCTCTATGAGATCCGCAATGAATGCTGCAATCAGCTGATGAATGGACTTGATAATGAGGCAGTTGAAAAACAGATGCAGTTAATGACTGAAAACGCTCATGACATTGCACCTGATGAGAGCTATAATCAGCTGCGCCTGGGCGGCTTACAGAAACTGACATTGCTGGACTATCCGGGTCATGTTTCCTGCACAGTATTTACTGCAGGATGTAACATGAAGTGTCCATTCTGTCATAACCGAGATCTGGTATTCATTCCGGAAAACTTTGAGTTCATGAGTCCTGAGAGCGTCTTCGATTTATTAAGAAAACGCCAGGGTACCCTTGATGCGGTAGCAATCACCGGCGGTGAACCGCTGCTGCAGAAGGGATTGAAGGATTTCATCATTGAAATCAGAAATCTGGGCTTCAAAGTGAAGCTGGACACAAACGGTTATTATCCGGATAAGCTTAAGGAACTTATCGATGAAGGACTGATCGATTATGTGGCCATGGATATTAAGGCGCCATTAGCTAAATATCCTGCTACTGTTGGTTTGCCTGAAATCAATTTCAAAGCCGATCAGATCAGAAAAACGATCAAGTATCTGATGAGCGATGTTGTCGATTACGAATTCAGAACGACAGTTGTCAGAGAACTTCATACCAAGGAAGACATGGCGGCTATCGCAAAGATGATCAAAGGATGTAAGCATTACTATCTGCAGCAGTTTGTCGACAGCGGCAGATGCATAGAGCAGGGATTTACTTCATATACCAAGGAAGAGATGTGTGAGTTAAGGGACGAGGTTGCGAAGTATGTACCGGTGGTTGAGTTAAGAGGAGTTAAATAGGGAAAGGGAATAATATGTACAGAGTAGTAAAAAGAGATGGCAAGATCGTAGAGTTTGATATAAAGAAAATTGCAGATGCCATCACCAAAGCTTTTGAAGCAACAAACAAGAATTATCATCCGTCAACAATTGACATGCTGGCTTTGAAGGTTACCAGTGATTTTGAACCTAAAATCAAGGATGACCTGATCGGTGTAGAAGATATTCAGGACAGTGCTGAATCAGTACTGATTCAGGCTGGTTACGATTATGTAGCCAAGAGCTATATCCTTTACCGTAAGCAGAGAGAAAAAATCAGAAATGTCAGCGAAACAATGCTGGACTATAAGGAACTGGTAGACAGTTATGTAAAGGCTATTGATTGGAGAGTTAAGGAAAACTCAACAGTTACCTATTCTGTCGGCGGTCTGATCCTTTCCAACTCCGGAGCTATCACAGCCAACTACTGGCTGAGTGAAGTTTACGATGAGGAAATCGGCAACGCCCACCGCAATGGCGATATTCATATCCACGATTTAAGCATGCTGACAGGTTACTGCGCTGGCTGGTCTTTAAAGCAGTTAATTACTGAAGGATTAGGCGGCGTTCCGGGCAAGATTACTTCTTCACCTGCAAAGCACCTTTCAACATTATGCAACCAGATGGTTAACTTCTTAGGTATCATGCAGAATGAATGGGCTGGAGCTCAGGCTTTCTCAAGTTTTGATACTTATCTGGCACCTTTTGTAAAGGTTGACAATCTTGATTACCATGAAGTAAAACAGTGCATTCAGAGTTTCGTTTACGGTGTTAATACACCTTCAAGATGGGGCACACAGGCACCATTCACCAACGTTACTCTCGACTGGACTGTACCAGATGACCTGGCTGAACTGCCATGTCTGATTGGCGGTAAGGAAATGGACTTCAAATATAAGGACTGCAAGAAGGAAATGGATATGGTTAACAAAGCTTTCATCGAAATCATGATTGAAGGCGACGCTAACGGACGTGGTTTCCAGTATCCTATTCCTACATATTCAATTACCAGAGATTTTGACTGGTCAGAAACTGAAAACAACAAACTGTTATTCGAAATGACAGCTAAATATGGTACTCCTTATTTCTCAAACTATGTCAACAGTGATATGGAACCAAGCGATGTCAGAAGCATGTGCTGCCGTTTAAGACTTGACCTGCGTGAATTAAGAAAGAAATCAGGCGGATTCTTCGGCTCAGGTGAATCAACAGGTTCAGTAGGCGTTGTTACCATCAACATGCCTAGACTGGCTTACCTGGCTAAAGATGAAGCAGACTTTTATGCCAGATTAGGCAAGATCATGGACTTAAGTGCCAGAAGCCTTAAGATCAAGAGAGATGTTATCACCAAGTTACTGGACAATGGCTTGTATCCATATACCAAGAGATATCTGGGAACATTCAATAATCACTTCTCAACAATCGGTCTGGTAGGCATGAATGAAGCCGGCCTGAATGCCAACTGGCTGCAGAAGGATATGACTCATCCTGAAACTCAGAAATTCACTAAAGATGTGCTGAATTTCATGCGTGAAAGATTATCTGATTATCAGGAAAAATACGGTGACCTGTATAACCTCGAAGCTACACCAGCTGAAAGCACATCTTACAGACTGGCTAAGATCGATAAGAAGAAATATCCAAATATCAAGACTGCTAATGATATGGGTGACCCATACTATACCAACAGTTCACATCTGCCTGTAGGATATACTGATGATATCTTCTCAGCACTTGATGTTCAGGATGAACTGCAGACTCTGTATACTTCAGGAACAGTATTCCATGCCTTCTTAGGCGAAAGACTGCCAGACTGGAAAGCAGCAGCTTCATTGGTAAGAAAGATTGCTGAAAATTACCGTCTGCCTTATTACACAATGTCACCTACTTATTCAGTATGTGCCGACCACGGTTATCTGTCAGGTGAAGTAGATGTATGTCCATACTGCGGACGTCCTACCGAAGTATACAGCCGTATCACCGGTTACTACAGACCAGTTCAGAACTGGAATAAGGGCAAGGCTCAGGAATTCCTAGATCGTAAGACTTATGCATTTGCCGGTTTAGGTAACTATAAGGAAGAAGCAAAGCCTGTTAAGGAAGTAAAGCAGGAAAGTGAAAAAGCTGAATCATTACTGCTGTTTACCACCAAGACATGTCCTAACTGCAAGATCGTAAAAGACATGTTAGGTAAGAAGGGCATCGAATATACAATCGTTGATGCTGAAGAAAATGTTGATGAATGCAATAAGTTTGAAGTAAACCAGGCTCCTACACTGATAGCTGTAACAAAGGACGGCTATGAGAAGTATGCCAACGCTTCCAACATTATCAAGTACATTAACAGAAATTAATATGAAAAAATGGAGAACCTGAGTTCTCCATTTTCTTTGTTTTATATAATTATTTACCAGATTCTGACCAGATCAAGGCATTTGTCAGGTTCATTGGCATAGAGAGATGTCAGAACAACCTTGTCATCAAGATGTTCTTCCTTAAGCATTTCAGCCAGAACGTCCATGAAGATGCCTTTTCTTTCAACCAGACACCGCTGGTTCAGTGTTTCCTGAAGACCGGTTCTGCCTTCAAATGACCCATACCAGTCTGCCTGGCAGGTATAGTCAACACCACAGGAAGGGGATCCGTCAATACCGACAATTCCAAGCACTTCAAATGAATCATTGCTGAGATATTCTTTCAGTTGCTGTATGAAAGGGGTAAGGATCTTACGGCTGTGATCACGGAAGAATGGATTGTCAAACTGGTTGGAAACATGACCCCAGCGTCTTGAACCGTAAAGAGTAAATTCCGGGCATGGCAGCTGGACGATCTGAATGCCGTTTTTTAAGGCTGTAGAGACAAATTTCAGACGGAGAGCCTCTTCAGCATCTATTTCTTCCTGATTATAAAGAACAACTTTAGAAGCTGTATTAAGAATGCAGTGTGAGACAAATATTATTTTTTTCATGTTTCAATACCTCTTTTCCATTGTAACACAAACAGCCGTAAATTAAATATTTATAAAAAATGTGACATTTGCCATGTTTTAACAATGTTTTCATGTTTTAATTTGATGACAGTATGATGTGAAAAGGACAACTGATTAGGCGATATGCAATAAAACATGGTACTTTGTTTGAACTTTACGAAAACAACATTTTGTGATTAAATAGATATTAGTAAAGATGTAAAGAAAGTAAAGTATGGAGGGATATTTTTATAATCTTTATCGTTAAAATCAAAGGAGAATAATATGACACAGAAAAAACGTTCAATTAAGGATGATTTTACAATGCTTACAATTCTGCTTATCCCTATCGGAGTAGCAGTAAACGTAGTAGGCGGAAACCTGGCAAGCCTTTTAAAACTTCCAATGTATCTTGATACAATTGGTACTATCTTCACAGGCATTATTGCAGGACCATGGGTTGGTGCCGTTACCGGTTTATTAACAAACATCGTTACAGGTATTACAAACCCTGTTAACTTCTGGTTCATCCATGTTAACGTCATCGTTGGCTTACTGACTGGTTTCATGGCAAGAGCTGGCTGGTTCACTGACTGGAAGAAAGGCTTATTAGCTACTGTTATTCAGTCTGTTGCTTCAACAATTGCTTCTGCCCCTCCAGTAGTATATGTATTTGGTGGTGTTACAGGTTCTGGTACTTCTCTGATTTCTGCAGTTATGATCGCTGCTGGAAAGAGCATCTGGACTTCATTCCTGAGTGTTGAAATTGTCTGGACAGTTATCGACAGAATCATTTCCTGGTTAATAAGCTTAGGTGTTATGAGGGTTATCCCTGACAGAACACTGGTTAAGTTCCCATTAGGTAACTTATATCTTAAGAACAAGAAATAGACAATAAATAAACAGGGGGTAGTGGTCCCTCCCACACCCCTTTTTTCACTTTTTTAGGAAAAGGACTTTTTAATATGGATAAATCTTTTTTAGAACAGGTACAGATTCATAAGAAGAATAAGCTTGACGGCCTGCATCCGAAGACCAAAATGATTGTTCTGATCTTGTATGTAATCTGTACGTTTATTTTAGCTGTCAAAGTAACCAGACTGCAGCTGCCGTTATATCAGATTGCCTGGTTTGGTGTACTGCTGGTGATTTTTGCATTGTCCGGACAGTTTGCCAAGTGTTTGAGAGGCATGAGAGCTGTTTTCGTAGTATTTGCCGTAATTGTAATTGCTCAGTCATTAATTCAGCCAGGCGGTGAGATCCTTTTCAAGCTTGGCCCTATAACGATCGAGGAACATGGTCTGCAGAAAGCCTGCAATTTGGGATTTATGGTACTGGATGTTGCCGGTATTTTCGTCTGGTTCTTCCAGACTACCAGTCATAAGGAAATAGCCGCTGCCTTACGGGAAGCAGGCGTTAATGATAAGATAGCGTACGTTTTCGTTTCTACATTAAAGATGATCGATGAAATGGGTAAGAATTCCCGTACGATCATGAATGCTCAGCGTGCCAGAGGCATTGAGACTGAAGGTAATCTGATGGTCAGAGCCAAGGCTTTCGTTCCATCTCTGATCCCTCTTGTTCTGACAGCCATTACCGGTGCTGAGGAAAGAGTAGTTACTTTGGAAGCCAGAGGCTTCTCAGTAAATGCTCAGAAGACAAGTGTCTTCAAATTAGAAAAATCAGGCGCTGAAACATTAGTGCTGATTGTAAGCTTATTAATAACTGTTGCGTTAGCAGCCTGGAGGATTTTCTTAGCATGAGTACAATAATGGAATGTAAAAATGTCACTTATCAGTATCCTCTGACTGATAAACCGACTTTGAAGAATATTAACATTAAGATTGAAAAAGGCAAAGTGTATGGTGTTGTTGGTGAAAATGGTGCCGGCAAGACCACTTTCTGTGCCGTTTTAAGAGGATTCGCCCCTAGTTTCTATCAGGGTGAATTGCAGGGTGAAGTGGAACTGGAAGGAAAGAACATCGTTGATTATGGCGGAGATATTTCAACCAGGATCGGTTACGTCTTCCAGAATCCATTCACACAGATTTCCGGCGTTAAGGATACAGTATACGAAGAAGTATGCTATGGCCTGGAAAACTTCGGTGTACCTGTTGATGAAATTGACAGACGCGTACGCGAAGTAATGAAGCTTACCAATATCGAATCTCTGGCCATGCAGAATCCGTTTGAGATTTCCGGCGGCCAGATGCAGAGAGTTGCCCTGGCTTCAGTTATCGTTCTGGAACCGGATGTACTGGTAATTGACGAACCTACCAGCCAGCTGGACCCGGAAGGAACCGAAAGTGTCTTTGAAGTTATCAAGGCCATGAAGGAAAAACATAAGACAATCGTTCTGGTTGAACATAAGATTGACCTGATTGCAGAATACGCTGATGAAGTCATCGTCTTTAAGGATGGTGAAATAGTAGCACATGGGCCAACAGAAGACATTCTGTCTGACATGTCACTTCTGGAAAAAGGTGTCAACCTGCCTCAGGTAGCAGTTCTGTGTTCCAAACTGAAAGAAAAGGGACTGCCTCTGGAAAAGATAGCTGTTACTGATAAGGAAGCTGTTCGAGTAATCGAAAAAGCTCTGAAAGAGAGGGGTTAGTTATGGCTGATATAGTAATCAAGAATGTAAGCTTTACATATCCAAACGGCCATCTAGCTGTTGAAAACATCAATCTTGAAATAAAGCAGGGTGAAAACGTGGCAATCGTTGGACAGAACGGTGCCGGTAAGACCACACTGGTAAAGATGATGAACGGATTGAATAAACCAACTCTGGGTGATGTTTTTGTTGGTGATAAAAATACCAGAGACTACACTACTGCACAGATTTCAAGAAGTGTAGGTTATGTTTTCCAGAACCCTGATGATCAGATCTTCCACTCAACGGTTGAAGAAGAAGTCCGTTTCGGACCTGCATATTTCAAGCTGCCTCTGGAAGAGGAAAACAGAAGAGTAGAGTATGCCTTGGAAATCACGGGAATGGATGAATTCCGTAATACCAACCCGTTTGACCTTCCATTAAGCATTCGTAAGTTCGTAACCATCGCTGCTGTTATAGCCATGGATACTGATGTAATGATTTTTGACGAGCCTACTGCCGGCCAGGATATTGACGGCAATAGACGTCTGGCGCATATTCTGGAAGAACTCCATGAAAAGGGAAAGACTGTTATTACAGTTTCTCACGATATGGAATTCGTGGCCAGCTATTTTGACAGAGTTATCGTCATGGCTACCAAGCATCTTGTAAGAGAAGGAACTCCTAAGGAGATTTTCTGGGATTTCGATTCTCTGGAAAAGGCAATGCTGAAACAGCCGTATGTTTCAAGAGTATGTAAGGCATTAGGTATAGAAGGAAATGTAATATCTGTTGATGAAGCAGTCGACAGAATACTGAATAAGTAAATGAGTGCCAATAATAAAAAACTGGCATATCTGGCATTT
>JAEEGL010130863.1_pt1 | contig 10033 bp, 7 predicted proteins | sample 9134231 | NCBI WGS metagenome assembly JAEEGL01 (sample SAMN16246548, study PRJNA631951) | gut metagenome | biome: gut microbiome; feature: rumen; material: fiber-attached | host: Bos | place: Iran: Karaj | collected 2018-10 | reverse complement strand
ATCTTGCTGCTGGTGGTGGGGCTCACCCTTTTGCTGCCGGACAGCGCGCGGGAAACCGTTGATACATCTACCTGTGCCCGCTCGGCGATTTCTTTGATGCTGGTCCTTCTGGCTGCCATCGCTCTTTCTCCCCGCTGTGTTCATTATAGGCCATGTGCAATCATTCATTAATACACTGTCTTCACAAATCCGTTTCCTTTTCGCCGGTTTCCCTTCATCCTGTTGCCTTGCCAACTGCCATGACCCTCTTGTTTTCATGCAGATTCACAGTAACAATCGCGCCGTCATCGCCCGACGCTGCCCAAACGCGATAGTAATTGTATATGCGATCAATAGGGGAAACACGCCTTTCTTCCAATACTCAGCCGGAACAGTTCACATCTTCCATGGTCCACGGTTCCACGCCCGGCAGTCCTGCATAAACATCTTCCCGAATATGGCTTCGCAAACTGTGTCATTCCGGTTTTATACAAAATGCCTGTTTCTGTATCGCATAAGCGCACAAATTCCCTTATACTATAACACTTATCGTAGATAATACATGACCGGGAGTATATGGAATCCAGCGTCCCGTATTCAAGTTCTCAATCTTGAAACACAAAGGAAAACCTGTTATACTATTCCCATAACAAATAGGCTTTCTGAATGGACTCGGAACGCCTCTGGCATCATGGTTTCCAGTCCCCTTCTGACTGTGGCGGGGGCTTATCAACCGGAAGAGGCAGGGCTCTGTTCCTGAAAGCACTTGCCGAAACCCCGAAAAAGGAAACGCCCAAACGCCGTAAACGCACTTTATGCCTGACAAGAAAACCAAAGGGGCCGATCAATGTGGGCAACAAGAAAAACCGACGCCGCCGAAGCCGCAGGATGGGCCTGTATCCGATCATCGCCAGCGCAATTGCTGGGCTGATCTGCGTCTCCGCGGGCACGCTCTGGATGACCGGTCGGGCTTCGGAACTGCTGCCCCGGCTTCCGATTCCCCAGCCGGGCTGGGCATGCCTGCTGCTCATCGCCGCGGGCGCGGTTCTGCTGGCTCCGCTGTTCTCTTTGAAGGAAAGACCCCGAAAACCCCTGCGCCGCGCGATCAGCCTCGGGGTCTGCCTGCTGGTGCTGGCCGTATCGGTACACCTCTGCTTCGTGGACATCCAGTGGCGGCTGTTTTCCCTAGACGCGGACAGGGTTTCCCTCAGCAATCGCGGTGTGGACGACATTTCCAACCTGAACCGCATGACCGGCCTGCGGGAGCTGGAGCTTTCCGGCAATGCCGTGAAGGACCTGGCCGTGCTTGACTGTCTCGATGGCCTCCGCTACCTGGACGTCACGGGGAACGGCGTCTCCGACGAAGCCTACGCCCGGTTGAAGGCCGCGCACCCGGACTGTCTCATCCTCTGTGAGGCCCGGGACGAGGAAATGACCACGCTGGACCTCAGCGGCAGGAAGCTGCCCGAACCTGAGGTCGTCAGCGCGGTGCTGGCGGACAAGCCGGCCCTGGCCGAGGTGAATGTCTCTGATTCCTCCCTAACGGAGGCTCAGATCGAGTTTCTGGAGGACCAGTATCCATCTGTATTCTTCCTCCGTACCCTTTCCGTTGGTTCGGAAACCGTATCCATCACCGCGGAAGAGCTAAATCTGGATGGCCAGCCTGTTTCCGAGGAACAGCTACTCCTGTTGGCCAGGTTCCGCGGCCTGAAGCGCGTTTCCCTGCTGGATGTGCCCTTTGAACGCGTTCAGGCCGTGCACGAAGCGTATCCTGCCCTTAAACTGGAATTTTCCGCACTGGGCATCTCCTTTTCCCCGGAATCGGAGGAAATCGAGCTGTCTTCCGATAACGCGCCGGACCTGTCTTCGCTCACGGATATCCTGGCTTGCGCACCGTCCGTCGCGCATGTTTCCCTGCCGGATCGCCATTTGGACATGGAGACCCGGCGCGCCCTGGCCGGTGCCTGCCCCACCGTGCTGTTCTCATATCCGGTGCGGGTGCTGGGCCTGGATACCACAAGCGACGCGGAAAGCCTCGACTTTGGTAATATGATCGTTACCGACGAACAGATAGAAGAGCTCGCTGAAAACCTGGCCCTGATGCCATGCCTCCGGGAGGTGGACATGTACGAAAGCGACTTGTCCGTTGCCAGCTGCGACCTGCTGTTTGACGCTTTCCCTGATATCTTCTTCGGATGGACGATCACCATGGAGAGTTACGTGGTGCGGACGGACGTCACCGCCTTTTCCACGCTGAAATCCTCCAGTCCTCCCTATTACACCGATGAACAGCTGCACTGGGTGCGCTATTGCAAAAAACTGCTGGCGCTGGATCTAGGGCACAACCAGATTACCGATATTTCCTTTCTGCGGAATTTTCCTCACCTGAAAGTGCTGATCCTCGCTGACAACCGGATCACGGACATATCCCCCCTGTCCGATCTCATGGAGCTGGAATACGTCGAGCTGTTCCTGAACCGCATCGCCGACTGGTCGCCGCTGGCGAACCATGAGGCCCTGCTGGACCTGAATCTCTATCACAATATCGCTCCCAGCCGGGAACCTCCCATCAACGCTGAGGCCATCGCCACGTGCCCTAACCTGGAGCGCTGCTGGCTGGCGGAAAACATCCTGACCTCCGCGCAGGTGAACGCCATGACCACCGGTCTGCCGGGCTGCATATTCAACTTCACCAGCTACGGCGCTACGGACGACGGCTGGCGGGAGCATCCGCGCTACGAGGTTATCAAAACGATGATGAGCGCGCGGGAATACATCCCGTTCGGCGAGAAATGAGGCCGCAGGCTCAGGTGTTCAACGGGATGCCAGCAGGCAATATCGTATTCCACGCCGGGATGTGCCTGTCTGCCATGAAACAGAAACGCATCCACTCCTGGGCGACTTTCCGGAAGGAGATAAGAACCATGCCTGAATATGCAAGCCAGAAAATGCGGGAGCTCGCCCCGGAGATGGACCCTCTCCGCCTGGGCACCGGCTGGACGCCCGAGGATCTCGGCAAACCCCAGATTCTGGTGGAGTCCACCTTCGGCGATTCCCACCCGGGCTCCGGCCACCTGGACCGCCTGGTGAACGCAGCCTGTCGGGGCGTGGCCGAGGCCGGCGGCAAGGGTGCCCGGTATTACTGCACCGACATGTGCGACGGCGAAAGCCAGGGCACTGACGGCATCAATTATTCGCTGGCCAGCCGGGAACTCATCGCGGATATGATCGAGATTCACGGCGGCGCCACGCCCTTTGACGGCGGCGTGTTCATCGCCAGCTGCGACAAGGGCATGCCCGCCAATCTCATGGGCCTGTGCCGCCTGAACATCCCCTCCATTGTGGTTCCGGGCGGTACGATGAACGCCGGGCCGGAACTCCTGACCCTGGAGCAGCTCGGCATGTATCATGCAAAGTACGAGCGCGGCGAGATCGACAATGCCCGTCTGGACTGGGCCAAGCGCAACGCCTGCCCCTCCTGCGGCGCCTGTTCATTCATCGGCACAGCCTCTACCATGCAAATAATGGCGGAAGCCATGGGCCTCACCCTTCCCGGTTCGGCGCTGATGCCCGCCGCAAGCCCGGACCTGGAGGACTGCGCGTATCGGGCCGGGAAGCATGCCGTGGCCCTGGCCGCGCTCGGGCTGAGGCCTTCCGACATCGTCACGATGGACAGCCTCGAAAACGCGATCCTTGTGCACGCGGCCATCTCGGGTTCCACCAACGCCCTGCTGCACCTGCCTGCCATCGCCCACGAGCTGGGTCTCTCGATCGACGGCGACACGTTCGACCGTCTGCACCGGGGCGCGCACTTCCTGCTGGACATCCGGCCCACGGGCCGCTGGCCCGCGGAATTCTTCCACTATGCCGGGGGCGTGCCGGCCATCATGGAAGAGCTGCGACCCTTCCTGCACCTGGACGCCCTTACGGTCACCGGGAAAACCCTTGGTGAAAACCTGGACGAGCTGAAGCAGGGCGATTATTACGACAGCTGCCAGGCCCGGCTCAATGAGGCCAACGCCCGCTGCGGGCTGAGCCTAACCCGGGAGGACATCATCCGCCCGTATGATCGGCCTCTCAGCGGTGACGGCAGCGTGGCCGTTCTGCGCGGCAACCTGGCTCCGGACGGCGCGGTCGTCAAGCACACCGCCTGCCCGAAGGAGATGCACAGGGCCGTACTGCGGGCGCGTCCCTTCGACAGCGAGGAGGCGTGCATCGACGCCGTCCTGCGCCACAAGGTCCGGCCCGGGGACGCGGTGCTCATCCGCTATGAGGGTCCCAGGGCCAGCGGCATGCCGGAGATGTTCTACACCACCGAGGCCATTTCCTCGGACAGGGAACTGGGCCGGAGCATCGCCCTGATTACGGACGGCCGTTTCTCCGGTGCCAGCACGGGCCCGGTCATCGGCCACTGCAGCCCGGAGGCCCAGGAAGGCGGCCCTATCGCCCTGGTGGAGGAAGACGACCTGATCCTGGTCGACATCCCGACCCGGCGACTGGAGATCGTCGGCATCGCCGGAGAGGAACGCGCCCCGGAGGAGATCACCGCTGTACTGGCCGCCCGCCGCGCCGCCTGGAAGCCCAGGCCGCGCAGGTACAGGTCCGGCGCGCTTCGGCTCTTCAGCGAGCACGCGGTTTCGCCGATGAAGGGCGCGTATCTGGATTTTGATTGAATGGTATAAGGCCGTCGGCTTGAGATCATAGGCTGAGTGGCTTCCTGTCAGCATTCTGTTCCGGTATCCCCCGGCGACCCGCCGGAGTCAAGCAGCCTGGCGCGACGGCTGCTTTTCCGGCAGGTCGCGCTGCGGCTCCTGACTCAGGCGAACGCTTGTGTATCGCCGTTTGTTCCCTTACAGAGAATTCTATACACCAACAAACGGGAATCTGTAATTCGGTTTGCAAATCTCGACACTGAGCATTCTCTCCATTCCCAATCTTCATTTTCCTCTCACCGACGAGAAACACGCCTGCCGGATCGCCTCCGATTTCCGTGTGATACGCTTGTTCATTTCACGTCTCCCTGTCGTTCACGACCGGCCGTGAATATGCCATGTCATCCAGATAATAATAGATGGGTCAAAGGATTATCCATTCACCCTCGGAAAAAATGCGTTTTCCGGCGCTGTATTTCCGTTTTTTGTGGATTTTTCCGCATTTTTCTGGTATAATGTCAATAGTGCCTGTCTGCAGATTCAGAGCGCACGTGCTCGAATACCCGGAGCCGGGGCAGGGTTTTTTGAAGTTCTCGTTGAAAAACAAAACATGCTGTGTCTGTACAGCATACAGCAAAGAAAGCAATCTTTATCCGGCAGACTTTCCGATCTTGCCCGTATCGGGTTTGTGACATGATTATTCTTTCGCCGGGGATTGAAAAATGACGTATGAACCGCCAGCGAACCAGCGTCGTCCGGGCATTTCACCAGTGCAGCACAGAAATCCAGAAGAATAAACAGGAGGGTGTGATTCGATCATGAAACGGATACTCATCGACAGTTATTTCCATTGCACTCCGTCGCACAGGCTATCCAGAAACATCTGCACAGCAGGCTACATCATCAACACGGGCCGTTATTCGCCGTATGACGTGTACCATCCGAACGCGATTTCCATGCTCGTGGCCGATCTTTCCGCGAAGTACGAATTTGCGATGTCCAACGAGGCGCTATCCGAGATGACGCTCTGCGGAGCGGACCTGCTCTTGATCCCCAACCCGGATTATCCGCTGTACGAAGGCGCGTCCTCCCACCGGCTGGACGCCCATGACGTGAAGGCCATCATGAATTACTTGGGCCGGGGCGGGCGCGTGCTGCTGCTGGTGAATTCCTTCCTCCCCCGCAGCGATTTCTGGGAGGAGAACTTCGACTACGAGCGCGTAAGTCTCCTGTTCCAGGAACTGGGCGTGACGTGGGACATGAACTATATGTCCGATGAGGACCGAATGCTCCCGGCGAAATGCGGGGACCTGACCATCGGATACGGCCAGGGAGGCCGCGTCAAAGGGGCGCTCCCGGAGGGCGCGGAGGCTCTCCTCTCCTGCGAAGGGGATACGCTGGGCTTCCGGAAGAAGGTCGGGCGCGGGGAAATCGCTGTCATCGGCGACGCGGGGCTGGTCTCCAACGGACTGTACGGCTTCCCCACCTTTGACAACCGTGCGTTCATCCTCGGGCTGATCGACCAGCTGCTGGGTGCGGAGAACGATGCGTCCGGGCAATTCGAACTACAGCGGTACGGTATGCTGAGCTGCGCGACCAGCGAGGGCGGCGTTCCGGAGCCGCTGTTCCGCTCGCTCCTTCCGGAGGCGGAGTTCAGGGTGGACCACCACTACCGTCACCTGCTGTGGGAAAAGCCGGCCACCAGGATCCCGGGAAAAGAGGTCCGGCTGCCGTTCGCCATGAAGGACCTGCGGGACGCGCCGGCCATTCGGATCAAAATCCCCCGCGTCGCCATCCAGGCCGGGGGAACGCCGACCACGCTGAATTTGGACGCCAGCGTCAGCAAGACCGTCTCAGGGGAAAACGAGACGTATTTCGTCAGCGGCAACCTGTTTGAGGAGGGTCTCGGCTGGAGCGACATCGGAGCGGACCCGGCTGTCTTCGGGAAGTCCGGCGAACTCTGCCGGGTCAATACCGTGGTGCAGTACATTGTCGGCCTGCGGCGGGGAGAGCTCCACTGGGCGACGGCAAAGCACGGCCAGATCCTCTATGCCCGCAACCCAAAGGAGGCGCATTACGGCGGCTTCAGCACGATCCTGCTGGGAAGCGATTGCGCCGCGTATTCCCCGGTATTGTGATAAGGAGGAAACGCAATATGACCGAACAGGAGATACGCTCCATCCCCGCCATCGACGTCCACAGCCATTTCGGGCCGGTCCACCCCACTCCGGAAGAATACTACGCAGGAAACTTTGAGGACGGTTCGACGGAGTATCTTCTGCGCACGATGCGGCAGGCGAATATCGCGGTATCCATCAATTCCTACATGTACGGCATACTGCCCAGGGGAGCGGGCGACGCGCTGAAGGGAAACGAGATGATGGCGGAACGGCTGGATTCGCTGCCGGGCGTCTACGGCTGGGCCATCGTGAATCCCCTCGTGCCGGAGACCTACGCCCAGGCTGCCGAGCTGCTGAAACACCCGAAGATCCTCGGCATCAAGGTGCACCCCGAGGAGCACCTGTATCCCATCCGCCAGCACGGCGAGGCCATCTACAGCTTCGCCGCGGAGCATCATTGCGTCATCATCACCCACAGCGGCGAGGCAAACAGCCTGCCGGAGGACTTCTGTGTCTTCGCCAACCGCTATCCGGAGGTCAAGACCATCGTTTCCCACCTCGGCTGCGGCTACGACGGCTCGTATGAGCACCAGATCCGCGCCATCGAGATGAACACGCAGGACAATCTCTTCACGGATACCTCCAGCGCCCGTTCCATCATGGCGCGCCTGCTGGAGTACGCCGTGGACAGGATCGGGTATGACAGGATCCTCTTTGGCACGGATTCGTCCTGCTATTTCAGCCCGAGCCAAAGGGCGCGGGTGGACTACGCGAATATCAGCGCCGAAGCCCGGTGCGCGATCCTCTGCGGGAACGCCCTGAGGATTTTCCCTTTCCTGCAGGAGATCTACGATAAAGAGGTCCGCGCGATGGCAGCGCTGCGGAATCTGGCCTGAAGCTGACGGGGAACAGGAGGAAAGAACAGTGGCAGTACCGGAGAAATTCACCGGAGTATTCCCGGCGTTTTACGCCTGTTATGACAGCGAAGGAAACATCTCCCGTGAACGCTCGGCGAGATTGGCCGAGTATTATCACTCGTTGGGCGTGAAGGGACTTTACCTGACGGGCAGCTCTGGAGAATGCGTGTTCCACACGCTGCAGGAGCGAAAGGACGCCCTGGAGGCCGTCATGGAGGCCGTTGGAGGCAGGATGACGATCTTCGCCCACGTCGCAGCCCCGGCTACGCGGGACAGCATCGAGCTGGCCCGGCACGCGGAAAAGCTGGGCGTGGACGCCATCGCCATGGTGCCGGGATTCTACTACGGCCTGAACGACGCGGTGGTAAAAAAGTACTGGACGGACGTGCTGGACGCCACGGACGCGGTGCCAATGATGATCTACAACATCCCCGAGACAACGAACGGCTACAACCTGCCCACGACAGTGTTCCTGGAAATGCTTGCCACGGGGCGCGTGGCTGGGGTGAAAAACTCCTCGCAGGCGGTGCAGGACATTCTGCGGCTCCGCGTCGCCGGCGGCGAGGACACGGCGATCTTCAACGGATCGGACAGACAGTACCTGGCGGGCCGCGTGATGGGCGCCTCGGGCGGCATCGGCGGAACATACGGTTTCATGCCGGAACTGTTCCTCAGGCTGGAAACCCTGATCCGCGAAGAAAAGCTGAACCTGGCGCGGGGACTGCAGCGGGAGATCTCGGAAATCGGCGCTTCCGTGCGCCGCACGTCGTCCGTGTACGCCGCTGCGAAGGGGATCCTGAAGCTGCGCGGCATCGACGTAGGCAGCGTGCGCGCGCCCTTCCTCCCCCTCCGGGAGAGTGACGGCGCCATCGTGCGGGAAATCTGGGAAATGATCCAGCAGGTAGACGCGCAATACAGGAAATAGTTTTACGGCAGACGACGGATGATGTTTCGTACCGCTGCCGAAACACAAAAAACGCAAATAATGGCCAGGCAGTAGGCCGCCGCGATGAGAACTTGATGAAAAGACAACCGCGCCGCTGTACGTTTTTTCGTTCGCGACGCCCATGCAGGCAAAAAGATCCCCAGCCGGTACAGCACCGGCTGGGGATCGCATGATTGTCGACGAATCAAACTGCTGTGCGTCGCCGTTCCGCCTTTACAGCTTCACCTTCATGGCGTCGCAGTTGGAAATGGCCTCCAGCTGTTCCCGCTCGTCGCCGTGGGCCAGCCACATGCGGTGGTCGGAAACGGGGATCACCTTCCCCAGCTCGGGGTATTCGATGGCGAAGCCCTCTGCGTAGGGCACCCGCATGCGCGCACCCAGGTTGCCGTTCCACATCTCGGTGGTCTTCTGCGCGTAACCTTCGATATCGTACTTCTGGCTGGCCATTTCGTTGACGGCCCGCACCTTAAGCTCCACCACGTCGCTGACATCCACGTAATAGTTGATGTACGCCGCCCGGCCCTTGTTGGAAAGGCAGCCGCTGCGGTAATCGGCGGGGCAGATCATGTAGGCCACCTGGGCCACGTTCCAGCTGGACTGGCCATCTTTAAAGCTGACGCCGTGGGCGGCGGTGATGCCGGCAAGGGCCAGCTGCCCGGTGACGGCGTGGTGGTTGCTGAACGTATCGTCCTGATACGGCCAGTGTGTGATGACCAGATCCGGCTTCACGTCCCGAATGAGCTTCGCCACCTTGGAGATCATCTCCGGCGTGACGCACAAAATCTCGTCGTCGTAATCCAGAAAGCGGATGTCCTCAATGCCAAACAGCCTGCAGGCGCTCATGGCCTCGGCATACTTCACCTTCTGGCGCTCCTGAATCAGCTTTTGAACCTCCTCCTCGGACATGCCCGTAAAGCCGTTCCGGAATTTGTCATAGATCACCTCGTCGTGGATCCTCAGCCCCTGGGTGATGGCTGCGCAGACGACGGAATCCCCCTGCTGGATGTGGTGCATCAGCGTTCCGCCGCAATGGTCGAACATATCCGCCGGATGACCGGCGATCACCAGAATTTGCATCGTCATCCTCCCGCCAGCGCGACTGGCTTTCTCATGGGAGCACGGGCCGCGAAATTTCCCGCATTCCGGTTTAATTATACGGAAACATTTCGCGCCTGTCAAGCAAAACCGGAAAGAAAAAGCCCTGAAAACTCGCGTTTTCAGGGCTTCGGCGCGCTTAGCGCATGCCGCTTGCCGTTGGGTCAGCGGGCGTGTGCGTTAGCGGGCCAGGAAGGAATCGTAGGCACGCTGGAGGATCTCGCGGAACTCCTCGATGCCGGCCTTCTCCAGCTTCTGCTGGAACTCGTCCCACTGGGCGTCAATGTCGTACTCGCCGGTGATGAACTTGGCGCGGTACTCCTT
>JAEEGL017362128.1_pt1 | contig 10034 bp, 6 predicted proteins | sample 9134231 | NCBI WGS metagenome assembly JAEEGL01 (sample SAMN16246548, study PRJNA631951) | gut metagenome | biome: gut microbiome; feature: rumen; material: fiber-attached | host: Bos | place: Iran: Karaj | collected 2018-10 | reverse complement strand
TTTAGCTTTGCCTTTTGGCTCTTCGCTCTAAGCTCTAAGCTTCAAGCTCTAAGCTCTAAGCTTTCCCAGAGTTCTACGCCTTCCTAAACACCAGTATTCCGTTGTGCCCTCCGAAGCCGAGCGAGCTCGACAAGGCGACCTCGATGTCGCGGCTGACGCCGACGTTCGGCGTGTAGTTGAGGTCAAGCGGCGTCTCGCCCTTCGAGGCGTCCACCTCGAGGTCCGGCTTCTCGTAGTTGATCGTCGGCGGGGCAAATCCCTCCTTGACGGCCAGCGCGGTGATGGCGGCCTCGATGGCGCCGGTCGCGCCGAGGCAGTGCCCGTGGCACGGCTTCGTCGAGGAGATGTTGATCTTCTTCGCGCCCTCCTCGCCGAACACGCGCTTGAAGGCGCTCGTCTCCATCTGGTCGTTGAGGTGAGTGGATGTTCCGTGGGCGTTGATGTAGCCGACGGTGGACTTGTCGGTTACGCCGGCATCCCTGAGCGCGATCTCGATCGCCTTCACCGCGCCGTCGGCCGACGGGTCGGGAGCGGTGATGTGGTAGGCGTCGCATGTGGCGCCGTACCCGGCGAGCTCGGCGTAGACCTTCGCGCCGCGCGCCTTCGCGTGCTCCTCGGACTCGAGGATCAGCACCGCCGCGCCCTCGCCCATCACGAATCCGTCGCGGTCGGCGTTGAACGGACGGCACGCCTTCTCCGGAGTGTCGTTGAAGTGGGTGGAAAGAGCCTTCTCCTTCATGAAGCCGCCTACGGTGAACTCCATTATGACCGCCTCGCTGCCGCCGGCCACGACGACGTCGGCACGGCCGGCGCGGATGAGGTCGAGCGCAAAGCCGATCGCGTCGGTCGACGACGCGCACGCCGTGGTGACGACCTGGCACGGGCCCTTCGCACCAAGCGCGATGGCGACGTTGCCCGCTCCCTCGTTCGCGATCAACTCGGGGATGGCGAGCGGCGACAGGCGCTCCGGGCCCTTCTCGAAGAGCGTCTTGAACGACTCGCCGGTAACTTCGAGCCCTCCGATGCCAACGCCGAAGATGGTCGCGACGCGGTCCATGTCCGGCTTCGCCTCGTCGGTGAAGCCCGCGTCGGCCCACGCCTCCTTCGCGGTGGCGACGGCGTACTGCGAGAAGCGCGCCATGTGGCGGGCCGCCTTCCTGTCGAGAAGACCGCCTCCGATGGCCCACTCCTCGAAGCCCTTGACCTCCGCCGCGACCTGGCTTGTGCAGCGCGAGGCGTCGAACGTCGTGATCCTTCCGATGCCCGGCTTGCCGGCCTTTATGGCCTCCCAGGACGCCTCCCGCCCGTTGCCTACCGCCGTAAGCATTCCGATGCCCGTTATCATTACCTTGCTCATGTTCCCTCCTGCTTTGTTGAGATTTCCCTACAGCTCCGGCCAGGCGCAGTACGTCCCGGCGTACGTCAGACCGGCCCCGAAGCCGACCATGAGTATCTTCATGCCCTCCTTCAGCTCTCCGGCGCGGACGGCCTGGTCGAGCGAGATCGGGATTGACGCCGCGCTCGTGTTGGCGGTCGTCTCAAGGTTCAGCCAGAACTTCGAGAGCGGCAGCTTCATGCGGCGCGCGACGGCCTCGATGATACGTCCGTTTGCCTGGTGCGCGAACACGCGGTCTATCTCCTCCGGCGTCGTCTTAAGCATCGTGCAGAGGTCGCTGGAGACCTTCGCCAGCGTCTTCACCGCGAACACGAACACGTCGTGGCCCTTCAGCGTCAGCTCAGGCAGGAACGGCTGCGGCTTCTCAGGTACGCCGGTCGTCGGCGAGATCGGCAGCGCCTCCCTGCACCCTCCCGTGCGCTTGATGAAGTGTGAGCCCTGTCCGTCGGCGCCGAGGATGGTGTGCGCCTTCGTCTTGAGCGAGGCGACCCCCGGCGGCTCGTCGTTGCCGAGGACGACCGCGCCCGCGCCGTCTCCGAAGAGTATGCAGCTGGAGCGGTCCGTCCAGTCGAGAATGCGCGTAAGCGACTCGGCCCCGATGACGAGGGCCTTCTTGTCCGGGTAGAAGTTCACGAACCCGCGGGCCTGCTCAAGCGCGTAGACGAATCCCGCGCACGCGGCCTGGAGGTCGAACGCCCCTGCGTTCGAGCAGCCCAGCAGGCCCTGCACTATGCAGGCCGTGGACGGAAAGGGATTGTAGTCCGGCGTAGACGTTGCCAGGACGATAAGCCCTATCTCCTCCGGCTTCACGCCCGCCGCGTCCATCGCCGCCTTCGCGGCCGCCGCCGCCATGGTGGACGTCGACTCGCCCTCGCCGGCGACGTGCCGGGAGTGTATCCCCGTGTGGGAGTATATCCACTCGTCGGAGGTGTCCAGCGAAGCGGCGATGTCGTCGTTCGTGACAACCTTCGGCGGCAGGTAGCTGCCCGTTCCCAGGATTCTTATTCCCATTCTTCGTTTCCCCCCTTCCTGTCAGATCATACCGCCTCTGCGACCGGCGAGAAGCTCGAACCTCCTCTTCGGCGACGTCGAGTCGCCGGCGAAGAAGTCAACGGTCACGCTGTCGTCCGAGACGTTCATTCGATAGTGCCCAACCGTGCTCACCGCAAGGCTCTCCTTGACGAACGGGCTGTACTCGTCCGCAAGCTCCGCCAGGCCCTCCCGGCGCGCGTCCGCCTTCTTCGTACTCTCCGACGGCGGCGTGTAGTTCCTCTTCGAAAGAGCCTTCCTTGCGTACACGTGCGTCCCCTTGCCGTCGAGGGCCATGTCCTCCGCCCCGGGCCTCGACCACACGCTGTTGAAGACAAACTGCGAAATGCGCCCTTCGGGGAACACGCATTCATAGTGCTCGAGGACGTGCGTGTGCCCGGAGAGCGCGATCGCGCCGCGCTTCGCCAGGGCGGCGCGCAGCTCGCGCCGCTCCTCTGTCCGGTCCTTCTCCCCGAGGAGGAACCAGCGCGACGTGCAGCTTGGAATCACCGGCCCGTGAGAAAGGATGAAGGTGTGCCGCGCGCCCTCGCTCCGCTTCAGAAGCCCCATGAGGTGCGCGAAGTCGGGGCTGGGCTCGTTGAAGTCTACGACGATGTACGCGTCGGAACCCTGCCAGAAGAGGAAGGTGGTGCCGGCGACTTCGACGCCCAGCTCGCGCGACATCCGCCTCGGGATCCACTTCTCCAGCGTCTCCTTCGCGCCGTCGCCCTCTATGTCGCCGCGTATGTCGTGGTTCCCCGGCACTACGACGACTGGGAGCGAGCCGTACGACTTCTTCAGGAGTCCGAAGGCATCGTCGAGCATCCGCCTGTGCGTGTCGCGGTTGCCGCAGTCGCCCTGGACGAGGTCGCCCATCTGGAACATGAACGCGGCGTCGTGCGCGACGCACTTCGCCGACGCCGCGACGAGGCGCGGCATCCTGTCGGCCCACATCCCGGCGTTGCGGACGTGCTCCTTGAGATGGCCCTCGTAGCGAGCCTTCGTCGTGCTGTGCGTGTAGTCGGAATGGTAGTGGCGCGTGTCCGTCGAGTCGAAGTGGATGTCGCCAAGGATCGAGACGGAGTATCTGCACGGCTTCGACGCGCCGAAGACGCCGCAGCACCCTGCGGCGCCGACCGCGGCCGCGCCCCCAAGCAGAAAACCTCTTCTCGATATGTCCATCATGTCACTCCGTTCCCGCCGCGTCGCGGCAGAACTACTTCACCGGCTCCAGCCTCTCCATGCCGTTCATGTACGGGCGGAGCACCTCCGGTATCGTAACCGAGCCGTCTGCGTTCTGGTGCTGCTCGAGGAGCGCGACCATGAGGCGCGGCAGCGCGACGCCGGACCCGTTCAGCGTGTGGACGAGCTTCGTCTTGCCGTCCGCGTCGCGGAAGCGGCAGTTGAGGCGGCGCGCCTGGTAGTCGGTGAAGCACGAGCAGGAGCTGACCTCCAGCCACTGCTGCTCGCCCGGCGCCCACAGCTCCAGGTCGTAGCACTTGGCGGCGGAGAAGCCCATGTCGCCGGAGCACAGCATCAGCACCCGGAAGTGGAGCCCCAGCCCGGTGAGAATCGCCTCGGCCTCCTTGACGAGCGTCTCGAGCTGCTCGAACGACTTGTCGGGATGGACGAAGTTCACCATCTCGACCTTGTCGAACTGGTGGACGCGCAGCATCCCGCGCGTCATCTTGCCGGCGGAGCCCGCCTCGCGGCGGAAGCACGGCGTGTACGCGGTGAGCTTCACGGGGAGGTCCTTCGCCTGGAGGATGTCGTCGCGGAAGTAGTTCGTGACGGGGACCTCGGCGGTGGGTATGAGCCAGAAGTCGTCGACCTCGCAGTGGTAGAGGTCCTCCGCGAACTTCGGGAGCTGCCCCGTGCCGGTCATCGAGTCGGAGTTGACGACGAACGGCGGCAGCATCTCGGTGTAGCCCTGCGTCTGGCAGTGCACGTCGAGCATGTACTGGATGAGCGCCCTCTGGAGCTTCGCGCCCTGCCCGAGGATGATCGGGAAGCCGGTGCCGGTCAGCTTCACGCCGCGCGGGAAGTCGAATATGCCGAGCTTCTCGCCGACGGCCATGTGGTCGAGGATCTTGAAGTCGGGGTCCTTCCACTCGCCGACTTTCCTCACGACGACGTTGGACGAGGAGTCCGCGCCCGTCGGGATCTCCGGCGCGGGGATGTTGGGGATCGAGAGGAGCGCCGACCTCAGGTCGCGCTCGACTACCGCCAGCTCCCTGTCGATCTCGGCGATGCGGTCGCCGACCTTGCGCATCTCCTCCTTAGCGGCGGCGACGTCGCCGCCCTCCTTCGCTATGCGCCCGATGTCCTTCGACGCGGCGTTGCGCTTCGCCTTCAGCGACTCGGTCTCCGAGACGAGCGCGCGGCGGCGGACGTCCAGGTCCCTGGCGTTCTCTAGCGCCGCCCTCTCCACGCCCCTGCGCGCGAGCGCGGCGGCGGTCTCGTCGAATTCGTCCCTCAGCTTCTTTATGTCTATCATCTTCTTGTGCCTTCTTGTGCTCCTGCCGTCTGGCGGTATCCCGGGCGCGTCACTTCGCCCCGAAGCGGAACTCCGTGGCGGACTTGTAGGTCTCGCCGGCCTTTACGAACGTGGTCGGCCACTTCGGCTTGTTCGGCGAGTCGGGCGCGTGCTGCGTCTCGAGCGCGCATCCGCAGCGGAACGAGAGGTGCTCGCCGCCCTTCGCCGTCTGGTTCCAGTCGGCCCAGTTCGCCGTGTACACCTGGAGACACGGCTCGGTCGTGTAGACCTTGACGAAGCGTCCGTTCAGCGGGCACGACAGCTCCGCCGCGAAGTTCATCTTGCCGCGGGCCTTCGCGCCGAGCGCCATCTCGCCCTTGTCGAGGACCCAGTTGTGGTCGTAGCCGCGCCCGATGTCGAGCTGCTCGTTCGGCTCGTTGATCCGCTCGCCGATGCGCATGCCCTTCCTGAAGTCGAACGGCGATCCGTCCACCTTGGCGATCTTGCCGGTCGGGATCTGCCCCGCGTCGGTGGGCGTCACCTTTGACGCCGCGATCTTGAGGACATGGTCCTCGATCGTGCCGCCGGCCTCGCCCTTGAAGTTGAAGTAGACGTGCTGGGTCATGTTTATGGGCGTGGTCTTGTCGGGCACAGCCTCGTAGTCCACGCGCCAGACATTCTTCGCCGTGAGCGTGTACGTGACCTTCACCTCGACCCTGCCGGGGAAGCCCTCGTCGCCGTCTGGCGAGACGTGCGTGAACACGACGCCCACGCTGTCGCCCTTCACGAAGGGCTCCGCGCCCCACACGTAGTCGTTCCAGCCGCGCGCGCCGCCGTGGAGGTTGCACCCGATGCCGGCGGGGGCGTTGTTGAGCGCGGGAAGCTTAATGGTCTTGCCGTCGAGCTTGAACTCGCCCTTCGCGATGCGGTTGCCGTACCGCCCGATGATCGCGCCCCAGTAGGGGTCGCCATTGTCCCAGCCCGCCGGGGAGTCGAACCCGACGACGACGTCCTTCAGCTTGCCCTTCCTGTCGGGCGTGAAGAGCCTGACGACCTTCCCGCCGTAGTCGGTCACCTCCAGCACTACGCCGCCCGCGCCGTTCAGCGTGAACTTGCGCGCCTTCTCTCCGTACTTGGTCGTCCCGAAGCCGGAAACCTTGTATGATGGCTTGCCCATTTCTCTAGCCTCCATTTCGTTGTTATGGTTTGACTATTATATCACAACAAAGCCTTGTTGTCACTTCTTCCAATCGAACAATGGATGTTTCCGCAGTCCCGCAGCTCCGCAATCCCATGTCTACCGGACGGGCTCGTCCGGCCATCCGAAGCCCTCCTCTGACGCGGCGGCCTCACCCGCCTCCGGCGCCGCCGGCGCGGCGGCGACCGCCCCGACGCGGCTCATCTTCTGCGCGGCCGTCACCATGCCCACATACCCCCCTGCCAGAAACGCCTGCAGCGCCTGCGACACGGAGGCGACCGCGCCGGAAGCGCTGACGGCGGCAAGCGTCCACGACGGCAGCATCTCCATGCCCAGCGCGTCCTGCGGCTGCATTCCGGACTTCAGCAGGGACAGCATGCCCATGAAAAGCGCGGCGGCCGCCGCGCAGCTGGCCAGCGCCGTGACCAGGAACACGCCCGCCCAGGCCAGCAGCTTCATCCCGGAGTCGCCCGGCATCCTTCCACGCCTCCAGGCCGTGGGGTCGCCGGACGCGTCCGCCGCGCCCTGCGTGGACGCCAGGAGCACCTCGCGCATGAACAGGAACGGCTTCACCAGCCGCCACACCGGGATCAGGAAGTTCACGAAGCTCCAGCACGGGGACTGCGAGAACCCGGCGCGCCCCATCGCCCGCGCGTTCGCGGCGGAGCGGTACAGCCAGATGAAGAAGTAGATGTGCGCCATCAGCCACAGCACGGAGTCAACCGTGCCGAGGATGGCCGAGAGCGTCGTCTCCATCTCGGCGACGTTGACGACGTCCTCGCCGGCGCGGCGGACGGCGACTATCCTGTCGATGTTCATGAACACCATGCCGAACTTCGTGAACAGGCACGCCTTCAGCAGCGCGATGACCCGCGCCCCCAGGGCCGTTGTGTCGACAAAGCTGTACGTCTTCCCCATTTTATTCACCCTTCCTCACTCGTCGCCATTCTTTCTTCACTCTTCACTCCAATCTCTAAGCTCCAAGCTCCCCTTCTATTTCGCGATCTCCTCTACCGCGTCGAACGCGCCCGCGCCCGCCGCGTCTATGATTGCCTTGCCGCCCACGACGCAGACAGACTTCGAGGAGCGCATCCTCTCCAGCTCCTCCGCAAACCGCAGCAGGTCCTCCCTGCCCGTCGCGACGATCTCGCGGCGCATCCGCCTGAAGTCCTCGGCCGTCCGCCCGGACAGCACCAGGCCCATGACCCTCGCCATCTCGCCGGGAGGCGTGAGGTATGGCTCGAAGCTCGCGAGCGCGCTCACGATGTACTTTTCGCAGTCGCCCGCGGCGGCCTTCCTGAGCGCGTCGGCGGAAGCGTCGTAGACCCCCAGCGACCGCATCGGGCTCGGGTCGTTCCACGAAAGGAAAGACGACTGCCCGGAATACGTCCTCGTGAATCCGCCGCCGTACGCCCCGCCCTTCACGCGGATCTCCGTCCAGAGGTGCTCAAGCGAAAGCACCCTCGACGCGACGATCCCCGCCCCGGTACAGTCCGGCGTGAACGCGGCCTTCGCGGCGGATGCCACCGCGCCTGCGCACGTAAACGCCTCGCGGCGCGCCGGGAACGGCGCCACCCTGGGCGTGCGGTCCGCCGCCGCGTCCAGCCTGTAGCCGTCGAGAAGCCTCTCGTCCCACCCCTCCGGGAATTCGCCGGAGACGACTGCCGCCGACGCGCCGCCGGAGACGATGCGCTTCATCAGCGCGCCAAGCCTGCGGCACGTCTCTGCACCGTCCTTCGCAAACGAGGTGTCAAGGGCCTGCATGCGCCTCAGCGCGGCAATGCCGCCCATCCAGTCGTCGATCGCCCCCGACTCCGAAACCGAGGCCAGGGCCCTGCCCCTGGCCAGGTGCCGCGCGCCCATCCCGTTCGCGGAAAGCTCCATCCCCCTGCGCTTCTGCGTCAGCAGGTCGCCGACGCGCGCCGGGTCGTCGAAGTTCGTCTCCGTCAGAATCTCCCTCACCAGGGCGGCCATGCGGTCCGCGTTGTCCGTCAACGCCCCGGCGCGGACCTCCATGTACGCCCTGCCGCGCCCGGGCCTGCCGCCGGACGGCATCTGGGAATACGGCGCGACGGACACCGTGAAGCGCCCCATGTCCGCGTCGACCGCCTTCTTCAGGTCGCCGGCGTCGCGCTTCGCCGTCGCCAGCTCGCCGAGGAGATACGCCGCGAACGCGGCGTCCGCCATCTCCTCGCCGGTGAGCCCGTCGAGCGGGAACGCGAGGTAGGCGTATACAATCCCCTTCGCCTGGGTCTTTGCACGGTACAGCGTCGCGCCGGAGGCGAGCGCCTTGGATGTAAACTCGGGCGCATTCCCCTCCGCGGGGATGTCCTTCACCCCGACGCGCGGGAGCTTCGCGAGGTCCTCCGGGCTGTCGGGCGCCGCCTGGCGCTCCTTGAGCCCGGCGGAGAGCGCGGCGACCCTGCGGCGCTCATCCTCCGTCCACGACGCCTTTAGCGCGGCGAGCCGGGCGCGCTCCTCCTCCGCGCGCCTCTCCGTGAGGCCGGCGACGGGCTCCATGACGAGGGACACCCTGGCGTGGTTGTCCACGAACGTCTCCTGCAGCAGCCTCTCGAACCAGCCTTCCGCCACCCTGCGGCGCAGGGATGCGTAGACGCCGTTCATCCTGAAGGCGTCTGCCGGGTCGCCCCCGTAGAGCCAGAGGTCCATGGCCCCGGAGAAGTACGCAAGACCCCTCGGGAACGTGCCGAAGTCGCTTTCTCGGTACTCAAACTCCTCCCTGGCTATCAGGGAGAGGAGCCTCTCGTGGTCAAGCCCGTTCTTCGCGAGCGCCGCGAGCGTCTCGGACGTCACGCGGCGGATCTCCTCCGTCGCTCCGTCCTTCGCGTTCTCGACGAGGATGGCGGCGTGGGTCTGCAGGCATCCGCCGCATGACATCGTCACGTCTTCGCACAGCCCCCTGCCGAGAAGCGCCTTCGAAAGCGGCTCCTCGTTCGAGCCCGCTATGGCGGAGGCGAGGATCGAAAGCGCGGTGCGCTTCTCGACCTCGTCGAAGCGGGCGGCGATCCAGCCCTCCGCCAGGATTGTCTTGCCGGACGGGTCCTCGCCGGCGGATATGTCGTACTTGACCGTCTTCGACGCCGGGCGCGGCGTCTGCAGCGGCGCGGGCGCGGCGCGCTCCAGCCTGTCGTATTCGCGGAAGTAGGAGTCGAGCAGCGCCAGCGCGGCGGGGACGTCCACCTTGCCGTCGAGGAACACCTTCGCGTTGGACGGATGGTAGTTCCTGCGGTAGAACTCCCTGTATGCGTCGAACGTGAGCGAGGGGATGGACTGCGGGTCGCCGCCGGAGACGAACCTGTACGCGTTGTCAGGGTACAGCAGCCTGTCCAGCTCGCAGGCGGCGACGGTCTCGGGCTTGGAGAACGCCCCCTTCATCTCGCTGTAGACGATCCCGTTGCGGGAGAGCTCCCCGTCGGCCGAGTCGAGCTGCCAGTGCCAGCCCTCCTGCTCGAAGGCCGTCGGCGTCTCGACGCTCAGCGGATGGAACACCGCATCGAGGTAGACGTCCATTAGGTTGAGGAAGTCCGCACGGTTCCTGGACGCCACGGGGTATGCCGTGTGGTCAGGCGCGGTCCAGGCGTTCAGAAACGTCGCGAACGAGCTCTTGAGGAGCTCCACGAACGGCTCCTTCACGGGGTACTTCCGCGAGCCGCACAGCACCGAGTGCTCGAGGATGTGCGCAACGCCCGTGTCGTCGCCGGGGAGCGTCTGGAACGCGATGGCGAACGTCATGTTCTCGTCGTCGCGGCTCAGCCACGCCAGCTCCGCGCCGTTCTTCTCGTAGACCATGCGCACGAGACGGCCCTCGACGTCGGGGAGCTCGCAGACCGAGACGACCCTGAAGCCGCAAAGCGTGTCGCCGGGCGCGAAGGCGGGCGACACCCCGGGGGCGCCGGCCGCGGCGAACGCCGTCG
>JAEEGL016133438.1_pt1 | contig 10034 bp, 8 predicted proteins | sample 9134231 | NCBI WGS metagenome assembly JAEEGL01 (sample SAMN16246548, study PRJNA631951) | gut metagenome | biome: gut microbiome; feature: rumen; material: fiber-attached | host: Bos | place: Iran: Karaj | collected 2018-10 | reverse complement strand
TTAAATATTTAGATGTAATATATAGAGAAGGGGATAAAGTATTAAAATTAGAAAATGATCCTGATAATAATGTATTTAATGGTGATATAGGATATATCATTGATATAAAGAATAATGAAATAACTATAGATTTTGATTCTAATATAGTTAAATATAGTACTAAAGATTTAAATACTATTAAACATGCATATGCAATTAGTGTTCATAAAGCACAAGGTAGTGAATTTAAAATAGTATTTATGCCTATAACTATGTCATATAAAGCTATGCTTTATAAAAAATTAATATATACTGGAGTTACAAGAGCTAAATATTCATTAACTTTAGTAGGATCTAAAGAAGCATTTATTTATGCAGTTAATAATACTAATGCATATGAAAGAAGAACTAATTTAAAAGATAGATTATTAGAGTGTATAAATGATTAATATTTGTTAATACTATTACTAGAGGTGAAGTAAATGAAAAAAACGATAGAAGTTATGCTTCTAGGTATGGGAGCAGGTATAGGTTTAACAAAATTATATGATATGAATAAAGGTAAGATTAATAAAACTATTAATAAAACTTTAGAAAAAATGAAAATTTAATTATTTTTCAAAATTTTCATTTTTTATAAACTCTCTAAGGAGCTTTGTTAAAGCTCTTTTTTCTATTCTTGAAACATAACTTCTAGATATATTTAATTCTTTTGCTATTTCTTTTTGAGTTAATTCTTTATGATTAAATAATCCATATCTTTTATAAATAATTATTTTTTCTCTATCTGTTAATATATTTATATATTTTAATAAAGATTTTAAATTATCTTTAAAATTAATATTTTCTATATAATCAGTATTTTCAGTTTTTAATATATCTAATAATTCTATCTCATTACCATCTTTATCAAATCCAATTTTTTCTTCTAAAGATATATTATTCATGTTCTTTTTTTCATTTCTAAAATGCATTAGTATTTCATTTTCTATACATTTAGCAGCATAAGTAGTTAACTTAGTACCTTTCTCTTTAGAATAACTATCAATTCCTTTTATTAAACCAATTATTCCAATAGATATTAAATCATCATTATCATATTTAGAATTATATTTTTTAGCAATATGCGATACTAATCTAAGATTATGTTCAATAAGTTTATTTCTTGCATTAATATCTTTTTTGAATAATAATTCTATTTGTTTTTCTTCTTCCTCTTTAGATAGAGGATCAGGAAATGCATTATTAGAATAGCTTCCTGTAAACATAGTCATACTTTTAAATAAAATTGTTAGAAGTCCTAACATTTGAACCACATCCTTAATAAAAGATATGTAAAATCAATATGAAATATTCCTTTTATGGAATTACTCATGATATAATTTATAATAGAGGTGCAATATGGATAACAATTTAACTATTGAAGAACAAGAAAGAATTAAAAGAGAGACAGAGGAATCAAATAAATTAGAAGATATTCTTCTTAAAGCAAGACAATTATATGATGTAAGAAATTTTTTAGAAGCTAAACCATTAATTGAAGAATATATTGAAAGAGGATTAGTACTAAATAAGGAAGATGAACAACATAGATTTTTTTCATTTAATAATATTTCAGAATTTTTCTATGCGACTAAAAAATTGAAAATACAAAAAAATATTGTATGGACATCATTAAAATTTAGTTATGCTTATTTTATGTTAGCGTTTATTTCATTTGAAGAACAAGAATATGATAAAGCAGTAGAGTATTGTGATAAAGCAATTTATTATAATCCATTAGATCTAAAAGTATATTTTGAAAAAATCGAATCTTTTAAATCTAAAAAAGATTTTGAAACAATGCGTAATTTAACAAAAGAAACATATGATTTTATTTTTGATAATATTCAACTAGCAAGATACTATAGACTTTTAGGATATTACTATACCGAAACAAAAAAATATGATATTGCTTATTCGTTATATTTAATAAGTTTACATTTTGATAGAAACAATATTGCATTTAATGAAATTGAGTATATTAAAAAGCAATTGAATAATCCTTCATATATTATAGAAACTGAAAAAGCTTTAGAATTATTTAAACAAGAAGGAATTCCTTATGGTATATCTGAAGAAAACAAAAATATAATTGTTAGTCTAACTAATGATAAAACTATTATAGAACATTATCCTGATCAAATAGAAAAAGCTAATGAAATATTAAAAATAATTGATAAACCAATTGAATCTGCTAAAGAATTATTAAATATTAATATATCAAAAATTACTACAGAAGATATATTTGATGAAAATAAAATTATATTAGATGAACTTGATAAAGCAAGACAAAAAAAGAATATAGAATTAATTAAAAGTCAAAATATTCCTTTTATTGAAGGTATGCAAAATGTACCAATTAATTCTGTAACCACTCTAAAAACAAAAGAAGAAATTATTAAAAGAATGTTGGGAGACTATGTAATTTCATATTTTTGCATACTTTCATTAAATTATAAATTTGATCCTCAAAAAATTATCAATGAAATGGATCAAAAATTAAATATTAAAACTGTTTTACCAAGTAATGATCTTCAAATTGTGAATGATATAATTGATAAAAAGATGCCAATAGAAATGATAAAACAAAGATCTTGGTTAATTGAAGGCTGTGCAGTCTTAATGTGGGTATTAGGTTTATTAGATAAGCCTAATTCTGATAAACAATGTGATTTAGATCAAATTACAAATATATTAATTGGATGTTCTTCTTATGAAGATTTAGTTTCAAAATGTAATTTAAGAAGTAAAGAAGAAATAATGGAATTTGATGATTTGTTAAAAAGATATCGTTGGGCTTGTAGACAAGCAAGAATTAAAAATATTGCATTACCTCAATTGAATGAAGGTGTAATTCAAGAACAAAATGATGAATTAGATTGGGTTTTAGATTTCTATCTTAATAAAATAATGAAACCAGTAATTGAAGTTAAATTTGAAAAAGAAGATTTAATATTTAAATTCAAAACCCCATCTAAATATAATTTAGATCAAATAGATAAATATAATGATTTATTATTTTCATTAAGATATCAAACTTCAATGATTTCATTATTTGATTTGGGTAAATGTGTACCAAATGATTTTAATAATAAGAGTCAATTAGATCTAGAACAAGAAAAAATTAATGGATGGGATACTATTAAAGAATTTACAATAAACTCAATTAATTTTGATCATGAAATAAAACAAGTTATATTAAAAGGAAAGGTAGATAATGGCTATATTGGTTTAATGAATTATTATTTCCTATTATGTGGTCACATTATGCGTATGTCAGTACTATTAAGTGAAAATTGTAATTTTGATGATGAAAATTCATTAATGAATGATCCAAATAATTCTGATGCAACGTCTATATTATTCTCAATTACTGAAGGTAAAGATGATAAAAAACCTGCTATCGATATTGCAACTGATATGGCTAAAAATATGAACTACAGATTACATGCAGAGCAATTAAATATACCAATATTAAACTTCTTAAAAGTAGAAGAATCACAATTTCCTCAAGTAATTCTTTTTGCTACGGGAGAAGGTTTCCTTGAACAATTTGTATCTGATGGTTTTATAGAAGATGGAGAATTTGAAAATAGAATAAATATATTTATTAATTCAATTAAAAAAGAACAAAAAACAGATTTCTTCTATTTTAAAGATTATAGTAATGGAACATTTAATTTTAAACTATATTTTCAAGATTTATACATTGAAGATAAAATAGTTAGAGTAATTAATGCATTTTTCGTTGAACCAAAAATGCACGATTTATATCAACTTACTTTATCAGCTGGACCATTTAATATTCCTACCGAAATTTTGAAACCAGGAATAATAGATTTAGAAAATGATAAAGTTACTTTATCTTTAAATAATTTAATGATGCAGTTATTAAATGATTTAAAATATAAAAATTCTAATTAGTATATATAATAATTTTATTTAAAACATAAAAGAAAGTACATTGTACTTTCTTTTATTAAAATGTAAACTTTTTTGTTTTATTCATATTAATATTAGTATTTTATGATATAATTTATTATAGTAGGAGTGAAAGATATGGGTAATATATTTGATGTACTTGATTTTTCAAAATTATTCGTAGTGTTATTAACAACTATTTTACCTAGCGTATTAATGCTTTCATTGATATTGTATTCTGATAGAAAATCTAGAGAACCAATACCAATGATCTTAATATGCATTCTTTCAGGTGCTTTTACAATTTGTTTTTCACTTATAATAGATAAGTTAATATTAACTTTAAATATAATAAATCCATCTATGTTTCCATCACAAAATTCATATTCTGTATATAGAATTATGGTTCTAGCAGGAGTAGAGGAGTATGCTAAGTTATTAGTATTACATCTATTCTTATATAAGAATAAATCATATGATGATATATATGATGGATTTGTTTATTCTTCTATAATAGCATTATCATTTTCTGTAATAGAAACAGTAATGTATGTATTTAGGGAACCAACATTCTCTGAGATGACATCACTAGCAATACTTAGAAACTTTACTTCAATACCATTACATATAGTATGTGGTGTAATAATGGGATACTTTATTTCTCTACAAAAATTTTCTAAAACAAAAAAAAGAAAAATTTTAAATCTAATAGCATCATTATTTATACCAACTTTAGTTCATACAATATATAATGTATTTTTCTCTATAATTTTAATGGATTATTCATCATCAATATTTATATTAATTATTATTATATTATTTGTACTAAGCATATACTTTATTGGAGTAATGTTTATATTAAAAACTAGTAGTTTAAATAAAATATTTATAAATAATGGTTATTATAATAAACATTATAGATTCTTAATGAGAAAAAATGATTATGTTTATGAGGATCTAAGGAGAATAACATGATACCAGATGCTTATTATGAAAATATATTTAATATAGATTATATTAAATTAAAAAATATTGGTATTAAGAATATATTTTTTGATATAGACAATACTATAATTCCATATAAAGAAACAGATATAGATAAAAAAACAATTAAATTGTTTAAAGAATTAAAAAAAGATTTTAATGTATTTCTTTTTAGCAATTCTGGAAGAAAAAGAGTATTAAATATAGCTAAATCATTAGATGTAAATGCATATTATTCTTCGATGAAACCATTAAAGAAAAATTATAAAAAAATAATGAATATGTTTAATAAAAACGAATGTATATTTGTAGGAGATCAATTCTTAACAGATGTATTTGGAGCAAAAAGAAATAGATTAAAGGTAATTTTTGTTAATAAGTTAAAGGATTATGAACCTTTAACTACAAAGTTTTGGAGATTATTAGAAAGACATTATTTAAAAAAATATAAAAAAATGAATGTTTTTAATTTAAATGAATATTACGATAGATTAAGAAATATTTGAAATTTATAAATATTATGATATAATTTTTTATAAGAATAGAGAGGTTTATATGAAAAAAAGTTTTATTAAGTTATTTCTACTAATTGGAATGCTTTTTGTTGGTGTTAGTACTGCATATGCAGATGATACATTTACTTTTTCAATTGGTGGAGCAAAAGATGTTAAAGCTGGAGATGAATTTACTGTAGATGTTACAGTAAATGGATTAAATGATACATACACATTAAATGGATTTGATTTAACAGTATCTTATGATACTAATAAATTAACATTAATTGATGGTGCACCTGATAATAGGGTTATAAGACCTGAACAAGGAACAATAACAGATTCAAAAATAACTACAATTAAATTTAAAGTTAATTCTGGTGCTAATGCTGGAGATACTGCATTAAAACTAGAACCTAATTCTGTAGTTATTGATGGAGAAGCAATACCTAAAAATGATTCTAGAGTTAAATTTAATGGTGGAACAGTTACAATAAGAAATATAGGAACAGATAATACATTAAAATCATTAAAGATTCCTAATACTGTTCTAAGCCCAGAATTTAATAAAAATGTACATGATTATACTGCTACTGTAACAGATGTTACTTCTGTAGATATAAAAGCAGAACCTAGTGATCCACATTCAACTGTATGGATTACAGAAAATTCAAAGAACTTAGTTAAAGGAGTTAATGATATAACAATAGTTTGTAAGGCTGAAAATGGTCAAGAACTATGGTATGGTATTAAAATAACTCTTAATGTAACTCCTACAGAAGAAGAATTAAAAGCTCAAGATACAACATTAAAGAGTTTAACTATAAAGGGTCAAAAACTAGAATTTAATAGTGCTGAAAAGAAATATTATATAAATGTTGATTATGATGTAACAAAAATTAATGTTACAGCTACACCAAATAATCCAGAAGCTGAGGTTACTATTACTGGTAATTCAAAGTTTATAGTTGGTAGAAATACTGTAAAGATTAATGTAACAAGTAAAGATAAATCAAAAACTGATACTTATCAAATAATAGTTACAAGAGCAGATGAAAAGAAAGCAATAGTTAAAACATGTCCTGATGAAACAAGTAAAATGGAATGGATAATATTTACTGGATCATTATTATTAACATTTACTTTAGGAATTGTTTTAGGCTATTTCTTATGTAGAAAAGAAGTATTTAATAAATTATTTAAGAGAAAAAAGAAAACTGATACTCCTGTAGAAATTGAAACATTATCTGATACTATAGATTTATCTGATACTGTTAAAAAAGTACAACCTAAAGAAGATGTAGAAGAATTAAAATAGGATTAGTAATAATTACTAAATCCTATTTTTTTATTCATATAATCTATAAAGAAATTACAATTAATTGGATAATAAGTAAAAAATATATTTATGATTATAATTAATATGATTATGATATAAAAGTATTTATTTAAGAATATTTCTTTATTTGATTTTAAAATAAAATAACTTAATATTTGAGTTAATATTATAGTTATTAAATATATAGATAATGTAACAATTAGATTATGATCAAAATTTAAGTATATTGGATAAAATATTAATAGAAATATTGATATATTAAAGAATATTGATATAATAAGATTACTTTTAAAATTAATTTTGTTATTTAAAAGTTTATATTCGATTATTCCCCAAATTAAATAACAAGTAGTAATTAATTTCATATGTTCGAATAATGATTCATTTATTGGAAAGAAAATGCTAGTAATAAAACTGGGTAATAATTCATATCCATAATGTACTAAAAAGGATAAAAGAAATATTATAAACACAGAAATAATTTTTAATTTTTTTATATTCATATTATGTCCTTTCTACAATATTTTACGCAAATTTGACACAAATATTAAAAAAATTAAATTTTTTTTCAAAAAAGAGGGGAATTTGTTATACTTTTCGCGAATATAATATTTGGAGTGATTTTTTTGAGTAAACCATCATACGAAGAAATATTTGATATACAAAGAAAAATAAATATAGTAGATGTTATCAGAGATTACATCCCACTAACAAAGAAGGGCAAGAACTATTTTGGTATTTGTCCTTTTCATGATGATCATAATCCAAGTATGAGTGTTTCTCCTGATAAACAAATGTATAAATGCTTTGTTTGTGGAGCAGCAGGTAATGTATTTAACTTTGTTAAAGATTATAAAAATATAAATTATTATGAAGCTGTTAAAGAAGTTGCTAATAAAGTAGGTATAAGTATTGATATAGATACTTATACACCTAAAGAAGATATTAAATTTAAAGATGAATATGATATATATGATTTATCTAATAAATTTTATCAAAATAATTTAAATACTAATTTGGGTAAGATAGCAAGAAATTATCTTACATCTAGAAATATAAATGATGATATTATTAAAAGATTTCAAATTGGATTATCTTTTAGTGATAATAAATTAACTGATTTATTATTAAAAAAAGGTTATTCAAAAGATTTACTTGTTAAATCTGGAATAGCAGTTATTAGTAATGATGGTAAAGTAAATGATATATATAGAAATAGAATAATGTTTCCACTATGGGATACTAATGGTAAAGTAATTGGTTTTTCTGGAAGAATATATGAAGGAAATGATACTAGTAAATATATTAATACAATGGAAACAGATATATTTAAAAAAGGTTCATTACTATATAATTATGACAATGCTAGAAAGAGTATTTTGGATAAAGATGAAATAATTATTTGTGAAGGGTTTATGGATGTTATTCGTCTTTATACTATAGGAATAGAGAATGTAGTTGCTACTATGGGTACTGCTATTACTAAAGAACAATTAAATTTAATTAGAAAACTAACTAATAATGTAATTCTTATGTTTGATGGAGATAAAGCGGGTGAAAAAGCAACATTATCATTCTTAGAATTATCTAAAGAAATAGATTTTAATATAAGTATTGTTAGATTAGAGGAAGATTTAGATCCAGATGATTATATATTAAAAAAAGGTAAAGATAAGATGATAGAGCATCTATCTAAGGGAATTAATTCTTTTGATTATACATTGCTGAATTTAAAGAATAATTATAATTTTAATAATCCTGAAGATGTATCTAAATTTATTACATCAATTAGTGATAGATTATCTTCTATAGAAGATGATGTTATTAGAGATTTAGAAATTAAAAAAATATCTAAATTAACAAATGTAGATAGTGATATTATTAAATCTAAGATTAAGACTAAAACTAAAGAGATAAAAGTCGAAGTAAAACCAAGTATTAAATTCAAAGAAAATAAATATGATAAAGCATCTAAACTTATATTATTTAATATGATTAGACATAATAATATTATTCAGTATTATTTTAATAATTTAAGTTATTTACCTGATGAATTAGATAGAAGACTAGCTAGTGAAATTGTATTATTTTTTAAAAAATATAATAGCTTTAATCTAGTTGACTTTATTACTTATTTGGGAGATAATAGTGAACTTGTCAAAAGAGTTTCATATATTGATTCTCTTGATTATAATGAAAATTATACAATGGAAGAAATTGATAATTGTTTTGATACAATTAAAGAATTTTCTAGTAAGAAACAAATAGAAAATTTACAAGCTAAACTAAAAACTGAAACAAATGATGTTGTAAGAAAAGAAATAGCTAAAAAAATAATAGATATAAAATTAAATGAAGGAAAGAAGTAGGAGTGGTAAAATGGAAAAGACTATGGATATAAATAAAATAGAAAAAGAATTAAAGAAAGCAAGTAAAGGAAAAGGATATGTAGCAGCAGAGACATTAAATTCATTTTTAGAAAGTGATGATATTACACCTGAAGATATAGATGCAATATATGATTTTCTTGCAGAAAATGATATAGAAATAGTTTCTGAAGAAATAGAGGAACCTAAAAAAGAAAAGAAAACTAAAAAAGAAGAAGATACTAATATTAAGAGTGATGGAACTATTAGAACTCTTGATGAAAGAAAACAAAATTTATTAGAACTTGGTAAGAGTGTTGGCTTCTTAACTTTTGAACAATTAGCTAAAGAATTAAAGGGTCTAGAAATGGATTCTGAATCACTTGATGATTTATATAATTTTTTAAGAGAAAATAATATAGAAGTTGTTGAAGAAGGTGAAGATGCAGATTCTGGAGAAGCATTAGATCTAGATATATCTGAAGAAAGTTTACCTAAGAATTTATCTATTAATGATCCTGTTAGAATGTATCTTAAAGAAATTGGACAAATATCACTTCTTAGTTTAGATGAAGAATTAGAATTATCTAAAAAGATTGAAGAAGGAGATGAAGATGCAAAAAGAAAGCTTGCTGAATCAAATCTTCGTCTTGTTGTATCAATTGCTAAAAGATATGTTGGTAGAAATTTATCATTCCTTGATTTAATTCAAGAAGGTAATATAGGTTTAATGAAAGCAGTAGATAAATTTGATTCTTCTAAAGGATATAAATTTAGTACTTATGCTACTTGGTGGATTAGACAAGCTATTACAAGAGCAATTGCAGACCAAGCTAAAACAATAAGAGTTCCTGTTCATATGGTTGAAACTATTAATAAATTAAAGAGAGTTCAAAGACAATTAACTCT
>JAEEGL016074143.1_pt1 | contig 10034 bp, 5 predicted proteins | sample 9134231 | NCBI WGS metagenome assembly JAEEGL01 (sample SAMN16246548, study PRJNA631951) | gut metagenome | biome: gut microbiome; feature: rumen; material: fiber-attached | host: Bos | place: Iran: Karaj | collected 2018-10 | reverse complement strand
CTGCAGTTAGCCACAAGGAAGTGCTCGAGAACCCGAACATGATTTCCAAGAAGGTGCTCGCCTCCGGCCTTGACGCTGTTACAGCATTCGAAATTCTCTCCATCGACATCGCAGACGTTGATGTGGGCCAGAACATCGGTGCTATCCTCGAAACCGACCGTGCTGAAGCCGACAAGAAGATTGCACAGGCTAAGGCAGAAGAACGCCGCGCCATGGCTTTCGCCGCCGAACAAGAAATGAAGGCAAAGGTGATGGAAATGAAGGCCAAACTCGTGGAAGCCGAAGCCCAGATTCCGATGGCTATGGCAACCGCCCTCCGCGAAGGAAAGCTCGGCGTCATGGACTACTACAACCTGAAAAACATCGAAGCCGACACGCAAATGCGTAAGGAAATCGGTTCCGCCCCAGAAGCAAACAAGTAATTTGACCAAAAGGGTTTAGCCCATGGATTCATTTGACAAACTAATCATTGTCATTATCGCCATCATCGTGGATCAAGTCATCAAAAGGGCGAAAGCGAAGAAAAAGTCTCAGGAGCACGAAAAGGAAAACGCTCCGGAGACCGATTCGACGTTTGAATCCGAAGAAAGCTATGACGAAGATTACGACGAAGGATCGCCTTCGGAACAAACGCCTACAGCCTCACGCAAATTGCAAGAATACATCAAGCAGTTTGAAGAAGCGCAGCGCGAGGCTTCGCAAGGGACTCTCGAACCTGCTATGCCTCCCCCGATTCCCGAAAGCAGTCACAGTTATGGCAACGACGTAACCGTGCAAGAAGTTGCAGAAAACATAGTCCAACTAGATGTTGTCGATGCTGAATACCTGATGGACGAATTCGAGATATCCAAAGGAACTGCATACGCAATGCTTGCGGAACTCCAGCAACTCCGCGTGATCGGACACGACATGGGAGACGGCGAATACGACGTTCTCGTACAAGACATCGATGAACTCTACAACTTGCTATCGCGTGAGCCTAAGGCAACGCAAATAGCATCAGAGAAAGCTGCGGATTTATCCACCGCCCCTGCGTACGAGTCTGCACATAGTCCGGCTACAAACGACAAGCAAAGCCAGCTGAAGATTCTCGAAGAACGCGCCCGCAAGGCGCGCGAAGAAGCCGCAGCGGCGGCCCGCCAAAGTGACCTCGAAAACGGTTATACAGGCGAAGCCGTCGAGATTGCAAACCCGCTTACCCAGCGCACCGCCGTGCGCTCGATAAGCCGGGAAACAGTCCGTCGCGGATTCATCTGGGGCAAAGTCATTGACGAACCCCGCTTCAAGAAACGCTGGTCACCAGTTAGCAGGTAAAGTGTGTAGCCCTCACCAGTCTTCACGATGGTGAGGGTTAGAGTGACGAATCAAAGCTCATTTCGCGAACAGTTCATGCCAGAATACGAAAAAGCCCCGGTCAAATGACCGAGGCTTTTTCAGCTGCTTCACTTGGACTCGAACCAAGGACAACGCGATTAACAGTCGCGGGCTCTACCAACTGAGCTATGAAGCATCATTCATCGATTCAAGAATCTTTTGAAGGGTTCCAATCGACGAGCACAAATATAGATAAACAATCCCATCTGTCAAGGCATCACCCCGAATAAAGTGTAAAAATAATAGCTCCTATCGCGGCTCTGCCCCTCCAGAAAGACAAGCCGAAAAAATTATCACCGGAACCAGTCCTCTAGGAGGCTTGGGTACAAATCAAAACTCATTTCGCGAACAGTTCTCGCCAGAATACGAAAAAGCCCCGGTCAAATGACCGAGGCTTTTTCAGCTGCTTCACTTGGACTCGAACCAAGGACAACGCGATTAACAGTCGCGGGCTCTACCAACTGAGCTATGAAGCATCATTCATCGATTCAAAAATCTTTGAGGGATTCCAACCGACGCGCTCAAATATAGATGTTTTCTATTTGCTTGTCAAGGGCTGAAGCATAAAAAATTTGAACTTTTTTCCACGTCTGGCGCATTTTCCTTGCACATCGGCCACATTCTCTGCGCCATTCACCATGGTCAACACATTCTTACCGTTCCTTGCTCCGCATCAACGCGATTTCCGCAGCATATCCCGGCAACTCGTTCGGCGTTTCCAAATAAAACGGCAACCCCCTGAGCGCCGGATGATTAACCACATTCACAAGCGCATCCAAGCCAATAAAACCGCCTCCAATAACCTCATGGCGGTCCTTGTGGCTACCCATCGGGTTCTTGCTATCATTTAAGTGGATCGCACACAAGCGCTTAAGTCCAATCACCTTGTCAAATTCTTCGAGCACATCGTCCAAGCGATTCACGATATCATAACCGCCATCAAAAACATGGCATGTGTCCAAGCAAACGCCGACTTTTTCGTCCAGTTCCACACGGTCAATAATCGCGCGCAGTTCCTCGAAGGTACGCCCCACTTCAGAGCCTTTTCCCGCCATCGTTTCCAAAAGCACTTTTGTTTTCAAATCCTTGTGCAGAATATTGTTCAAGTGCAGCGAGATAAGTTCTACCCCCACCTCGACACCTTGTTTCACGTGACTGCCGGGATGAAAATTATACATCGCATGCGGAAAATGGTCCATGCGGAACAAGTCATCCTTCATCACATCTTGTGCATACTGCCGAAGCGACGGGTCCGCAGCACTAGCGTTCAACGTATAAGGGGCATGGGCTAAAATCGGTGCAAAACTATGCGCATCCATAAATGCGTTCAAAGCTTCAGCATCCGCTTTATCAAACGGCTTTGCGGCACCACCTCGCGGATTGCGCGTAAAGAACTGGAACGTATCGGCTCCGATGGAAAGAGCAGTCTCCCCCATCGCTAAAAAGCCACCCGTTGAAGACAAATGACATCCGATATGCATTAGAAATCGTAACTCACCGAAATCATGCCGTAAATATCTCTGTAATCGTCAGAGACATAGTCCGGACGATAATTGAAAAACGCACCGATCATACATTCCGTGCTAAGCTGTTCGTTAAAATGAAATTTCATGCCAGCCGACAAATCCAAATCCATTTCCATTTCGTCAATTTTTTCACCGTCTTCTTTGCGGCTCATAAAGTTCTGACGAATATTTGCATACAACATCATTTCAAGAATATTTGGTTTAAGCTGAATTGTAGCATTATCCATGAGGTTCCATTCAAATTCACGTTCGTCATCACGATTATAGATTCTAAAACTCGGAGTCAAAGCCACCGTATTGCGTACACGGTCAAGCGTCGTCGTGAGCGAAATCGGATAACGCGCATCCAAATAATCGCCCCCATGGAAATAATATCCGAGAATACCATAAGTTTCATCAGAAAAATCAAAACCATCAAGCAAATCGTCTTGATTAAACTTTGACATGTCAGTACGATAAGTCCACACGCCACCCACTTTCAACACATTCTTCGGGAACCGAATCGTCGCTTCGAGTTCGAAGGTATGCTTAAGCAAACGCTCTTCAAACTGAGTTGCCAAATAAGGTTCGCTCTGCAAAGCCGCATACTTCGCCCAACGAGCGGAGTCTATTTGAATCGTGCCGTCATCCGTATCCACATCAATCGTGGGCTTACCCTTTTGACTTTCAAACCAAGAATCAGAATAGATTCCCGAAGATGCAAAGTAATTGCCATGAAGCCTTTGGGACGTGCTACGCGTACGATAATTCAAGGCATAGCGAGCCATGATTTCAATAGAATCGCGCACCTTGAACGTGTTCTTCAAATCAAGATTGTGATCGTATAGCGTTCTATAATCATCCTGTTCATGCGTTTCGAGCCAATCGTCATCGGCACCCGGCAAAAGCCCAAGTTTGGAGCCTTCGGCAAAACCAAAGACGTTGTACGCATCACCGCTACCAGAAGCATTTTCGATATTCAATTCATACCCAAAATTCAACTGCCAAAAGTCTTTAATCTTTTGGTCCAACTTAGCGCCCAACAAACGAGAATTCTGCAACATGTCCGCAGAACCGGCACTGTAATAATTACGGCCCACAAAGCGGAAGTACGCATCAATCATCGTTGATTTGTTTTTCCAATTGTAAGATCCCGACAAAGCAAGATTCTGTGCAGTCCAATCCGTCGGATCGTCATTCTTTTCGTCACGATGGGCTTTCAAAGCGTCCTGAGCGACCTTCAAAAGGCGGGTCAATTCGCTGCGCATTTCCGATTCACTCAAGCCCGTATTGTCACCAAAAATGAGTTCCAATTCTTCACGAGCCATGCTGTTCACAAGCGATGGGTTATTCATCATGCGACGCAATTGCGCAAAGCGCGACACATCAAGCCCCGCTTCTTCAAAGACTGCATTAACCGCACGATGAGCAACTACATTGACCGTATCGGCACCACCGAAACCAATCTGCAAATTATACGTTCCGCGGCCGCCAAGCACTTTGCCGTTGACTTCGCCAAAGAACGTTTTCGAAGAGAACATCGGATTTGAAAGATTTACGTTATCAGAAGTTCCGTCACGAAAGAACGGATCTTCCAAGTAATCCTTGCTTCCAATAAAGCCAACCGTTGCATCAAAATTTTTCGTGGCGTTCAAAAGAATCTTACCGCCCACAACCATCTTTTGTGCAACAACTTCGTCAAGACCAATATGCATGTTGTACTGGTCCGGGTCTCTTTCGTAAGGCAATTTTGGGGCAACCGTTTCACCACCAAAAGCACTAAATACAAGCAAAGGATTTTGTGGTGCTCTATTCACATTCAAGTAAAAGTCATAACTAGCACCAAAAACATCTACACTAGACAAAGACAAATCACCGCCCGAGACATTGAAATCACCCAAAATCAATTTTTGGAGGCGATCTTCGTACAACGCCTGCAAAAATTTCAAATCAAAGTGATTCCAGCGGTCATGAGAAACATCCATTGTCAATTCGATTTTCTGTCCCGTCTCAGATTGCATTTGAACATATGCATTCCAAGCTCCATAAAAACCCGGCACCTGAAAATAATTTTTGAATTTTTCGCCAGGAGAAACGAGATAGTAGCCATCATCAAAAACTTCGTCTGTATTATTCTTTTGGGTCACAACAGAGTGATAACCAAATTCAGTCCCCACAGATCCATTCACCGTCCATGAAGACTTGACATCAGCAGAATCAGCAACGGGCTGAGCAAACACAGGAATTGCACAAACAGAAGCTAAAGCTAGCTTTCGAAAAATCATTTACTCACCTCATAAACCTTGGCTGTCTTGACAACATAGCCACTCTTATGAACAACTTCAATATCAAAGCGGTTCTTGAAACCACGCTTCAATTCAACAGAAATCTGGTAATCCAAATTCTGAATTTGAGAGAGACGTTCCTGCAAAATAACTTTGCCATTCTGACGAACCGTAACTTTATTCAAGAAGCTTACATCATTTTCAGGCAAACGAATCTGGAATTGCAAAGTTTCCGTAATGACATCATCGATTCCAGGAATCGGAGGCTTGGGAGGAATTGGGAGATGCACTTGCTTATCGCCTAAAACTTTCACCGTGAACGATTTCTTCGGATAGCATCCCAAAGTCTTTTTAACACTATTGCGTCCGGCTTTATTTTCAACAATAAATTCATATTCATGAACACCGCTACGCAAAGTAAGGCGCTTAGGCATATTGCGTTTTACGCCAACTTCCGAAATTGACGTTCCATCCATCATCGTAGTCAAACGGACTTCGCCCTGCACATCGGACACAGAAACATTGGCCACACAGCGCAAAGAATCGTACGAAGAATACTTGACTTGCGGGATTTTCAAATCCGCAACTTCTTCGACTTTTTCTTTTGAAACGGCTTTAGCCTGACCCGCTGCAGCGTTCAATGCAAGCTTTTCTTGATAAGTAGAATCAGCTTTTATAACAGCCGCTTTCAGGTCCTCCATAGACAACGTAGAATCAGCTAAAAGCGCCAACAACGTTTTTGCAAAATTCATATCGCCCGAAGACTTCAACTTGAGGACTACAAACGTTCCTCGACCAAGAACGGTTTCGCCATCTGTTACAGGAATCGAATCCGAAACTCCCGTGACATCAAAAACAACCAGCTTACCCCTTTTCAAGCCCGCAAAGAATGACTTTTCATCACCGCCGATAACACCTTCTGTACCACGAATTGAAGCCGCTGCCGTTCCCGTAGAAAAATCAACCTTATTGCCTTTATTTTTTTCGACGTTAAAGCCCATGAATCCTTTTTGGATTTGGGGCTTTATATAAAAATTGCCATTGCCATCATCTTCGACAAGGCTATCGACACGAACAAGGGAATTCTCTCCAATGGTAAGAGTGCTGTTATCGCCCTTCAGCGTCAATGTGATAGAACCGCCATCATTGGTCTTAAAGCAGTCCAGTATATCAAATTTTTGAGGATACTTAGCAGGTTTCCAGCTTGCATCATCAGCACATGTTTTTGCACTCTTAAACGCATCAGGAGCAACGTAGCTGACAATCCCAGCCTTGGGTGCAGCAAATGCACTTGTAACGATCGTCGTAAGTAAAAGACTTGATAAAGACAGATGCCTAGACATAAGACCTCTCTATTTATTATCTTACGATAAATTTACTTTTTTTTGCAGAATTATGCGAAAGAAATGTTTAGAACGTGAATATAAACACATCATCATTCTGACGCCAAAAGCGAGAGGGGCCTGGGACTTTAACCCCCAGCTAGTTTAACGATGTACCCCTTTTTTTCAAGTTCGGCTTTGAGCACGTTGCGTTTGTCACCCTGAATTTCGATATTAAAATCCTTGACCGAACCGCCAACACCGCACTTTTGCTTTAAAGCACGAGCTAATTCCTTAAGGTCGTCTTCATCCAGCGGGATTCCCGAAACAACGCTAGCCATTTTTCCGCCACCAAGACGCTTCAGCATAATGCGGACTACACCGTCGCCCTGCGGGCGACTCGCCTTCGGCTTTTCTTCCTTGATTCGACCAACACCACTTGCAAACACCAACGTAGAACGCTCTTCGATACCCATGATAAACCTCGTTTTTTGCAAAAATAAAAAATCCCGAACGCAAGCTCGGGATTTTCGCACATTTAGCTAAGTATTACTTCTTCTTTTTATCGTTCTTCTTGTCTTCTTTCTTTCCTTCCTTCTTAGAAGATTCCGAAGACTTTTCGTTTCCGCGCAAAACCGGACGTCTATAACCGAAGCGCTTGAGCATTTCGTCGCTAGACTTCAGCACATCGCCAACCTTGGACTTTTCTGTTATCGGCGGAACCACACAGCGCTGCGTAGAACGCACATCGACCTTGGTCTTTACGATATACGGACCCGTACCATAGAGACGACCATTCTTATCTCTCAATTCACCGTTAATATCCGGCTTCATTTCGAAGAAGAACTTCACCTTACCAGCCTTGTCAACAACTTCCGGATCATCGATATCATAACTGTAGTGATACTTATCGACAAACTGACCGCTAGTCGTATAGAACCAAAGTGTTACATGGGCCGTCGTTGAGTAGAGCAAAGCCTTGCTGAAATCCTTACCCAAGTTTTCCTTAAACTCAGAGGAGCAATACTTTTCAACGTATTCTTCCACGGTAGCCTTTTCACTCTTATCGGCGTCAACACCATCCAACGGAATCATATTGCCGTTAACGATAATATCGTCCAACGTAGCAAGGCCACCAACATCACTGACGAGAGGCACCCTCATATCAACCGTAACCGTCGGACCAATGTGACCATTGTAGCCCGGATACGGTTCTTTGCCAGAACCATCCTTCGAGTCGTTCTTAAAGCCCTTGATCACTTCCTTTTCAGTCTGTGTTGTCGGGTTCAAGATAGTCACAGCATACTTCTGGTTATCCTCAGGCGGATTATCATCGTAATACTTTCTCACAGAATCAATCGAAACAATAACCATCGGTTCTTCAAGATCGATATTGACATTCTTCGCCTTCTTCATCAACACCTGAATTTCGGCGACCGTTTCGTTACCAGCCTTGTCACGATAGATACGCTTGATGGTATTCACATCCTTGCTCAAGCTCTGGAAGTTCAAAGTATCCTGCTTCACGCAGTTCTTTTCATCACCATCGACAGCAATGCACCAGTCCACATCAACATAGTTCACATAGACCACATCGCCATCCGCCGGAGATAGGATCTTCACAATCGGAGCACGCTTGTCGAGCACCATGAACACCGACTTTTCGCCAGAGTTGCCATACTGGTTGGTATAAGTGTATGTCACAAGGTAGCCCCTGTCGCCTTCTTCGTTCGAAGGAATCTTACCCTTTTCGTCAATGACATAAGAAACCGTAGTCTTGTCATTTTCAGTAACCTTGGCATCGTAAGTCACCGTAAAGGCGCCCACACCGGTCTTCAAGTCAACATCAGACTGTTTTTCCTTAGAATCCTTATCTTTGCTCTTCGGAGCGTTGACCAGCAAGTTACCTTCGGAATCGCCGTACAAGATCTTGCCTGTTTCGGCATCGGCCTTGTAAGAAACCGTCACGGACTTGCCCTTCACATCGACAACCTTAGACACTTCAATCACTTCAATCTGTTTCTTTTCACCATTTTCGCCAATAACGGTTGTCTTGATGATTTCACCCTTATCATCGGTATAGTAAGAAACCGTAACAGAGTCACCGTTCACAACCTTATCGTAAGAAACCTTGAAGTTTTCGCCAACCGACTTCGTCTTCACATCAGACTTCGGATTCTTTTCAAGCGTAATCTCAGACTTGGAGACATCCACCATCTTCTTTACAGTCTTATCCGACACGGCAACCGTATCCAAGACCACAGTCACCTTGTATTTCATCTCATGCTTAGAAGAGGCATCTTCATAGGCGGTATCAACAACAGAGACTTCGACTTCCTTAGTCTTGCTGTTCGTGTAAATAGAAGAGTCCTTCTTATCTACGTTTTCAACAATCGTATAGATGTTTTCAGCAATGACCTTGATTTTATCAGCATCGATATCGACAATCGGAGCGGCAGTGCTATAGCACACTTCGATTGTATCGGCACCTTCAACATCCTTATTGGCAGCCTTATACTTCTTGATAATATACTGGCAACCTTCTTTCAAGGAATCAAGGCTAGTCTGGGTTTTGCCATCCTGAGTCCATTCCACCGTAATAACTTCCTGATTTGTGTAAATCGGCTTGGTCTTCGGCGGTTTGATATAGACAGAGTCACCAGCTTCGACGCGAGTGATTTCGACAACGGACTTTTCGACGACGTTACCGACCTTGATCGTTACATTGGTCGTGTCCTTGAACTCGCCGTCCGTCACGTAAACCTTGATGACATAGGTCTTCTGCGATTCGTAATCGAGTTCACCCTTCAAGACAATGTCGCCATTCGGCTTGATTTCGAATTTGTCATTTTCATCAACCGGATAGTACTTCAAGTCGCTAAACTTCGGATTCTTCGTATCCGGATCCTTAGCTTCAATCGGTCCCTTCTTGGTACCCGGCTTAGAATCTTCAGGGAACGTGAATTCCTGCGGTGTAATCGTCGGCTTTTCATTCACATCAATGACGTTAATAACGATATTATCCGTAAATTCAAGACCATCAGCATCCTTGACCGTCACCTTGATGTTGAACTTCTGCATCTTTTCGTAGTCGATCTTAGCGCCATCCTTGACTCGGATTTCGCCATTCTGCTTTACAACTACATATGGGCTTTCTTCTGCAAGCGAGAAGAGGAACTCCGTACCACCATCCGGGTCAACAGCCTTAATGACACCAATCAAAGAATCTGCCGGAGAGTTTTCAAGAACACTAAATTCCTTGGTCGTAATCTTCGGAACTTCCGGAACATCCTTCAAATTGATTGTAATTGTCATCTTGGTGGTAAGCTTCGGATACTTCGTCTTATTCCTATCCGACAAAGCTACATCCAATTCAAACGTACGAATCGTTTCCTTTTCGTAGTCAAAGTCGCGCTTGGCCTTGATCTTACCATCTTCGGTAATCGTGAACAAGTCGGTATCGCCACCCACAACACTGAACACGTTATCGATAAAGGCCTTGGATGTATCGATATCATCAGGATAAAGCTTGCCAACTACATAACCTT
>JAEEGL016050054.1_pt1 | contig 10034 bp, 6 predicted proteins | sample 9134231 | NCBI WGS metagenome assembly JAEEGL01 (sample SAMN16246548, study PRJNA631951) | gut metagenome | biome: gut microbiome; feature: rumen; material: fiber-attached | host: Bos | place: Iran: Karaj | collected 2018-10 | reverse complement strand
TGTCAGATCAATAGCCACCTTGTAGATGCTCTGGAGCTTGCTCTGAATAACCTCGAGGTGCATATCTCCCATACCATAGATAAGAGTCTGACGGTTCTCAGCATCATTGACAACCTTAAGTGTCTGATCCTCAGCTGACAGCTTAGCAAGAGACTGTGCAATCTTATCAATATCAGCCTTGTTCTGAGCGTGATATCTCATATATGTATATGGCTGAGAAATATCCATCTTAGCATACTGTACAGGTGTAGCCTTTGTTGAAAGTGTATCGCCTGTTGCAACGTCAAGCTTCTGAAGAGCACCAAGGTCTCCGGCGTGAAGCTCTGATACCTCAATAGCCTTGTTGCCCTGAAGGATGTAGAGCTTACCAAGCTTAACTTCCATATCCTTGCCTGCTACAAACATAACATCATCAGGCTTGATAACACCGGAACGAACCTTGATAAGTGAGTACTTTCCGATGAAAGGATCTATCATTGTCTTGAATACGAATGCTGTCTTTGGCTTTGAGAAATCAAAGTCAGCTTCGAAAATCTCGTTTGTATTTGTATTGATACCAGCCATCTTACGGTTCTCAGGGCTGGGCATGTATTTAACAATATCATCAAGCAGAGTATAAATACCCTGGCAAAGTGTGCTGGAGCCCATCTCTATAGGAACGATTGTGCCATCACATACGTTTGAACGAACAGCAGCTCTGATCTCAGCTTCTGAGAAGGTATCTCCGCCGAAGTATCTGTCCATGAATTCCTCAGAGGTCTCTGCAACGGATTCAATGAGTGTATCACGGAAAAGCTTAAGGTTAGCCTCGTTGTATTCAGGAACAGGAATCTCTACAACTTCCTTGCCCTGCCACTTAAAGCCCTTCTCCTGTATTACGTTTACATATCCGATGAACTTCTCATTCTCACGAATAGGGAGATTGAAAGGAGCCATCTTCTTACCATACTTGTCGGTAAGATCCTGAACTACCTGTCTGTAAGAAACATCGTCGATATCCATATCTGAAACAAAGAACATACGTGGAATCTTATACTTTTCGCAAAGCTCCCATGCCTTTTCTGTTCCAACTTCGATTCCGGCCTTACCGGAAACAACAATGATTGCTGCATCAGCTACGCTGATTGCCTCTTCAACTTCACCGACAAAATCGAAAAAGCCCGGAGTGTCGAGAAGATTGATCTTGTGTCCATCCCACTCAAGCGGAATAGTTGTAGTACTGATGGAAATATGTCTCTTCTGCTCTTCCTTATCGAAATCGCTGATGGTATTTCCGTCTTCTACCTTCCCCATTCTGGATGTAATGCCAGCCAGGTAAGCCATTGCCTCAGAGAGACTTGTCTTACCTGCTCCACCATGTCCGAGCAGTACCACGTTTCTAATCTTGTCAGTTGTATAAACGTTCATATCTTTGGTCCTCCAGTTGCAATATTTTGGGTATATTCATGAGATATGAAGCTTTCCCCCAAAAATCTCATAAGAATATTCTACTAAATATAGTGCTTAAGCACAAGTATTTTAGATATTTTGCATAATATGATGTGTTAAAAAAGCACAGCCGTTTAAAGCTGTGCTTAATATCATATATTGTTTACAATAAAGCCTGAAGATCCTTAAAGAAGCTTGGATAAGAAATACCTATACATCTCTCATCAATTATCCTTGTTGTTCCCTCAGCAGCAAGTGAAGCTATTGCAAAACTCATGGCAAGTCGATGGTCATTATGGCAGTTAATATCAGCCCCGTGAAGCTTGTTTCCGCCGTGAATAATGATTCCATCCTCAGTAGCTTCCACATCTGCTCCCATTGCCTTAAGATTCTCAACAACAGTTTCTATCCTGTTTGATTCCTTTACACGCAGCTCAGCAGCATCCTTTATCACTGTGTCAAAATCTGCTGTTGCAGCAAGTACTGCGACAACCGGAAGCTCGTCTATCATGGTCGGGATGACCTTCCCACCAATTTCAAACCTCTCATTTTCTCCGCAGGTCAGGCTGCTGTACTTAACAAGGATATCCGCCTTGGATTCCTGCGAATCATCGCAGTTAAGTAGAGTTATATCCGCTCCCATCTGCTTGAGTACCCGAATAATTCCGGCCCTGGTCTTATTGACTCCTACATTTCTGATAAGAAGTTCAGATCCCGGAACCATAAGCGCTGCTACCATGAAATATGCAGCTGAGGATATGTCTCCCGGAACGTTGATCTTCATTCCTGTAAGCGGCATTCCCGGATGAAGTATAGCTGCAGCACTGCCATCAGTAGCAATCTCATTATGAATATCAGCTCCAAAAGCTGAAAGCATGATCTCCGTGTGATTTCTCGAAAGAGCCGGCTCATAGACAACAGTATCTCCCTCGGCGTAAAGGCCCGCCAGAAGGACAGATGATTTAACCTGAGCAGAAGCAATTGGACTTCTGTAATTGATACCATGAAGTCTCTTATCTCCGGTGATCATAAGCGGACAGCAATCATTTCCCCTTACGGAAGAAATACTTGCTCCCATTTGAGAAAGAGGCTTGATCACTCTGTTCATTGGCCTTTTTTCTATGGAGCTGTCACCGGTTATCATGCTGTTAAAATGCTGCGCCGCAAGAATACCGGACATAAGTCTGGTGGTTGTTCCGCTATTTCCTGTAAAAAGAGTCTCCGAAGGTGCACGAAGGCCGTGAAGTCCCTTTCCATGCACAGTTATAACAGGAACACCGTTTGAAGGGCGCATGGAATGATCAATTATAATTCCCAGCTTTTTAAAGCAATCAATTGTGGAAAGACAGTCAGCACTCTGCAAAAAACCGGTTATCTCGGTAGTACCGTTTGCCAATGCACCAAACATAATGCTTCTGTGGGATATAGACTTATCTCCCGGAACAAAAACATCACCCTTTAAAGGCCTCGTTGCCTTCTCCAATGCTATCATCATTTCCTCCTGCCGCTGTGTGCACACTGCTCTAGTTAAGATACATACTGTAGTTGTTAGCGCTTAAAACCTCGGCTGCTTTATCAAGGCCCTCTCTGTCATGAAGCTCTATGCGCAGAGTTCCTCTCTCATACTCTCGGTTATGAACAATTCCGATGTTTTTAATATTGATATTGTTCTCAGAAAGGAGTGTTGCCACCTTGGCAAGTCGTCCGGGCTGGTCATCAATCTCCACTCTGATAACATAGGACTTCTTGATTGGTCCGCTGGAGGTCTCGATAAAGGACTCTCTGTAGGTGCGGGCGCTGGTAAAGAAATCCAGAATTTTATCCTCATCATGCTCGTCGATTGCAAGCTTAATATCAAATAGAGAATCAATATATCTGCCAAGGAGCTCAGATATATTATCTGCATTTGTAGAGCAGATCTGCTGCCACATCACAGGCGAAGAAGATGATATCCTTGTGATATCCTTAAAGCCTCCGGCTGCAATCGTCTTCATCAGTTCATCTTCAGAATCGTTGTCCTTTACAAGGTTGACCAGCGATGCTGAAACCACGTGAGGGACATGAGAAATTGCTGCTGTTGCGTAGTCGTGAAGCTCATAGGGAATAACCAGTGGAATTGCCCCTATCATGCGTACCAGCTCATAGTACTCCGAAAGTCTCTCCTCGTTAGTCTCCTCGGTTCTGGTCAGAATATAATAGGCATTCTTTAAAATCTCAGATTTGGAATTGCCAAAGCCAATTCTCTCAGTTCCTGCCATAGGATGGCCACCGATAAACTGTTTTTCTATTCCAAGTCTCTTTACAACCTCATGAATGCTGTTCTTAACACTTCCAATATCTGTAACTGTTGTCTTATCTGATATATAGGGAAGAAGTATCTCAAGATTCTCGTTGTTCAGCTCTACCGGAGCGCATAAAAAAATGTAATCACATTCAGAAAAATCAGCGCCGATAGAACTCAGAGGTCTGTCAACTACGCCTTCCTCTTTTGCCTTCTCCACAGTCTCTCTGTGAGGTGTATAGGCCATTATTATGCTATCAGGCTCATTCTTTTTTATCGCTCTGGCAATAGATCCGCCGATAAGTCCAAGTCCGATAAATCCATATATCTTATTACTCATTAATTTCATTCCTCTCAGTAGTCAAGTTTTACTATAACACTTTAATGTGTGAAAATCAACAGATAAAAGAAGACCCGAAAGCCCACCACAAGCGGGCCTTCGGGTACTCATATTATTTTATTCGTTTCCAAAAAGATCTCTGGTATATACCTTGTCAACCACATCACTAAGCTCAGGAGTAAGTCTGTTTGCGATTATGAAATCGCACTCCTTTTTGAATGCATCGAGATCTCTCTCAACCCTGGAGTTAAAGAAATAATCATCCTTAAGTGCAGGCTCGTAAACCACGCACTCGATTCCTCTTGATTTGATTCTCTTCATAACTCCCTGAATAGCTGACTGTCTGAAATTATCAGAGCCTGCCTTCATGGTAAGTCTGTATACTCCAACCTTCTTTGGCTGAAGCGCCCAAATGCGATCAGCAATAAAATCTTTTCTGGTTCTGTTGGCATTTACAATTGCCTCGATAAGGTTGTTCGGAACATCCTCATAGTTGGCCAGAAGCTGTTTCGTATCCTTGGGCAGGCAATATCCGCCGTAGCCAAAGGATGGATTGTTATAAAAGCTTCCAATTCTGGGGTCAAGGCACACACCATCGATGATATTTCTGGTGTTAAGGCCTCTAACCTCCGCATAAGTATCAAGCTCATTGAAATACGAAACACGAAGAGCCAGGAAAGTATTTGCAAAAAGCTTTACGCACTCAGCTTCAGTGGTATTCATGAACAGAGTCGGAACGTCCTTTTTAAGCGCTCCCTGCTGCAAAAGCCCTGCAAAAAGGCGTGCCTTTTCAGCAGCTTCTTCACTGTCCGAATCATATCCTACAATAATTCTTGAAGGATAGAGATTGTCATAGAGAGCATGACCTTCTCTTAAAAACTCAGGAGAAAACATAATGTGGTCAGTATGATACTGTTCCATCAGTTCCTCTGAATATCCAACAGGAATTGTTGACTTAATAACTATATAGGCGTCAGGGTTTTCTCTTCTAACCTGATCTACTACGCTAACAACCGAAGATGTATCAAAATAGTTAAGCTTCTCATCATAGTTTGTAGGTGTAGATACAATAACAAAATCTGCATCCTCATAAGCTGCGGAAGCATTCAGTGTAGCATGGAGCCTTAAGGAATCCTTCTTGAGGTACTCTTCTATCTCCTTGTCAACAATAGGTGATTTCCTGTTGTTGATCATATCCACCTTTTCACTGATAACATCAACTGCTGTAACATCATTGTACTGCGAAAGTAAAATCGAATTTGACAGACCTACATAGCCTGTCCCAACAACCGCGATTTTCAAACCATTTACCTCTCATAGAAAATATTCAGATTCAACCCTTCATTTCCTTCAGAGTCTCCTCCACGGTCTCATAGACCTCTATACGCATCTTATCTGCGTCAGGCATTCCGATAAAAATGCCTCCGTAATTAAACGTATTTTCAAGCTTTGCAGCTCTTACTATCTGAATGAAAACATGAATAACTTCCTTGGTCCAGATTGTAAGATCAGCTTCATAATTATCGCCGATAACGAGCTGGTTATCAGTATTAAAGCCAATTCCATCCCTTGAGCAGTTGACAATATCGATATTTGCTCTCTTTACTTCTCCGTCACCGCCAAGCTGATTGATAATAAGCTCTCCGGTAAGCTCAAGTCTCTTATTCTTTCTTCTTTCTTCCATACTTACCCCCATTCGCATTCTTTGATTCTATGGTAAAACACAGATAAATCAGCCGTTTAGGTATAAATCCACTTATTATGATATCTGATTAACACAATTACAGCAAGTGGTGAGTTATCAGATAAAAAGACATGCGTCTCCGAAGGAAAAGAATCTGTAGCGCTCCTTTATGGCCTCTTCATATGCATTAAGCACATGTTCTCTTCCCGCAAAGGCTGAAACCAGCATAACAAGCGTGGACTCAGGAAGGTGAAAATTAGTGATAAGTCCATCCATGAGTTTGAATTTATATCCCGGATATATAAAAATGGACGTATCTCCACTGCAGGCTGATATCTTTCCGTCATCAGATGCGGCACTCTCAATGGTCCTGCAGCTGGTGGTTCCTACACAGATAACTCTGTGGCCAGACTCTTTAGCTTTATTTATCTTATCTGCAGCCTCCTGTGTGACCTGATACCACTCGGTGTGCATGTGGTGTTCCTTGACATTGGTAACCTTCACGGGTCTGAAGGTTCCAAGCCCCACATGGAGAGTAACAAAAGCCATATCCACGCCCTTTTCCCTGATTTTCTCAAGAAGCTCATCCGTGAAATGAAGTCCTGCAGTAGGTGCAGCAGCAGAACCCTCAAACTTGGCATATACAGTCTGGTACATATTCTTATCCTGAAGCTTATGGGTAATATATGGAGGAAGTGGCATCTCACCGAGCCTATCCAGAACCTCTTCCCAGATTCCATCGTAGTAGAACTTCACGAGACGATTTCCCTCATCTACAATATCAAGAATCTCTGCCTTAAGAATACCATCTCCAAAGGAAACTCTCGCTCCGGGCCTAAGCTTCTTTCCGGGCTTAACCAGAGTCTCCCATACGTCAGCTTCTTTTCTCTTTAAAAGAAGAATCTCAACTGCTGCCCCGGTCTCCTCCTTAACTCCCAGAAGTCTTGCGGGTATAACCTTGGTATTATTAAGAACAAGGCAGTCTCCCGGCTCAAGGTAGTTGATCACCTCATTAAACACATGATGCTCCACCTTGCCGGTCTCTTTGTCCATATAAAGAAGTCTGCACTCATCCCTTTTCTCCATAGGGTCCTGTGCTATCAGTTCCTTTGGCAGGTCAAAATAGTAGTCCTCAGTGGATAATCCAATTACTCTTTCTTCACTCATTTCTAAAGTCCATATTCTGAAGGAAGGATACATATCCTCTCTTAGCTTCAAAAAGATCAGCCTTGCTGATAGCTTCCCATGGTGCATGCATGTTGAGAACTGCAACACCTGCATCGATTACGTTCATGCCGTAAAGGGCAAGAATATAGGCGATTGTTCCGCCGCCTCCGACATCTACCTTACCAAGCTCAGCTGTCTGGTATACGATCTTGTCCTTATCAAAAGCTTTTCTGATCTCAGCGATGAACTCAGCATTTGCATCGTTAGAACCGGATTTTCCTCTTGAGCCTGTAAACTTGCTGAATACAAGTCCCTCTCCAAGGAATGAAGCGTTCTTCTTCTCAAAGCAGGAAGCATAGCTTGGATCAAAGCCTGCATTGACGTCAGAAGAAAGCATGCAGGAATTAGCAAGACATCTTCTGAGTGAAAGCTCGTTGTAGCCTTCCTTTGTAAGAGCCATAAGCTCGGCAACTGCATTCTCAAAGAACTTTGATCTCATACCTGTTGCGCCAACACTGCCGATTTCCTCTTTATCTACAAGGATGCAGCAGGCTGTTCTCTTAAGGTCCTTAGCTTCAAGAATAGCTCTCATTGAAGGGAATGCACATACTCTGTCATCGTGGCCATAGCCAAGGATCATTGATCTGTCAAAGCCAGCATCTCTAGCCTTTCCTGCAGGAACGATCTCAAGCTCAGCAGAGATGAAATCCTCCTCTTCAACTCCGTAAAGGTCATTAAGGATTGCAAGGATTCCGCGTCTTACAGCGCCTGATACTTTGCCTGACTCAGCTTTTTCAGCCTTCTCTGCAGCGATTGCATACTTCTCACCTGCGGAAAGCTTAGCATTTTCCTTCTCAGCTTTTTCCTTCTCCTTGCTCTCTATAACAAAAGGTCTGTTTCCGATGATAAGGTCAAGTGCCTCTCCGCTTACAACCTCAGAGGCCTTCTTGCTCATCTGATCCTGTGCAAGGTGGATAAGAAGATCTGAAACAAAGAATACAGGATCATCCTCGTCCTCACCTACATTAAGCTGTACTGTTGTACCATCCTTTTTAACAAATACGCCGTGAATAGCAAGAGGCATTGCAACGTACTGATACTTCTTGATTCCGCCGTAGTAATGTGTATCAAGATAAGCAAAACCGCCATCCTCATAGAGAGGGTTCTGCTTAACATCAAGTCTTGGTGAATCGATGTGAGCTCCAAGGATGTTAAGACCTGCTTCCATTGGATCAGAGCCAAGCTGGAAAATAGCAATTGACTTGTTCATCCATACGGAATAAACCTTGTCGCCCTTCTTAAGCTTAGTCTTGGAACCGATGAGAGTGTTGAGCTCTCTGTAACCTGCAGCCTCGATCTCGTTTACGATTGAGTCGATAGCTTCACGCTCAGTCTTGGAATTATCCAAGAAGTTCTTATAATCTTCCGCAAATTTGTCGCAGGCCTTAAGCTGTGCCTGTGAGTATGTTGTCCATACATTTTTTCTGTTCATATATGTAAGCTCCTTTCTGGAAAAAAATAGCCATTGCCTCATTTGTAAGCAATGGCTATTATAACACCTGCTCTGTTTCTAATCAATCAGCTACGGATCTCGATACCCATAGTAAATGAAAGCTTTCTGAGCATTTTATCAACATATCCGCTTATTGCTTCATCTGTAAGTTCTTCGTCCTTAGGAGTGAAGGTAATTGTATATGCCATGCTCTTCTTTGTAGGAGGAATCGGAAGTCCCTCATATACGTCAAAGAGCTTAACATCTGTTACATACTTGCATGCGCCATAGATCACATCCTCGACCTCCCCGCAGGTTACAGTCTTATCCATAACAAGAGCAAGATCACGCTTAACAGTTGCAAACTTTGAAAGTGGCTGGAATGAAGGAGTCTTGCCATACCACTTTTCAAGAAGTGAAAGGTCGATCTCACAAACATAAGCAGGAATTCTCATATCTGTATCATCCTGAATCTCATAGGTGATCTGACCAAGATATCCAACCTCTTCGCCCTCGCAGAGAATCTTAGCTGCTCTGTATGGGTGTAAAAATGTCTTTGTGGCAGTCTCATATTTAAAGCTTATATGAAGAGCAGCTGCAACATTTTCCGCAAGGCCCTTTAATGTGAAGATATCCTCATCCTCGCCGAAAATACCGATGCAAAGAGTTGCCTTCTCTTCAGGATATTCAGTAAGCGGAAGTGACTTGGGAACAAATCTGTTACCAATCTCAAAAAGTCTTCCCTCAAGAGTGCCCTTCTTCTGGTTTCTTGCAATAGCATGGATCATCTGTGCAGCAAGAGTTGTTCTCATAAGAGAAAGGTCCTCGTTGATAGGGTTAAGGATCCTGATAGCAGTTCTCTCTGCTGCGTCCTCAGGGAATCTGAGAAGGTCAAGGTCGCTTGGTGAGAAGAATGAATAATGCATGCACTCATAAACACCCTGTGAGCAAAGAGCTCTCTTAATCCTAAGCTCTGTCTTCTGTTTAAGATTTCTTCCGCCCATTGTTACGCTAGCATTCTTAAGGAATGTGGGCTTTACGTGATCATATCCATACATACGGATAAGCTCTTCAGCAATATCAGGATAATCTTCCATGTCCTCACGATATGCAGGGATCTTGATAGTGAGCTCATCTCCGTTGATCACAGGCTCAAAATTAAGGTTTGTAAGGATCCTCTTAATCTCGTTTTCAGGAACCTCTATACCAAGAACGCCATTAACTTTCTTGATTGAAGCCTTCATCTCTTTCTTTTCAAGGCTATTTCCGGTATTAACATCAACATGTGTCTTTGAAACCTTGCCGGCGCCAAGCTGCTCTATAAGGTGAAGTGCTCTCTTCATGGCGATTACAGTTGTGTATTCGTAAACGCCCTTTGCAAATGCGGCTGATGAATCTGATGCCTGTCCAAGAGCTCTTGAGCTCTTACGGATATTGTCACGCATGAACTTGGCAGCTTCGAAAGTAACTGTAGTTGTTGTATCACGGATCTCAGAATTAAGTCCTCCCATGATACCTGCAAGAGCTACCGGCTTAACTCCGTCGCAGATAACAAGGTTATCTGTTGTAAGTTCAAACTCGTTCTCATCAAGAGTTACGATCTTCTCGCCCTGCTTTGCTCTCCTTACAACAATCTTGTTTC
>JAEEGL015908422.1_pt1 | contig 10034 bp, 6 predicted proteins | sample 9134231 | NCBI WGS metagenome assembly JAEEGL01 (sample SAMN16246548, study PRJNA631951) | gut metagenome | biome: gut microbiome; feature: rumen; material: fiber-attached | host: Bos | place: Iran: Karaj | collected 2018-10 | reverse complement strand
TTAACTTTTTGTGCCCCCGAAATATTATTAGATAAGCCTTATACTAAAATTATTGATCTATGGTCTTTAGGTGTTATTAGCTATTTATTATTAACTGGTGATCTGCCTTTCAGTGGGGAATCTGAACAAGACATTGCATTTAAAATTGTTTATGTTCAACCTAATTTTGATATTAAATTTAAAAAAAAGTGCAAAGAAAGTATTGATTTTACAAAAAGATTGCTTGAAAAAGATGCTAAAAAAAGAATGACTATTGAAGAAGCTCTTGAACATAATTGGTTTAAAAAACAAAATAAGGATGTTATCGCAGGAAGAGAAATGATCAAAGGTTTGAAAGGAAATACTTTTGAATATTATTCTAGTGATAAAAAATCACAAAGTAATTTTCCGGAAAATAAATAAAAACTTATAATTATAATTTTGATGTTCATAATAGTAATTTAAAATAAATTAAATGAGTTTTATAAATAAAATTAAATTATAAGAAAAATTTTAGCATGTTTATTAATTATATTGAATTAAAAATTTTTATATAATTATTATTAAAATATATTAATAATTATTAATATATTTTATATTAATTAAAATTATAAATTAATAATGTCTAAACTAAAAGAATTAAAATATTTATTTGCTGATGCTCCAACAAATAAAAAAAAATATGGAGTTAATACAAAAAAATACACAATTTTAGCTTGTTGTTCTCCAAAATTTCAACATATATATAATAATTATAAAATGCAAAATCAAGAACCAAAAGTCAAACCAGATATTCATTTATTATTAAGTGAACATCGAGTTGAAAAATTAAAAACATTAACTGAAGTAGAAATTTTAAAAGATGAAATTGGAGATGAAATAAAAAAATTCAAAGAATTACAAACTATCATTATTCCTGATAGATTAAGTCAAAAAACATCAGAAATTTCTACAAAAAATTTAGTACCAAAATTAAAAGAAAAAAGACAAAGTTTGTTAATAACTTTTAAAAATTTCAAAAAAAAACATAAATTACCTGCTATTAAAGGACAAAGAAGAATTATTATTGATACAACATTTTTAAATGCAGATAAAATGATATATGAAGATAATAAATTTGGAGATAATTTTAAAAAACAATTAATAAAAAAAAGAAATGAAAAAATTAGAAACAATACATTAAGACAAATTGAATTAAATTCTCAAAATAATATAGCTAATAATACATCAACTAATACAATGATGAATAGTTCAATTTTAAGAACTACTATAAATAATATGAATACTAAAATTAATTTTATGTCTAATGAAATTGAAAATGATTTATTTAATTTAAAAAAAACTTATTCAACGAATTTTCATAATTTTAATACACAATATGAAGATTGGAAAAATGCACAAGAATTTAAATATCCTGAATTAAGACCTGAATATGTAAAACATAATGTAAAATTAAATAATTATTAATTTTTCTTTTTAATATATTAAATTATGAGTTAATTAGTTAATATTAATAATAAGTTATTTATATATTATTAAATTTTATTTAAAAAAAAATTATTTTATTAATTAATATTATTTTTTATATAAAATATTATATAAATTCTAATATAAAATATTTTTATTGTTGTTGTTTTTCTCCTGATAATTTTCCTTTTACAAAATCATAACCAGAAATCGCACCTTCTTTAATTGTTTTTCCAAAACTAAATAATCCATCTTTTATTTTTTCTCCAAAATTTTTTTCCGGTTCTTCTACAGTATAATTAACTTTAACAACTTCTGGTTTAGTTTGATTAAAAAATGAATTTATATTTGCATTTACATAATATCTTTTTTGATTCCCATCAAAATAACTTTTGTATTTTTCAGTATTTTCTCCATTCATTATTCTTTTATATCTATACAATGTTTGTTCCATATTATTTCTAACACCAACAATAATTTCTATGTAACTTTCTTCATTTGAATATGTGTATCTATTTATTAAATTTTCTAATTCTGGAAGAATGTTAATTATTTCAATCATTTTTGTTTTTAATTGATTAGCATAAAAACTGTATTTTCCATAATCTATCCAATTATTATATTCTTTTAAATCATTTTCCCATTTATTTTTTAATTCTAATGGATTAATATTTTCTTGAAATGATATGTTATATTTTCCATTTATATTATTTAAGTTTTCATCTTCGTAAGGATTAAAATTTTTATTTATATTATTATTATTATTATTATAGTTGTTAATATTATTTATATTATTAGAGTTATTTACATTATTATTCATAAAATTATTAAAATTTCCAAAATTATTATTATTATTATTGTTTATAAAATTATTTTTATTATCAAAAGGATTATTAGATGAAAAACTTTGATTTATATTATTATTTAAAGGAGGTTCCAAATCATTTATTGTCACATATTTAGAATAAGTAGGAACAACAATTTTATCAGGAGGGAAAACAATTCCTTTATTTCCTAAATAATTATAACATTCTTTAAAATTTATAAAAAAAGGATGATTATAATATTTTTTTGCCCATTTTTGAATTAAATAAATAAGTTCTTTTTGAAGTTCTTCAGAAGTATTATATTTTTTTTTTAATAAATTAATAATAGTAAATAAAAAATTTTTATCATTAATTGGATTAATGTAATGATTTGCTCCAAAATCAATAACAAAATCTAATATGTCTAAATTTAAAATATTATTTGGCTGAATTGAAATAGAATTAAAAACATAATTTATAAAAAAAAGAGCTTCATTTCCGTTTTTTATTATATTATAAAAATTAATCCAATTTTGTTTATTATTCGTATTAGAATAAATTTCATTTAAAATTTTATTCATATTATTTGTTATCATTTTTAATAAAAAAAAAATTAAAAAAAAATATAAAAAATGAATAAATTTATAAGTTTTTTTACTTTTAATAAAACAATTTTTTCAGGTTCAATGGACATGATCGTAATAAAACAACCTGATGGAAAATTAAAGTCGACTCCATTGAATGTTCGATTTGGGAATTTTCGAGTAATAAAAGCAAAATATAAAAGAGTAAAAGTAAATGTAAATGGAAAAGACATTCCACTTCAAATGAAATTAAATGAATTCGGACAAGCTTATGTTTTAAGAAAAAAATATAATAAAAAATATAAAAAAAAAGATAGTAAAGATGATAATTTAAATGATAAATCTTCAGGTTCAGAAAGTTTTGGAGAAAATTCTGATAAATCAGATAAATCTGATGATAATGAAGAAATTCATAAAAATAGTAAATCTTTGCCAAGAAAAGAAGAAAGAAATTTTAATAATAATGAATATCATTCACCAGAAATTGGAATGAGATTTGAATTTAAAAATAAAAATGTTTTAAATAATGATAAAAATAATAATAATTCAAAAAATAATATTTTTACTATTAAATATAAAAACGATGAAAATGAAAATAAAGAAAATAAAGAAAATAATGAAAATAATGAAAATGATGATTTAAATAATATTAATAATAATAATAATATTATACAAGATTTAAATATTGAAAAAAATTCTTTTGAAAATATTAATAATGAAAACTCGTTTGAAAACCAAAAAAATGTTAATTTAAATATAAATAATTTATCTGAAAAAAATATTAATTTAAATAATGAAAATAAACTATTTTTTAATGATAAAAATATTTTTGAATTATCAAATTGTTGGTCAAATATTTATAAAAAAAAATCAAATAAAAATTTTAATGCCCAAGAAGAATTCGAAAAAAATAAAATTTCAGAAGAAGAATTTTTTAAAGATCCTTGGAAAGTTTTAAATAATAATAATTTAGCAATAAAATATGGAAATATGATTTACACATGGAAAGTAATTGCTCCAATGATAATTAGTGAATTAGCTTATAATAAACCTTTACCTGAAAATATGCTTAACGAATTAACTCAAAATCAAGGAAGATTTTTTTTCTGGAAAACAATTGAAAAAGACGCTTTTAAAATTGATATAAATAAATTATCAAAACAATATGAAGAAGAAAAAAAGAAAAATAATTTAAATAATATTGATAATAACAATAATAATAATATAAATAATAATAAAAATTTTATTGAAAAATCAACAACTGATTCAATTAACAGTCAAGAATATGTAAATGTTCAAACTCCAAGATTATCAAATTCTCAGCTTAAAAAACTAAATCTCAAATACGGCAGAAATAAATGTAAATTTTCAATAACATCCGAATTTTATGGAGTAAATGAATTAGAATGTGACATATATTTATGGAATTATGATGATAAAATAATAATAAGTGATTTTGATGGAACAGTGACTAGAAGTGATGTGATAGGCCAAATTTTAGGTGGATTTTTTAATGTAGATTGGTTTCATAAAAAAATAATAAAATTATTTAATCATCTAGTTGAAAATCAATATAAAATTATCTATTTAACTGCAAGATCAATGACTCAACATGATAAAACAATGCATTATTTATATTCTATTAAACAAGATAATAAATTTATGCCAAGAGGACCTTTAATTATGTCTCCTGATAATTTAACTAATGCCTTTGCTATTGAATTGTTATATAAAATTCCTGAACAATTTAAAAAAAATTGCTTAAAATATATTAAATATTTATTTCCTATTGATGCTTCTCCTTTCTATGCAGGTTTTGGAAATAAAATTTCTGATCGAACTGCTTATGAATCTGTAGGAATTAATGATAGTAGAATATTTATTATAAATGAAAAAGGAGAAATTCAAACAAGTAATAAAAGACTTAAATTAACTTATGAAAATATGGATGAAAATGTAGATGAAATGTTTCCTTATGTTAAAGATAAAGGTTATAGTAGCATGATTTTTGATGAGAAAATAATTGATAGATTTGAATATAATAAAAAAAGTATTATAGAAAGTAATATAGATGATGAAATAAATGCATTATTAAAAGAAAAGCAAAATAAAATATAAAAAATTAAAATTTTGTAATTTATAAAATATTTAAATTATTATATAATAGTTTATTTGTAATATTAATATCAAATAATAAAAAATAAAATATTTTTTCTATTATATGAATAATTTAAATATTTTAAAATTGATTATATATAAAAATAAAATAAGTATTAAATAAAAAATAAAATTATATAGAAATTTTTAAATAAATAATTTTAAAAATATTGATTAAAATTTAAATTTTTAATCATAATATATTAATAATTTTATTTTATTATAAATAATTATTATTAATAAAGTTATAAGTTAATAAATTGATGAATTTAAAGGTGTTAAATTTTGATAAAAAAATTTATATTATTTATAATAAATATTATTATAATATTTTATAGTTGGAGGATTCCAACGTCACCTTGGGCCCAAGTGAAAGGAATAATAATAATAAAATAATCTATAAAAAGAAAATAATATTTTTTATAAGACTTCAAATTTTTATATCAACTATTAATTAAAAAATAAATATATATTTGTTATTATATAAAAAAAAATTTTTTAAATAAAATAAAATAAATTTATAATATTTATGCTTATTATAAAATATTATATATATTTTTATTCATTAATTTATTATTTAAAATGAAAAATTAAAAATTTAAAAATATTATTAAAAATTTTTTATTATTTAAATAATGTTTAAATAAAAATAAATTTAAAATCAAATTAAGTAAATAAATTAATAAAAAAATATTTTACTATGATTTCATAATTATTTAGTTTAAATTAATTAATAATAAAAATGAATTTAATAAAATTATTATATAATTTTTATATAATTAATGATAATTTTTATAAATTTTAATTGTTGATTTAAAATATTTTTCTATTTTTAATTAATTTAAAAATAAATTTAAATTTAGTTAAAAATTTTTATTATATAAATATTATGGATTCTGCGCCTACTTTTCAATTTGATAAAGAATGTTTATCAATTAAAAAAAGTAACCGAACTTTTCAAATAACATCAGATAAAAAAAATAAATTTAATGTTAAAATTTATAATGAATTAGAATTAATAATAATAAATGCAAAAAAAATTAATTCCGATGATATAAAAAATAATGAATTTGAGAATCAAATTTTAATTAGTGAATTAAAACATCATAAATTTTTTTCAATATGTGAAAATTTAAATGATGTTTTAGATGAATTATTTAATTTAATTGATAATAAAAAATATTCATTAGAAGAAAATATTCAAGATAAACAACTTAATTTAATTTTAGAAGTTCCAATGAAAAAATTAGATAATATAATATTTCTAATAAAATTTAAAGAAAAAGATTTAAATACAATTGTTAATGAATTAATAGAACAAAATAATGAATTAAAATCAAAAATTGAAATATTAACAATAAAAAATAAAGATTTTTCAGATGATATTGATTATATTAAAAATTCAAATGAAAAAAAATTTGTTGATTTTTCTAAATTAATAACCGAAAAAGTTGATAATTTGGAACTTAGCTTTAATAAAAATAATACTGAAAATAAAAAAGAATTAAATCAATTAATTACACAGGTTAACATATTAACAAAAAAAGTTTTAAATTTAGAAAAAGATTTAGAAACTGAAAAGGAAAATAATAAAAAAATTTTAGATAAATTGAATGAAATTAAAATAAATAAAAGCAATCCAAATTTTAATAGAGTAAATACTGAACAAAATCCTCCTTTTCATTCTAGTAAAAGTGAACAAATTCCAGAAATAATTTTTGAACATTTATTTAATTTTAAACCAGGAGGAATTCCTTTAGGAAAAAAAGGAAAATCTAAATTTCATGAACATATTTTAGTTTATTCTAGTTATGATATGAAAGATTCTGGATATAATAAAACAAATTATATCTGTGCTCATTGTAAAGAAGAATTTTCTAAAAAAATAAATAATTATCATTGTAAAAAATGTCATTATGATTTATGTGAAAAATGTTGGTTATTAGGTGAAATTAAAATATAAATTATGCTTAGTTTAATTATATGCTAATATTATAATAATAGATTTAATTTAATTTTTAATTATAATTTAAATATTTATTAATCATCAAAAGTTTTAACAATTTCTTGAATGTCTCTAATTTCTATTATTGCTCTACTTTCATTAATATTATTATTAAATTTCTTTTTCTTTTTTTTTATTCCTAAAATATGTTTTAAAGTAGGTAAATTTATAAATAACAATAACATAATTATTCCTTCTGTTGAAATTAGTATCATATTTATTATTTCATAATTTATATTAAATTTATTATAATTTCTGAGATGATAAATAATATTGAAGCTCAATATAATATTTACAAATAAATAATAAAAAGGAAATAAAATGAATTTTTCATTATCATTTTTTTCAATATATTTCTTATTTATTTTTAAAAATTTATAAAATTTTTTTTCTTTCAAAATTAAAAATAATATAATATATAACTTTGTATACTTTTCTAATAAAATATATAATAATATATGAAATGTATAAAATCTCCTATTATAATCGTCAATTGAAATATGACAATAATATCCATTGTTTCCTATTATATCATATATATACAAAATTAAATTGCTTAATAATGCTAATATAAGAATTATAAAATAAATAAAAATTTTATATTTTAATTTATGTTTACTTAAATGTTCAGTATTTAATCTACTAATTAAACAAATATAACAAATATAAATTTCTAAATAAGATTTTAATTGTTCAAATAAATTTATTAAATGACTTTGAATTATACAATTATTATTTGTGGGATAATTCTTATCATATCTTATAAAAAATGATAATAAATAAAATATTTCACAAAAAACTAAAAATGTTAAATTCCGGTAATTAGCACCTTTTAATTCTCTTTTTAAAAAATTAAATATAATTATAATTATACAAGCAATAATAGATAAAGAAGATAAAATATAAAAACAATATCTTAATCCTTTTATTTCATTATCAGTTAAATATATTGAACCCATAAATTAATTATATAATTTATATATTATTATTTAATTTACAATTATAATAATATATAAATTTTTCTTAAAATAAATTAAAATGTTTTTTAAAAAATTTGATTTTATTTCTCCTGAAATTACACTTTATTATAGAGGTGATGATAGGCATTCAAGTATCCCATCTGCGATTATATCATTGATTTGTTTAATATTAATAATATTTTTGGCAATTTATGTTTCATTAGATTTTTTATTAAAAAGAAATCCAACAGCTTTTTATTATCATAATTATAGTGATGATTTGGGTGTTTATTTTTTAAATGCATCTTATTTTTTTCATTTTGTAAATTTTGAATTTATAGAAAATTATAATCTTCAAACAATTGATTTAAAAAGTTTTTCAATTATAGGTGTTCAAACTAAAGATTCAAAATTTATATCAAATAATATTCCAACTGATTATGATCATTATATTTATGAATTATGTGATAAAAATGATGCTATTAATTTATATGAATATATGGATGAAACAATTTTATATTATTATAATAAAAGTTATTGTATTAAAAAATTTTATAATAGTTCATCTAAAACAATAATACCACATACAAATAAAAATTTTAATTATCCTTATTTAATTCATGGAGCTAAAAGAAATGATTACATTGATTATGGAATATATATACAAAAATGTAAAAATATATCAGATTATAATGAAAATTTTTGTAATAGTGAGAGTTTAATAAATCAAGAATTTACTTATCTTACTAAATATGCAATATTATTTACTGATTTTATTGTTGATATCAATAATTATAAAAATCCTTTAAATGTCACATTTCCAAGAGTTTCTAATTCTTTCAATGAAATAAGTTATACAGCAAATCATTTAAATTTTAATCCATTACAAATTATGAGTCATGAAGGAATAATTTTTGATAAAAATTCTGTAATTGATTCTTATATTTATGATTACACTGAAAAACTTGTTATTTCTAATTCAGGTAATGGAATAATAGGTTCATTTCATTTTTGGCTTCAAAACCAAGTTGAATGTTATGATAGAACATATAAAAAAATTCAAGATATTTCAGGTTCAATTGATGGTTTAGTTGAAATTATGATGTTCATAATTCAAATAATTAATACAATTATTTTTCATGATTATAAAATTTTATATGATTTTAATAATGAAATAGAAAAAGCAGTTATTAGAATTAAAGAAACATCAAATTTAAATAAAATATTATCTATTTCTTATTCTTATAATGGAAATCAAAATAAAATTAATAATAATAATTTTATTACTAATTCTTTAAATAAAAAAAATGAAAAAAATGTTAAAATAAATAAAGTTTCTAAAGTTTTTATATACAATAAAAAATCTATTCCTATAAATAATTCTAATATTCCTACTTCAAATAATAATACTGAACAAGATGAGTTGAATACTATAACAAAAATAAATAAAAGAAAAAATAGTTTAAATAATCGTTCAACAAAATTAGAAAAAAAATGGAAAAAAATAAAGTGGAATCATTTATTTTGTAGATTTAGGCAAACTTGCTTAATGAGTAAATATGTTAATTTTATTCAAAAAAAAAGAGAAGATATTATTTCAGAAGAAATGATAATTAAATATTATTTAGCAATTAAAAAAATAAAAGATTATTTAATTACTGATTATGAAACAAATTCAAAAAATAATAATAATTCAAATAAAAATATGAATTATAAAAATACAAATATTGAAATATTAAAAGAAGAAGATGATATTGAATCAATTAATATTGATGATTTTGAACAAAATTATCAAACACAGAAAAAAAAAAGAAAAAATGTTAAGTCAAATAATTATAATTTATAAATATTATAATATTAATATTGGTTAATTTTTTATTTTATAAAATTTATAATAGATGTAATAATTAAATAATTTTAGTTCAAATTTATAAATATATTTAAATAAATATTTTTTTGTTTTTATAAATAATTTATTTTTAATTTTAATTTATTTATAATTCAAATCAAAAAATTAAATTTTTATGTTTTTTAATTAAAAAATATTAATTTTAAATTGGGGAGTGGGGATTTGGGG
>JAEEGL015267647.1_pt1 | contig 10034 bp, 11 predicted proteins | sample 9134231 | NCBI WGS metagenome assembly JAEEGL01 (sample SAMN16246548, study PRJNA631951) | gut metagenome | biome: gut microbiome; feature: rumen; material: fiber-attached | host: Bos | place: Iran: Karaj | collected 2018-10 | reverse complement strand
TGGAGGAGTATGTTAAGAACGGGCCCGATGTGGCCGAGGGCGTCTGGCAGGACGACATCGTCGAGGGCATGAACGTGGTGATCGTGAACGGGGAAAAGAGGCAGTAAGGCTGATGTCACCGGAGAAACAGCAGCCACATCGGGACGCAGTAGCACAGGCCTAACACGGTGAAGACCGCGCAGCCGAAGATGATGTTCTTCAGCGGGCCGACGTTTTTGTCCCAGCCGAGGCGGTTGACCTTGACCAGCCAGACCGCCAGAATAAGAACAGCGAGTACCTTTTCCATCATGTAGCATCTCCTTTCATAACAGGGCGGGAGGACACTGACCGGGGCGGTCGGTGTTCTCTTTATAGGGGATAGATTCCTGTATGTTCTGCTTCTTCTGTTTTCTCCTTCTCAAAACGTCTTGCTCAAGTCTATCTCCGGGTTTTCCGGGATCTCGATGCCGAGTTTTTTGGCATATTCCACGATTTCCGGAAACAAAACCAATTCCCATGGCCAAAGAACATATGGGTCGTCCATATATCCGTAATAATAGTTCATCTGCTCATCGAAGTAACCGTTTGACCAGTATTCATCTTCCTCTTCGGTTTTCTTCCCGATCTGCAGCACATGACTTAGGTTGCTGATCTTGTATTTTTTCTTTTTATCCATCCATTCCCTCCATATGACGGTTTTCATATCAATGTTAGATTCACTTATTTGAACATAACTCTATGTTACAAAATCATTTTTCGCTCTTTTTCTTCTTTACCACCTTCAGCACGATGTAACGGTAGTGTCTCAGCTGTTTGTTGTTCAGCGGCAGCTCCAGTACATCGTCCTCCTGGTTCTCTCCGAGGATGAAGCGCCCATCGTAGACATGGCTTCCCAGCCTTCCCAGAAAGAAACCGATAATCAGGCACGCGATGAACAGGTTGCATTCCATTGATCACTTCTCCTTTCCGTTTCAGGATAGAAGAACACCGACCGTGACGATCGGTGTTCTTTCATTGTTGAAGCTGTAAATTTTGCGACATCAGTCTTCGTCCTCGCCGAAGCCGTAGCGGATGTTCTTATATCCGCATCTCGGGCACCGAACATAGGCGAAGGGGTTGTCTCCGTCCTCCCAGGGAAGTATCAGCTCGCAGCCGTCCAGCGGGCGGCCGCAGGAAATGCATTCGTCCATGTCAGTCCGCGATGAGCAGGCAGGTGCCGTCGGAGATCTGCAACGCGGTCTTCTCCGCCAGGGTGATGCGGACCGTGTCCCCGGTCTTCATCTCAAAGGATTTGAGCACCGCGCCGTAGTCGCCGAGGACTTCCACCTGGGCGTTGATCATGTCGCCCATCAGGCCGCCGAGCGCGCCCATCATGCCCCCGAGGTCGCCGCCGGCCGCGCCGCCCAGTGCGGAGTACGCGTCCCCGTAGGTCTCGCCGAAGGTCTCAACGCATTTGAGGGTGTAGGTTCCGGGCAGGATGTCCTCCCCGACGACGTACTTCCCGTCGCGCAGGGTGACCTCCTGCGCCAGGGGGATGCCGCGGGCGATCATCTCCTGCCGGACCGCCTCATACAGCTGTTTCAGGTCGTCGTCGCTGAGTTTGCTGAGGTCATCTGCGCCGGCGGCAAAGGCCGTGGAGCCCAGAAGCGCGAGGGCGAGCGCAAGGATGATGAGAACAGAGAGCAGTTTTTTCATGATGTTCCTCCTTGTTGTGAGATATTCGTTTGGTTTCTGTCCGTACAGACGACTATACCACACCTGCATCTTCCCCGTTGCCCCCGATTTGGGGGCAGCGGGGATGCTTCAGGTCAGGAAGGGCGGGAGGCCGTTCTCCCGCAGGATCGCATCGACCTCGTGGATGTCGAAGATCCGGCTTCCGAAGGCCATGAGGAAGGCCGCGTCCCGGGGGATCCTGGCCCGGAGCGGGGCCATGCCGTACAGGAGCAGGGCCTCCTGCACCTCGTCCGGGCGGAATCTGGCCGCCAGGCAGATCCGCAGGATCGTGTCGCGCCGGGCCGTGCGCTTCTGCTCCGAGATGAGCTTGTATCCGTAGCGCTCGGGCAGGTCCGCGGCCACGAACACGTCCTGCTGCAGGATACCCTTCTCCCGGAACTTCGCCCGCATATAGTCCGCCCATGGGCGCTCGCTACGGATCAGGCTCTCCGCCTGCTCTCTCAGAAATGCCGGGAACTCCTCCGGCGGCAGGCGCAGCAGCAACTCCTCCAGCTCCGTGTCCGTCTTTCTGTGCGTTTCGTTTTCCATGCTGTTCAGCCTCCTTATACAATCGAACACCGGTCTGCTTCGGCAGGCCGGTGCTCTCTGTTACAGGAGCTGTAAATTCTGCGATCTTACGCCCAATTCATACTTGTTTCAAACAGTTAAAACCGCGTGCCCTTATTAGTTTTTATATTACATCTGTTTCAAGTAGACAGTTTTTGAATTCTTTCTCGTCCATAAGCGAAGACTGTTCCAAGCGGATAACTCATTTTAATATCCCGGTCAAAGCTTTTCAGAAGAAATCGATGTCATGACCCTCAGATAGGCGTATTTTGTTTATAGGGCTGGAAGGTTTTGCATTGTCATGTTATAATCGTTCAGACTCGGCAAACGTGCTTATTTTGAAATAGCAATCTTATATTCGTAACAGCTGGATTGCAATTTAAGGAGGGATACCTGCCAATGAGAATACTACACACTTCCGACTGGCATCTCGGTATGCCGTTGAAGCTTGGAACGATGATTGAGGATCAGCAGTTTTTCCTTGAACAACTGTATTCGATTATCGAAGAGTATGACGTTGATACCGTGATATGTGCCGGAGATATCTACGACAGCAGCGTGACAAACGCTGAAGCTATTGAGCTTTACAGCAGCGCAATCACCAAAATATGCAAAGAGCTCGGGAAAAAGATGATTGTCATTGCCGGCAACCACGATAGTGGAGCACGCCTTGCTTCTGGTCGGGAACTTTTGGAGATGGCGGGACTGTATGTATCTGGTAAGATCGAGAAGGATATCAGACCGATCTCTATTGGAAATGCAGATATCTACCCGATTCCCTTCTTCAATCGGGATGAGGTCATTGCGTTTTTCCCTGGTAAGAAGAACGATATCAATTCCCAAGAGGTTGCGACAAAAGTTCTCTGCGACCACATCCGGGAGGCAATGGATTCATCACGGGTCAACATCATCGTCTCACACTCATATATTACTTCGGCAGAACTGTCGGATTCGGATCGCGCGGCTCAAGTAGGTCAGGCGACATCCGTTTCCAAGGATGTTTTCGCAGGGTTCGACTACGTCGCGCTCGGACATATCCACAAACCGCAGGCAATCACAGAAACAATACGGTATTCTGGTTCTCCCATAAAATACTCCTTCGGTGTGGAGGAAACACAGGTCAAGCAGGTCCTTATCTACGATACGGACAAAAAAGAGATCACGCCGGTTGCGCTCAATATGCTTCATGACAGGAAGAGTATTTCTGGGACATATGAAGAGATCAGCGCAATGGATAGTATTGAGAACTGCTATCTAAAGGTCACTGTTACAGACAGGATTGCCAGCCTCGAACTACTCTCGGAACTCAGGGAAAAATATCCCTGTATTCTGGAACTCTATGGAATGTCATATGATGGTTCTGGTGCAGAGACAAGCATCACTATTGACGAGCTTACTAAGCTTGATGAGACGGATATTATGATACGCTTCCTCGAAGAACAGTATCATTACACACCAACCGAGGATCAGATTATCCTCTACAAAGAAGTAGTGGCGAGTATTGGAGAGGAGGCGGATCTGGGATGAAACCTATCTCTGTACGATTCAAATGCTTCGGTCCTTATATGGATGAGCAATTTGTTGATTTTGAGGAACTCAGCAACAAAGGCATATTCCTTATCTGCGGGGAAACAGGTTCCGGTAAAACCACCATTCTGGACGCGATCTGCTATGCTCTATTCGGAAAATCAAGCGGTGGTCTCCGCCAGGGCATTGAGGTGATGCGCTGCAAGGGTGCAAAAGCGACGGACAAAACCCTGGTAGAGTATATCTTCGAAAGCAATGGGGAAAGATACAAATTTCACCGTGAACTTCGATTCGGCCGAAAGAACTTGATAGAAGAAGATGGATGTGAGGTTCTCCAAAACGACGCTTTCGTTCCCATATTTCAGAACCCGACGGCGACCAACGTTAATAAAAAAGCTGAGGATATTCTTGGTCTCAGCTATGATCAATTCTGCCAGGTGGTCATGCTCCCGCAAGGCAAGTTTGAAAGGCTGCTCGTTTCCAATTCCGAGGAGAAGGAAAAAATCCTTACCAGTCTATTTCATGCAGACAAGTGGAATGCCATTGTCCTTGGCGTAAAAGCCAAAGTTGAAGAGGAAACAAAACGTCTGGAAAAAGAGTTGGCGGACGTTAAGAGCCAGTTATCTGTGTATGGATGCAAAACAGTTGACGGGCTAAAAGAAAAACTCACGGCCTTGGAAGAAGAGCTTGCTTCCCTCACAATTGCTGTTCAGGAAGCAGATCAGCTCAAACAACAGACTGCAAAAGCCTACGAGGATTCCATAAAAGACAATGAGATTTTTACTGCTTTGGAGTCCTATCGCAAGAAACTAGAAGCACTCAAACAGCAGGCAGAAGAATATAAGCGAAGGCAAAAAGCTTTGCAACTGTCTGAAGCGGCAGATTCAATCCGTGAGATTCATTTAGCGTATGTCGCAGCAAAAGAAGCCGCGAACTCGGCCACCGAAGATTTAGATAATGCTAATATTGCCCTGTCTACTGCAAAGGATTCAGATAAGGCGGCCAGAGAGAAAAAGGATCAGCATGAGGCCGGTAGAACTTCCTATAATGCAGACAAAGAGAGGCTCACCCGGCTCAAAGATGCCAGGGAGTTGTATGCCAGCATAGGAGAAAAGAAAAAAGCGGCCGAGGCTGCTGCCAAAGAGGAAAAGAAAAAGAAAACTGCTGCTGTGGCTGCGCAGCGAGTGTATGACACTGCTCGTGACCAATGGGAGAATGCCCGGAAGGCAAATGATGCTGCTGTGAGCGCATACCAGGAGATCAGCACGAGGTATACGGCAAATATTGCGGGTAACCTTGCCTCAAAGCTGGAAGACGGAGTCCCATGCCCTGTCTGCGGCAATACACATCACCCTGCTCCTGCCGAGCTTGCTGATGGTGTTTCTGTTTCTGAGGACGATGTAGAAACCGCCAATCAGGCAATCAACACCACAAGTGCTACGCTCTCCACGGCAAAAACCTCGATGGATGAAGCCCAGGCTGAAAGCACACGTGCGGATGAGGCCTTAGCCGCTGCAAAGGGGAATACAGCGGCTGCGAATTCAGCGTATGAGGTTTCTCTCACCAATACCATTGAAGGTATCAATGATTCTAAAGCCTTGGAAGCTGAGATTAAAAAGATAGAGGACAGAATAACGGCCTTTGAGAAAGCAGAACAAACTGTAACAGACGGCATAAGGGACGCGGCATCCGCACTTAGTGCCGCTCAGCAACGCAAAAACGATGCTCTCAGCAAAGAATCATCAGCAAAGATGAAACTGGAAACGGAATCTCAAAGGTGGGCTGCAGCTCTTGCGGAAAAAGGGTTTTCTGACGATGAGAGTTACAGTACTGCACTGGCAGAAAAAGAGTTCCTCGTTTCGGAACGGAATGCAATTGCAACCTATTATGCCGATTGCAAATCCGCGCAGGATGCCTTTGATGAACAGCAAAAGAAGACAGAAGGCCTCGTAGCTCCAGAAATGACAGCACTGCAGGACGCCAAGAAGCAGTCAGAAGATGCCTGGAAAGAGAAGAACAACGAGTTCGCCACGACTTCTCAAACCGCTAAAAATGTGAAGAAGTTGTACACGACTCTTTCCTCCCGTTGGGAAAAGTATCAGGAAGAAAAAACGATTGCCGATTCGAATGCCGACTTCTCGAAAAAACTCAACTCCAGCACCGGATTAAGCCTTCAGCGCTATGTGCTTGGAATTATGCTGACGTCCATCACGGTTGCAGCAAATCAACTTTTGAAGACGGTCCGCAGTGGCAGATATCAGTTGTATAGAAGTTATGAGTCCTCCGGCAGTGCCAGAAAAGCAGGTCTTGAGCTTGATGTGCTAGATACCAGGAACGGAGAAAAGCGTAGTGTTACGACGCTATCTGGTGGAGAAAAATTCCTTCTTGCCCTGAGCTTGGCCATTGGTTTGTCTACTGTTGTTCAAGCGCAGAGTGGTGGAACCAAACTGGACGCCATGTTCATCGATGAGGGGTTTGGTTCCCTTGATTCGGAATGTATCGATGACGCCATGAGTATTCTTCAAGGTATTCAGAAAAGCCACGGTTTAGTTGGGATTATCTCACACGTTGAGAAACTATCGGAGATTATTCCAACTAGACTTGAAGTAGTTACCTCCGTCGATGGTAATCGTATTAATGCCATAATCCCCTAAACCAGCAGAAAAGTCGTTTCAGCCTCTTTCCAGAAAAACAGCTCTTCCGAGCAGATTGAGTTCTACCTCGGGAGAGCCGTTTTTGTTTTGAAGAAGGCAGTTGCTGAGCCCTTTGCCCGCGAGAAAGCGTTCCTCTATGGGAATAATCGTTCAGACAATGTGCCCGCATTTTTAGATGTTCGGGTCCGGTTTTTGAACCGCGCAGAGTATGTGCGGAGTTTATTCTTTAATATGAACAGATTGTAAATACTTTAAAACTACATAATTTCCGCTTGCAAAAGTAGTATTATGGTAGTATAATCCGCTTGCGAAAAAGGAGAGATGGTCATGAACTCTTATACTGTACTTGACGTAGCAAAGCTGGTAGGCAAGAATCCCGAGACAGTACGTAGATGGATCCGCTCTGGAAAGCTCAAGGCGGCGCAGTCCTCCCGCAAGGACGGGAATGTAGTATCGGAAGATGATTTGTACCGCTTCCTGCGATCCTCGGCAAAGTACACCGGGCTTGCTGCAGGGATGCTTGCTACCAACTCAATGCTCGCAATCACGACAGTTGTGGCCGGGATTTTGGGGAGCGTGGTTGCCAGCAAGGCAACGAGCAAGAAAAATCTGGAGATTCTAGCTGAGGATGTCCGGAAGACGCTCAACGACAAGATTTCTGAGAGTGAAGAAATCATCGAGAAGAGGAGAAGCACCATCGCGGAACTCCAAGCGGAGATTGAGGCGCAGGAGAAGCAGATCGAAGACTGCCGGATTGCCCTTGAGCAGCTGCCGCAGGACGGGGTTGTCGAATTGGAAGGAGGAGCGAATGTCGACAGAGAATAACAATGGAACGGGCCTTGTGAAAGGCGAAGGACAGATGATTACAGAAAACAGTGGCGACCTGGAGACCGTCAACGGGAAGGTTCTGATATTGACCGAAGAGACGGCGAATGCGGATGTGAAAGGCTACCTGGTCCAACTGATGCAGTACGCCAATATCGGGCAGGTGGTCACGCACATCGAGAAGGGCGTTGAGTACATCGTCCAAATCCCGCTCGAACACAAGAAGGCCTTTGAAGCTGGGGAACTGCTCATGAATGAGAGCAAAAAGACCGGTATCAACTGGCCTACACTGGTCAAGGAGCTGGAAAACGGGAAGCGTGAGATCGTGGCTAACCTCCCGGTGAAGGAGGAGTTGCGTGTTCAAGGTAACCCATTTGAGAGTATAGCCCAAGGATACCAGAACATATATCTCCAGCAGCAGATCACAGAGCTCACCGAGATCATGACCCGCACGTTAAAGGTGGTTGAACAGATTGAGAAGGGTCAGAAGGATGATCGTGTCGGTTTAATGAAAGGGGCAAAGAGCGGGATCCTGCTGGCGCTGAATCTTCCGCCCGAAGAACGCCAGATGGCCATCGTACAGGCTAGGGCACAGCTCCATGAGGCGCAGGGTCAGATTTTGGAAACCCTAAGAACGAAAATCTGTGCTTTCAGGAAGATCCCTGAGAGTGCGTGGAAGCGCTTCTGGATCGAGGTAGCGCACAGCGGGACCCATGAAGGGTGGGACAAGGACTTCCGGGAGATCCAAAGCTATTACTCCCTGTACCTGCAGGCGACACAGCTCCTGGCTGATTCGTACGCAATCTGCGGGCACACCTTGGAAGCGGAGCGCGTATACGAACTTGCCGAGGAAGAGCTTTCCGCAATTAGCTTCGATGCCATGAAGACCCTGCGCTACATCCAAAGGAAGAGAAACGGCGACATGTTTTACTACCACCCGGTCGAATATATGACCGCAGACAAGGAAGCCTGCTTGGAAGCTGCAAAGGATTACAACTACATTGCGCTCAAGGTAAGCGGCGAGAAGATGCTGGAGGCATTCAACGATGGAGAATGAGAAGAAGAGATTTGTCGAACAGGAACTTAACAGCGACGACTACAAGAGAGCGGTGAATGGCGCTAAAGCACTCAAAGAAGGCGGACTCATCGGCTCTCTGCTTGTTGGCACTGTTTTTATCATACGGAAACATGGGCCAAAACTCCTCAAAGCTTTGTCCAACCTAATCTAAAATACAACCTATTTCAAGGCCTGCAGAGATGCGGGCCTTTTGCACAATCAGAAATAGAGTTTTGCATGTTTCGACATGTTTCGCAGCAGTTCTGTGCTATCGTGTCCTTCAGGAGGTGAGAACATGGAGATTACGTCAAGAGAGTACACATTGCTTTTCAATACGATTACCGGAGCAATTGAAAAACTGGATGCGCTTAGGGAAGAACTGATTCATGCCCAGCGGCAGGCGGAGGAGATCGTAATAAGCGCGGACAAATCAAAGGCAAAGATGTGACCCCGCATTTTCTACCGTGACCCCGGCTACAGAAGGGGTGACCCCGAAAGTGTCCGAACTTTGTATTATTGGGGTTCTTCTCCACATTGGTACACAGGCTATGATACAATAGCCTGTGTACTTTTTTGCGTTTCTACCCGGGAAAATCCTTGATACATGGGCAAAGCGAGACAGGTGGGTGCAAACTTGCATCTACCTGTCTCGCTTTTTTTGTTTTCTCGGTTTTTTGTCTCGAACAGGGCGCTCCGAATTTGCACCCACCCTCTATACTTTTTGGCGTATCTCTAGAAACGCCAAAAAGTACAAATCAACTTGATAATCAATATCAAGTTATGATAATTGTTGCCGCAAGATTCTTTCCACATTAGCCATAGTTTCTTCAAACCTATTCCGCTTAAGTTCACACTCCCACAAAACAATTACTGTCCATCCAAGTGTTTGTAGCTCTTGCTGTTGCCGCTGATCTCGCTCGGCATTACCTTGGATCTTATTTCTCCAAAACTCTTGATTTGTTTTTGGCCATACGAAGTATTTGCAGTCTTCATGTTTGTGCCAAAAACAACCATTTACAAAAACGACAGTTTTATACTTTGGAAGGACTATATCAGGTTTTCCGGGCAAACGTGGGTCATTTTTTCTGTAACGGTAACCATGCTTGTGCAAATACTTCCTTACAGTTTCCTCCGGCTTAGTATCTTTCCCTCGGATTTGTGACATATTATAACTTCTTGTCCGATCTACTGCTGCCCCCATACTGATCACCTATGTCAGTTGCACAACTACACGAGCGGGAGGTGAATGGATGGACGATGTCAGAAAAGCTGCTGAAGAAAGAGCAGCAAGGCCCAGAACCGCAGAGGTAGGTGCCAGCTTCGAGTCAGAGCGGCAGCGGTCGAAAAACGCCCTGGTAAAACAGCTTGACGCATTAGACGGCAGGAACGTAAGGAAGATCGCCGCCGCAGTGGAAACACCGGAGGAGGAAAAGATTCTGCGGGTCGCAGCCTACTGCCGTGTGTCTACAGACGACATTGACCAGGCTATCTCGATTCACCTGCAGATCCAGGAGTACAAGAAAAAGATTCTGGCAAACCCCAACTGGAAGTATGTCGGCACCTATGTCGACGATGGTTTTTCAGGGACCAATACAGATCACAGGCAAGGCTTTCAGAAGCTCATGAAGGACGCCATGGATGGAAAGATCGATATGATCATCACCAAGGCGGTGAGCCGTTTTGCCAGAAACCTGATGGATTGCATTGGCTGG
>JAEEGL015242254.1_pt1 | contig 10034 bp, 11 predicted proteins | sample 9134231 | NCBI WGS metagenome assembly JAEEGL01 (sample SAMN16246548, study PRJNA631951) | gut metagenome | biome: gut microbiome; feature: rumen; material: fiber-attached | host: Bos | place: Iran: Karaj | collected 2018-10 | reverse complement strand
GGAAAACTTGCAAAAATACCCAAAATATGGTATAATGTAATCATGAGGAAATCCTTTAATAGGTTAATATTAATTGGACTTCCTTTTTTGTTGTATTTTTTTAAAAATGGAATAAGAAAATACAAATTTTAAAGAATAACAACCTATCAAAAGAAATAATCCTTTCTTTTACAAATGATTACATAATATCTATAATTCTTCCAAAAGGAGGGATTAGGATAATAATCATCTTAGGAATCATCATAGGATTCATTCTATTATTCATCTATTGTTCCTTAGCAGTAGCACATGAATCAGATGAATGCTTGACACTTGATCAAAAACAAAAAGAAGAATTAGCCTTCAAATATGATACAATAGAATAGGAGGCTAATATGAAAAAGAAAAGTTTACTGATACTACTACTATTCATTTTATTATTACCCTTACCATTAAAGGCAATTGTAAAAAAGTCAGAATATAAATATGTAACAGATGATGCAGAATTATTAACACAAGAATCTATTGATTATATCGTTAAATATTCCGATTTTTTAGATAAAGGACAAAAAATTGATTTTTATGTCGTAACGGTTAAAAATCTAGAAGGGAAAAAAGTAGAAGAATATAGTGATATTATTTTTAGTTACTATGGAGTATCCCCTAAAGGGATCCTTGTTTTAATCTCAAAAGAAGATCGGAAAATGAGAATCCAAGTAGGACAAGAAATGGGAAAACATATCACAAAAAAGATCATTGATAAAACGATGAAAGAATACTTTATTCCATACATGGAAAGAGAAGAATGGAATGATGGAATCATCAATGGATATACAGCTCTTTATAAAACCATTTGTGAAGAATATGGAATTGATGCATCGACGATGGAAGTTAGTAACTTAGATTTTATAACCAAATATAAAGCGCCATTAAGTATTGCATTATTATGGATCATAGCCATGTTTTCAAATGAACTAGCAAAGTTCTTTAAGAAAACAAAATATCATAAAGAAGAAGTAGAAACCGTTGAAACAATATGGATTGCGATTGTGATGGTTTTGAATATTACAATCATTTCACTTGCATACATCTTAGATCCAATCTATGTTGTATTAGGAATCATATTTGAAGCAATTATGTTATATTCCTTATTCTCCAATCATAAAGAGAAAAAGGTACGAAAAAGAAAGAAACCAGAGAAAAAAAGAAGAGTAAAAAAAGTTAGAGTTCAAAAAAGAAGAAGAAATCGATAAAATGTAACGATCTTTCACTATGAAAGATCGTTTTATGTTATAATAAAAACCAGGTGATTCTATGAAAAGAAGTGAAGTAGATCGTAGTAAATTAAGTCCTATGATGCAACAATACATGGACATTAAAGATCAATACGATGATACAATTATTTTCTTCCGTTTAGGAGACTTTTATGAAATGTTTTTTGATGATGCGATCCTAGCTTCTAGAGTACTAGAATTAACACTTACGGGAAAGCAAGCTGGGTTAGATGAAAGAGTTCCTATGTGCGGAATTCCCCATCATGCCTATGCATCTTATGTAGATGAATTAATCGATAAAGGATATAAAGTAGCCATTTGTGAACAATTAGAAGATCCAAAAGAGACAAAAGGAATGGTTAAGAGAGACGTCATTCAAGTCATTACCAAAGGAACAAGAATTGATTCTAATATGGATTCGAAAGATAATAACTATATCGCTAATATCTATGATTTTAATTATTGCTTTGGAGTAAGTTATGCTGATATCTCAACTGGAGAAGTATACGCAACCTTAGTAGAAGGAGATAACGACAAAGTTATCAAAGAAATAACCAGAAATGGATTTAAAGAAGTCATTGTGAATGATACCATTGATCGAGAAATTGTAGAAAAACTACGTACAAACCATGAAATCATGGTAAGTATTACAAAAGAAGAATATGAAGAAAAAGATTATCAATATATTTATAAAAATGTAGAAGATGTAAGAATTGTTAAAACATTAAAGCACTTATTAAAATATATTTTAGATAATAAAAAAGGAGATCTTCATCACCTTCAACCATGTCAAATTATAAAATCTTCTTCTTATCTAGAATTCGATAGTAATACGATGAGAAATCTAGAATTAGTAGAAACCATCCGTAATCGAGAAAGACAATATAGTCTTTTGTGGTTATTAGATAAATGTAAGACCGCAATGGGAAGTAGATTCTTAAAGTATAGTATTCTAAATCCATTAACAAGCAAAGAAGAACTAGAAAGAAGATATGATTTTGTATCCTTACTAAGTACAGAATTTATTCTAAGAGATGATTTAATTACTTCTCTAGAACAAGTCTATGACTTAGAAAGATTAGTAGGTAGAATTACCTATGGAAACCTAAACGCAAAAGATTTAATTCAATTAAAAAACTCTGTAGGAGCCCTTCCTAGAATTAAAGATATTTTAATTCAATTAAAATTTGATAAAAAAATTGATACTTTCGAAGAAGTCTATTCTTTACTTGATAAATCCATCGAAGAAGATGCACCATTTACTCTTCATGAAGGTGGATTAATTAAAGAAGGATATAATGAAGAATTAGATGAATTAAAAAGAATTAGTAGTGGTTCAAAAGACTTTATTCTAGAGATGGAAAAAGAAGAAAAAGAAAGAACTGGTATTAAGAATTTAAAAGTAGGTTACAACAAAGTCTTTGGATATTATATTGAAGTATCAAAAGGACAAACTTCTCTTGTAAAAGATGAATTTGGTTGGGAAAGAAAACAAACCCTATCAACAGGAGAACGTTTCACAACCCCAGTCTTAAAAGAAAAAGAAAATATCATCTTAGGAGCAGAAGAAAAGATTGTTTCTCTTGAATATAAATTATTTATGGATATTCGAGAAGTGATTAAACGTTATAGTAAATCTCTTCAACAAACAGCTAGAATTATTAGTGAAATTGATATGTTACAAGCATTCTCAATTGTAAGTGATAATTATAAGTTTGTAAGACCAACGTTAACGAATGATAAAACGATTAAGTTAATAGATTGTAGACACCCAGTCGTAGAGCAAGTCATGAAAGAACAATATATTCCAAATGATATTGTAATGGATCATACAACGAATATCTTATTGATTACAGGTCCTAATATGGCTGGTAAATCAACATATATGAGACAATGCGCTATAACAGTTATTATGGCTCAAATTGGTTGTTTTGTACCATGTAAGGAAGCAACCCTTCCTATATTCGATAAAATCTTTACTCGTATAGGAGCATCCGATGACTTAGTTAGCGGAGAATCAACATTCATGGTTGAAATGAAAGAAGCAAACTACGCGATTCAAGAAGCAACAGAAAATAGTTTAATTCTATTTGATGAATTAGGTCGTGGGACCGCAACCTATGATGGAATGAGTCTTGCTCAAGCAATCCTAGAATACATTCATGATAAAATCAAAGCAAAAACACTATTCTCAACACACTATCATGAATTAACTGTCTTAGAAAAAGATTTAAAACACTTAAAGAATGTCCACGTATCCGCAACAGAAGAAAATGGAAAAGTAACATTCTTACATAAAGTAAAACCAGGAGCCGTTGATAAGAGTTATGGTATTCATGTCGCAGCTCTTGCTCATTTACCAGATAGTTTAATCAAACGAGCAGACGAAATCTTAAGTGTTTATGAAAAGAAGAGTGTAAAAAAAGAAACCTTTACACAAACATCTTTATTTGAATTAACAGAACAAGAATCAACTCCAAAGAAAAATGAAGTAGAAGAAAAAATCAAAGAAATCAACCCATTGGAAATGACTCCAATGGAAGCATTATCTTTCTTATATGAATTACATAAAAATACAAAGAATAATAAGTAGGTGATACAATGGATATTCTTTCTCAATTATTTAAAAAAGAAGAAATTGATGAAATATTAGAAATGAATCCTAATATCCAATATCAAAAAAAAGAAGATCTAAGAAAAATTATTAAGTTATTGGCAGATCAAAAATGCAGTAATCGAATCTTAAGAAATATTCTTCAAACCAATCCAATGGTACTTACAAGATCTCCAGAAGATGTAGAAGAATTAATTATCAAATTAAAAGAATATAATATTCTACACTTAGATAAATTATTTGATGAATATCCATTTATCTTAATCAAAGATGCATATGAAATAGATGGTTATTTTATTAATAAAAGAAGTGAAAATATCTCTCTAGAAGAAGCAAGAGAACTACTAGAAAAAGAACCATTTCAAATAGACGTCTAAATGACAAACAAAAAAGAATATGATAGAATAAGTTAGGTGATAATATGAAAAATAGAAGTGAATTAAGAGAAATCATCATGAAAGTTTTATACCAAATTGAAATTTTAAATGAAACAAAAATTCCATATAAGGTAGAAGACTTAATTAAAGAACAGTTAGAAGTAGAAAATGAATTTGTAAATGAAACAATCGCAGGAATTGAAAAAAATAAAAAAGCTATTATTGAATTAGATAATCGTTATCTAAATGATTGGACGATGGATCGTTTAAATAAAGTAGATAAGGCCATTATGTTATTAGGTACTTATGAATTACTATATACCGATACACCATCAGTTGTTGCTATTAATGAAGCAATTGAGTTATCAAAAGAATATAGTGAAGAAGCTGTTACCAAGATGATTAATGGTGTATTAGATAAAATCTATCACGAAGAAGGAAAAGACGAATAGATAAAGGATGTGATAGTTTGAACGATAAATACATAACAGTCACACAATTAACAAGATATATCAAATATAAAATTGATAATGATGGAAACTTAAATGAAGTCTTTTTAAAAGGAGAAATCTCTAACTTTAAAGCTCATAGTAGAGGACATTTCTATTTCACTTTAAAAGATGAAGGAAGTAGAATCAATGCGATTATGTCCGCATCCGCAACTCATAAACTAAAGTTTGTTCCACAAGAAGGAATGAAAGTATTAGTAACTGGAAAAGTAAGTGTCTTTGAACAAACAGGTCAATATCAGATTTATGTTAATGATATGTTGGAAGATGGAGTAGGAAATCTTTATATTGCTTTTGAACAATTAAAAAAGAAATTAGAAGCAGAAGGATTATTTCAAGAATCTCATAAAAAGAAAATTCCAAGAATTCCAAACAGAGTAGGGGTAGTAACGGCACCAACAGGAGCTGCTATCAAAGATATTATTTCAACCATCAAAAGAAGATGGCCTTTGGTAGAAATCTATTTATTCCCATCTTTGGTTCAAGGAGAAGATGCTAAAGAAGATATTGTAAGGCAAATCAAGAAAGCACAAGAATTTGATTTAGATACCTTGATTGTAGGAAGAGGTGGAGGTTCGATTGAAGACCTTTGGCCATTCAATGAAGAAATCGTTGCTCGAGCAATCTATGATTGTAAAATACCAGTCATTAGTGCCGTAGGACATGAAATCGATTTTACGATAGCTGACTTTGTTGCGGACTTAAGAGCCCCAACTCCAACAGGAGCGGCAGAAATGGCAGTACCACAACAAAAAGATGTAGAAAATTACTTAAATCAAGTAAAAATCAGATTAAACAATGCCATTCAAAATCAAGTGCAAAGAGATAAAAGAAAACTATTAGAGTTAATGAATCGAAATATCTTTCAAAACCCAATGACAATTTATCAAACAAAAGAAATGTTATTTGATGGATTAATAGAACGATTAAAGTTTAGTCTAATCAATCTAACAAACGTAAAAGAAAAAGAGTTAATTCGATTAAAAAACTCTTATGTATTACAAAATCCATATAAATTATTAGATCAAAAAAGTAATAAGTACTTACAAATACTTTCAAAATTAGAAACGCTTTCTCCATTATTAACTCTAAAAAGAGGATATACAATGGTAAAAGTAGAGAATAAGGTAATTGAAAGTAGTAAAAAACTAAAAAAGAATGATGAGATATCCATTGAATTTAAAGATGGAGTCGTAGACGCAAAAGTAATATAGGAGGAACTATGGCTGAGAAAAAAGAAAAAGAACTAAGTTTTGAAGAATCTCTAGAAAACTTAGAAGCAATTGTTAAAAAACTAGAAACAGGAGAAGTACCATTAGATGATGCCATTACAGAATTTAATAAGGCTATGGTACTTGCAAAATCATGTGATGAGAAATTAAAGAAAGCAGAAGAATCCATCACAAAACTAGTAAAAGATAATGGAGATATCGTAGATTTCCAAGTAGAAGAATAAAAAAAAACGATTATGCATCGTTTTTTTCATTTTGTTTAAAGAAAAGTAAAGTTGCTAAATGAACTTCTTCTTCACTCTCAAGAGGAATATATAAATAAGGATCATGAGGAGAACTCTTTCGAATCATAACATCATCTGGATTATCAACACCCGATAAGAATACAAAACTCGTTCCATTTTCCATAACTTCTTTCATAACAATATAATCTTTATCATCAACAGTCATGACTTCAACATCTCTCATTATTTAGCACCTCCATAGGTTGTTTCTTCATCTTTCGTATCAAATTGGTGCTCGTCCGTCATTTGATCTAATTGACTTTGTTTTTGATTGATATCACTTTGAACTAATAGGATGGTTAACATATCGGAACTCCATTCATCTGGATTATCCCAATGATGAGCTTTTAAGTATTCCTCTAAACTTCCATAATACGTATGAGATAATACATTATCTATTGCATCAGAGCCAATTTCATCATACATAAGATATAAGTTTCGATTAAATTCCCCGGCAGATTTCAAATATTTTGCACGTTCTTCTGAACTATCTCCAAGATTTGCCATAACAGATTCTTTAAAATCATTACGAATCATTTTTAAAGCACGTTCATCACTCATTTTACGAATATGAGAACCAGTTAAACCAATTAATAAACCCGTTGCAACAGAAATAGATACACCAAACGCAATCAAACGATTACGATAATCACGATAAGTCATTTTCATTTTACGATTAGGATTTCTTCTAGAAGGACTACCTGACATAGAACGAGCAGCTAACTTTGCTTCAATCTCAACCAATTCTTTATCTAGTAATTCTTGTTTTTCATCTTCACCCATTGGAATCACCTCTATTATAACTATATAAAAAAGTACAATAAAAGTCAAAAAAATAGACAGTTTTGGGGTGTAAAGAATGTCTTATAAAAACACTTTATTTTTTAAAAAATTAATGATAAAATATTTCTAGAATAAAGATAGGTGAGTAATATGTATATTGATTTAATCATTTTAATTATCGCAATGATTATTGTAGTTATGTTTTTCAAAAGATTTTCTTCTTTTGTATTCTTTGTCGCAATCGTAGATATCTTTTTAAGAATATTAGCATTTATTAAAAATAATATAGGTCTAAGAGATGTAGCCGCAGTGATTGGTAAATACCTTCCAGAAAGTGTAATTGATATCATTGAAAAATACACATCTGGAATCCCAATTTTATGTATCATTTTAAAATGGTTCTTTGTATTCTTAATGGCAGTATTCTTAGTATATATTATTAAGATATTTATTCATAAGAAAAAAATATAAGACGATATTCGTCTTTTTTTATGTCAAAATAAGTAAAAAAGATTGTAGAAGAAAAATCATCATGTTATATTGAACAAAGGAGGGTACGATATGGCAAAGTTATATTTTCGATATGGTGCAATGAACTGTGGTAAAACAACAGCCTTGCTTCAATCTATTCATAATTATGAAGATAGAAATTTAAAAGTTTTATTATTAAAACCAATCATTGATACAAAAGGGGATGCAAAAGTTGTTTCCAGAATTGGACTAGAAAGAAAAGTAGACCATTTAGTACCGGAAGATGAAGATGTATTTGGTTATGTATCCAGTCACGATGAAGGAATCAGTTGTGTATTTGTAGATGAAGCACAATTCTTAAAAAGACCACAAGTAGATGGATTATTTCGAATTGTCACAACGGATAAAATTCCTGTCATGTGTTATGGACTACGTACTGACTTTAATTTAAATGGATTTGAAGGTAGCACAAGACTTCTAGAAATAGCCGATAAAATCGATGAAATGGTAACCATCTGTCGATGCGGTAAAAAAGCAACCTGTAATGCAAGACTTGTAAATGGAGAATTCACATTTGATGGAGATCAAGTCGCCATCGATGGAGAAGGAAAAGTAACCTATGATTCTCTATGTCCAGAATGCTATTTTGAAGAAAAAGAAAAATATGAAAGAAAAAAAGCAGAAGCAAGAGATAGCAAACCAAAAGTATATGAAAAAAAATAGACACCTATTAAGGTGTCTTTTTAATAATACATTTTTCAAGAATCAGTGGATGATAAGGCAAGATCTTATCATATAAATCAAAATTAACAAAGCAAGTATAAGTAATGTTTTCTAAATAATCTTTCTTGGTAATCAAAGAATTTCCTAAAAGATAATTCACATTTTTTTCTTCTTCATAAGGAAAAGAAATTTGAATTTGATATCCGTCTTCTAATTCATCAAATAAGCTAATCTTTAAAGTTTCCGTAAGGGACTTCGTATAAGCTCTTACAAGTCCACCAGCACCTAGTTTAATACCACCAAAGTATCGAACCAAAACAACAAGCGTATGATTGAGTTCTTCTTTCTCTAAGACATTTAAAAGAGGCATCCCAGCCGTACCACCAGGTTCTCCATCATCACTGGAATGTTTTACTTGATCAAATTGATAAGCATAACAATAATGAGTTGCTTTCGGATATTCTTCTTTTACTTGTTGAAGATAAGAATCAATTTTATCATTCAATAAAGGAAATAAAATACAAATAAAACGAGAATTCTTAATCACAATTTCATTGGATGTTATTTCATGAATCATTTTCATAACGATCACCAAGATTATTATAATATAAAAAAGTTGAAAGAAAAAGAAGTTTATCCCTTTCAAGACCCATTTTTATGATATAATGATTACTATAAGGAGTTGAGAATATGTTTCACAAATCAAATGAGAAAGAAGTAGACATTACCTCTCTTAATAGTGTCATTAGAACAGGAAATAAAATATTAAGTATTGGTTATTTTATGACAATCGTAGCCTTAGTTTTATTAGGTACTTATCTAATTAAAGAATGGAAGATATTAGGATTCATCAAAGAATTATTAATTATTATCTCTCCTGTATTTATTGGATTTATCATTGCTTGGTTATTTGATCCATTAGTAACCAAACTACAAAATAGAAAAATACCAAGAATTGTAGGATGTATCTTTGTATATCTATTAATCATAGGTGGTATGATTGCGATATCTTATTTATTCATCCCAACATTGGTATCACAAGTAAAAGACTTTGTAGTAGCTGCCCCTGGTATATTTGAAGAACTAACAAACTTTACCCTTCATATCATTCAAAAAATTGATCCAGGAGAATTAATTAATACAGCAGAACTAAAAGAAACAATTATGTCATACACAACAGAATATGGTTTAGCAATCGTTTCTGATTTACCAAAATATGTATTAAATATTGGTAAAGGAATTGTAAGTGGAGGATTAAACGTAGTATTAGGTTTAATGGTAGGATTCTACTTACTATATGACTTAGATAAAGTAAATAATAGTATCAAGCATGTAATTCCAGAAAAATGGGTAGAAGGATATAATGATCTAACAGGCAGAATTAATACCTCTCTAAGAAGCTATGTTCAAGGAGTATTAATCATCATGTTCTTAGTATTTATTACACAATCTATCGGATTAACATTAGCTGGTATGGAAGCACCAATTATCTTCGCATTGTTCTGTGCTGTAACAGATATTATCCCATACTTTGGCCCATATATTGGAGGAATCCCAGCCGTTATCGTTGGATTTACCATTTCCCCAATTACAGGAATTTGTGTATTAATATCGATCATTGTTGTACAACTATTAGAAAACAATTTTTATCAACCATTAATTATGGGTCATACAATGAAACTACATCCAGTAACAATCATGCTAGGCCTATTGATTTTCCAACATTTCTTTGGTATTATAGGTATGGTTATTGCAACACCAGTAATAGCATGTCTAAAAGTATTTGTT
>JAEEGL013991442.1_pt1 | contig 10034 bp, 4 predicted proteins | sample 9134231 | NCBI WGS metagenome assembly JAEEGL01 (sample SAMN16246548, study PRJNA631951) | gut metagenome | biome: gut microbiome; feature: rumen; material: fiber-attached | host: Bos | place: Iran: Karaj | collected 2018-10 | reverse complement strand
GAGCTCCTGATGGAAGTCGTCGCTCTGTTCCGGGAGGCAGAAGATAAACATCTCGACCTTCGAGAACTGGTGAACGCGGTAAAGTCCGCGGGACGCGCGGCCGGCCGCGCCCGCTTCGGTGCGGAAGCAGTGGCTCACGCCGCACAGACGCATCGGGAGCTCTTCGGCGTCGACCGTCTGATTCGCGAGAAGGCCGCCGAGCGTAATTTCCGCCGTCGCGATGAGGCTCAGGTCGGAATTTTCGATCGAATAGATCTGCGACTCGTTGCCGCGCGGAATATAGCCCGTGCACTGAAGGACGTCGTTCTTCGCCAGGTCGGGCGTGAGCATTGGGGTAAAGCCCGCCTTAATGAGCTTGCCGATCGCGAACTGCTCGAGCGCCAGTTCCAGCAGGACCGCCTCGTTTTTGAGGAAGTAGAATCCCGCGCCGGCGACGCGCGCGCCGCCCTCGAAGTCGATGAGGTCGAGCTTTTCGCCGAGCTCGACGTGGTCGAGCGGCTTGAATCCTTCGGACCAGATCGGGACCGGCGTCTTGCCGTATCCGACGACGCAGTTGCACGTGTCGTCTTTTCCGATCGGGGAGTCCGGATGCGCCATATTCGGAATGCCGCGCTGAATCTTATCGAGCTCGGTTTCGATCTCGTTGAGGGCCGCCTGAATGTCGGCGATCTTCTCGCGCAGGGCGCGCCCCTCTTCCTTTCGCTGCTCGCGTTCTTCCGGGGTCTTGCATTGCCCGATCGACTTAGAGACGGCGTTCGACTGCTGGTTCAGCGCTTCGATTTCCTTCTGTTTTTCGCGCCGGAGCGTCTCCAGCTCGACAAAGCGATCCACGTCGGCGACGACGTTTCGGTTTTTGCAGTTTTCTTTTACCGCGTCGACGTTTTCCAAAATGAACTTGCGATCAAGCATTGCTCGTAACCCTATTCGATCGGCTTATCGGCGCCGGGCGGAACGTCTCACGTTCGCACAATCCCGCGCTCTTTGAACCGACTCCCAAAAGCGTCCTTTTATTGTAGCAAATACGCCGTTTTTGACAAGAGCAGTATTTGCGCGCTCGCCGTCTGCCGCGAGCGTTGGCCGCGCGTTACTTAGCTCTTTTCCAGTATGCGGCGGAGGCGAGCATAACGGCGACGGCGAGTACGAAGATGGCGACGACGCGGTATCCGGACGGAAGGTACGACATATCGACCGTGAGCGCCTTGACGGTCGTCAGGCCGAAGAGGCCGAGCGCGGACCAGCGCAGCCAGCTCTTTTTGAGCCGGAATCCGAAGAAGAGGAGCCCGGCCGCGAAGACGGACCACAGCACGGAGAGCGCCGCCTGCGCGAGGAAGTTCGTCTCGACCGCGCCCTTGACCGGGAAGAAGCGCGCGCTGTTCCAGACGTCGATCGAGGATCCGAGCCAGACCTGGCCGATTGCGACGATCGAAAGCCCGAGCGCTAAGTTGCGCTTAAAGCGCGCCATTTCCAGATCTTGCGGGTCGGTATTGTCTCCGTGCGCGACGCCGTCTGCGATTCGGCGGTAGTAGTACGCGATCGCGGCGAACGTTCCGCAGATAAAGAGCATGGAGGCGCCGTACGTATGGAAGAAGGGCAGCTCTCCGCGGAAGACGTCGATCTTCGTCGAGTCGAATAGGAAGAACTTGCCCAGCAGGAGTACGAGGAAGCACGCCGAGAGCAGATCGCACAGGATCGTCGCTCCTTTCGTCTTGACGTTGCGCCCGAGGACGGCGAAGAGGAACGCGCCGATTCCCCACAGGACGGTCAGGCCGAAGAGCCGCGTCCAGTCGCCCGGCCCGAACCACGTCTTGCCGGTAAAGTAGCGGTACGTCTCGAACGAGAGGAGAACGAGAATACCAAGCAGGCCGACGATTCCCGACACGGCGCCCAGAAAGCTCTCGTTCTTGCCGACGTTCGGAACGCGCGCGACGAGCGGCCGGAGCGCCAGAAGCGCGACGAAGTACGCCGCGGCGGGGAGCGCGTAGACGTTCAGCAGGGAATCGACCGTCTTGTAGTCGACGCGCCATTCCCCGTTGAGGAATTCGCCCGTAAAGATATACGGAAGTTCAATCGCCAGAATGAAATAAGCGAACCAGCGAATCGGGGCCGACTTCGCGAGTCGCCCGACCGTCCACGCGAGCGCCGCGTAGACGAGCCAGAGGATCCAGAGCGCGTGATGCGCGTAGAACCACGGATGCGGGAACCGGTCGGTCCGGAAGACGAACCACTGCGACAGGTCGAGCGACGCGATCGCCAGGAGGAACGCCGCGCCGAAGAGCCCGAGCGTCATGCCGGAGAGCGCGTCCCGTTTGGCCGCGTCTGTTTCCTGCCCGCGATTGGCGAGCCGGAGCCAGACGCCGAACGCGATCGCGAGCGCGGCCGCGACGGCGAACGGAATCGAATAGAGGTTCCAGAGCGGAAGGGCGGCTTCCGAGGGAATCGAGCCGATATGCTGGCACATGGAGTCGCCGACGTCGCGCGGATCGAGCAGGAGCGGCGGAACGTTGCGCGACGAGAAGAGCGGATGTCCGGGCAGGTCGACGAATCCGAGTTTCACGACGGCGACCAGGAGTACGAGACAGCCGCCGAAGACGAACCCGTTCTTTTTGCGCAGCGCGCCGAACGTAAAGAGGGCGGCGGCCGCGAGCAGCCACGAAAGGACGACGGCGAGCCGTCCGACGAGCCCCGGACGCGCGATTTCCGCAGTCAGGGCGCGCGCCGACGCGTACGAGTAGAGTTCCGACGCCGTGAGCTGCAGGAGCGCGAATCCGCCCACGACCCCGGACGCGAGCGCCATAAAGCGCGCGAGCGCAAGTACGGTTCGGAAGAATTCGTTCGCGCCCGGCCGCGGGACCGGATCTTTGCGAACGGCGTCTAATTTCGCGGCCGCGATCAGGCCCGCAAGCGCGATGAGCGCCCCGAGCGTCGTCGGGAACGCAGACGCGTGGAAGAAGGGAACGGCGAATACGTCGGCGAATTTGCCGTCGACGAGCTCGAGGAATTCTCCGACGGGGTACAGACGCCGATAGAGATTATGAACGAGGAGCAGGCCCGCGCCGATCGCGAAATAGACCGCCGCCCAGCCCGCAAGCGTCGACGTCGCGAAGACGGACGCGCGCGTAAAGGACCGCGTTACGCGTTCGCGCGTTCCCTCGCTCTCGATTCCGGCGACGAATTCCGGGAGTTTGAACGCGGCGATTTTCCGCGCCGCGAGTATGAGCAGGCCGGTCGACAGGGCGAGGAATCCGGACGACGCGAACGAGTCGGAGAACGTCTTAACGACGCCGACGGCGACGAACGCGAACAGAACGATCAGGAAGAGTTCGCGCAGATCGAAGAAGCGCTCCGTATTGCGCGCGTCGCGTTCTGCGAGCCAGACGTCGGCGCGTTCGGCGGTTCCCGCGGCGCTGAGTTTCTTAGCGGCCGCGAACGCGAGCGCGCCGTAGACCGCGGCGAGCGCGAACGCGAGGTATCCGGAGTATTTGTCGAACCAGTCGCTTGCCAAATCCTGCCCGATATAGCATCCGTCGTAGTCGCCGCATATTTTCCAGAAGGCCGCGAAGCACAGGAGCGGGGTAACGCATGCGCGGACAAGATCGGGCGCTCCGGGGTCGCGCGTCCGTTTGAGTACGAGCGCGCCCAGATCGACCAGATCGATGAGGAAGAAGACGGCGAAAAATCCGACGACGGGCACGAACGAGTCGACCTGCTCCACGGGCGCGGCCGAAGACGCGGCTTTAATCGCCATGAGGGTAAAGGCGCCGGCCCACGGCGCGACGGCGACGCGCGAGCGTTTGAGCCAGTTCGTGAGCGCGATCGCGGCGCAGAAGAAGGCGTCGAGATAGATCGCGAGCGCGCCGGGCCCGGCGTCCTCTGAGATCAGGAACGGGACGGCGAGCCCGCCGAGCGAGACGACAAATCCAAGCGTCGCGCTCCGGTAGAGCCCCGCAAGGAGGAACCCAAAGAAGACGGCCGCGACCATGATGAACGCCGAGACGTCCCACGGGACGACTTCCGCGACGTACGCGTAGTAGCCCGCGATTATGAACGTAATTGTGCCCGCGCTGTTGAGGACTTCCGAGAACCGTTTGGAGCCGTGTTTAAAGACGCGCCAGCCGAACGCCAGAAACGCCAGGCCCGCCGCCGCGAGGATTCCGAGACGGCATTGCGGATTGAGCCAGCCTTTCGAGACGGCGAGCTGCACGAAGAACGCGCCCGCAAGGACAAAGAGCGCGACCCCGACCCAGCTGAGAATCTTGCGTCCGACGACCTGTTCGAGCGAGTCGAGCGCCAATTTGCCGCGTTCCTGCTTGGCTTCGTGCTTGAGATATTTTTCCTCGAACGAGGGAACGCGCGTTTTCGGCGCGTTCGAAGCCTGTTCCGGCTTCGCGGCGGCCTGCGGCGGGATAAGCGGCTTGGGCGCTTGGAATTGGGCCGTTTCCGCGGCCTGTTCCGGCGCGGGCTCGGCGATAGGCTGGGGCGTCGGCTCCGGTTCGCTGATAAGCTCGATTTCCGGCTCCTGCGTCTTTTCCGACTTGAGTTCGAGCGGGAGCGCGGTGAGGAACTGGGGCCGTTCGGGCTCGTGGACCGGCTCCTGCGCGGGCGTCGGCGTGATTTCCGGTTCGGGCGTCGGGGCGGGGACGTCGGGCTCCGGCGCCGTTTGGACGTCGGGCCGCGCGGCCGACTCTTGCGCTACGGGCTGTTCGGCCGTCTGCTCGGCGGCTTGCGCGCCCATGAACGCGCCGCGCTTGCGTTCGGCTTCCAGTTTCGCCTCAAATTCGCGGCGGAGCGCAAACATCTCCTGACGCCATTCAGAGCGCGCCTTCTTGAGCGCTTCGTCCGTTTGGCGGCGCGACGTGACGGAGAGGGGCCAATAGACCAGCAGGAGCCAGAGAGGCGCGACGACGCACACGAGCCCGGCAAGTATTTCTAAGAAATCCATGGTTGACGTCCCTTTTTGCCTCGAAAGTTTCGAGAATCCTAACGCCAGTTTTCTGAAAATATGATAAAATGCTTAAAAGCACAATCAGCTTATGTATTTTACCGCGCCGAAAACCGGGCGTCAACATTTTGCGCGCACGCGCGTGGGAAAAGTCGGAGAGACGCGCGCGCTTTTGGCCGGCATGCCGGTCTGGCGCGGCGGCGCGTTCAAAAAAATATCTCAAAGGAGTTCCGTTATGAAAAATGGCGATATCAAGGAGTTTTTGGATCTTCTTTACTACGGTCAGGAACTGCTCTTTATTTTTCGCGGGCAGAAATTCTTTATCGAAGGCTGGTATAAAGACGGCAAAGCGAGGCTGGTTCTTGACAACGTAAATATCGAGCCCTTTTCCGGTTATGTCTGGGAGTATGACGCGCCGACCATGAAGGAATGCGCGGACGCCTTTCTTGCGGCACCTATTTGGGACGGTAAGGAATTCCTGCAAGTCGAGTCGGAAGTCGAGTGGACCGACTGGTGAGATGAACCGTCGGGTTCCTGAAAAACGCGGCCGAAGCAAACGGCGCCTTTGTAAACCGTCCGACGGCGGAAAGCAAGTTTTTCTTTTTCTATAGGCTTCTCTTGATCGGATAATTTGACGCCGGCGTTTCGGGTTGGTATATTTTGGATAAACAGTCCGTCGGCGTTTGCCGCCGCGCGGGGGGCTTTCACGTCAGTACTAACGGGGTCAAAGAAATGACGAACACACAGCGTATTTTCTCGGCGTTCGCGGCGATCGCGCTCACGGCGTTCGCGGTTTGCGCGCAAGCGTCCGACGCGTCGCCCGATCTTCAGGCGGAATCGGCGCGCGAATATTTCTCGCTCAAACAGCAGCTTGCCGAGGGCATGCGTCCGAACGTCGCGCAGACGGCGCGGAACGAACAGGCGACCCTTTTGGAGACGGACCGGGATCCGCTCGATATCGTCGTTCGCCGCACGTCGGCCCTTCTGGACGAGTTGAAATCGTCGTGCGGAGAGGGCGAGCTGGATCAGGCCGAGGCCGACTGGACGGCGTTTTTGGCGCGTTACGACGCGGCGTCTCAGGGCGTTACGAAAGAAAACGCCGATACTCCGGAAATCGCGGCGGCGCGTCTGGCGCTCTTCGACGAGGCGCTGAAACTGCGGCGCGCGATCGCGCTGAAGAATCCGCTGCTGACGTTTGCCGACGTCGTGTTCATTAAGCGCGACTACTGCCCGAACGAGCCCGGCTGCGTGTTAGTTGGCAATCACATGGTCGATCAGTTCTTCGGCTTCAACGCGGCTTCCGGCGGCGGACTGTTCATTTTGAAGAACGCGTTCAGCGACAAGCCCGAGCTGGTGAACGTGCTCGAAAATTCGACCGTCGAGAACGGGCGGCTCAAGGGAACGAAGCTCGATTCGACGTGGGGCTTTCTTGCGCCTCATCTAACGTACGACGGCAAACAGATTTACTTCGCGGCGGCCGATACGAAGTCGCCGCGCCACGCGTACGTCTGGGACGAAAACAACAGCTATCATATTTTCCGCGTGAACGTCGACGGCTCGCATCTCGTTCAGCTCACCGACGGCCCTTACGACGATATCGATCCGTGCCTGCTTCCGAACGGGCGCGTCGTCTTTATCTCCGAGCGGCGCGGCGGTTACGGCCGGTGCCATGCGCGGCCCTGCCCGAGCTATACGCTCCATTCGATGAATCCGGACGGAAGCGACGTCACGCTGCTGAGCCCGCACGAAACGAACGAGTGGGCGCCGAGCGTTGATAAGAACGGCATGATTGTCTATACGCGCTGGGATTACGTCGACCGCGGGGCGTGTCAGGCGCACCATCCGTGGACGACGTTCCCAGACGGCCGCGACGCGCGCGCGATTCAGGGCAACTACACCGAAGACGAACATGCGCGTCCGCACTTTGAGACGTCCCTGAAGCAGGTTCCCGACTCGAATCTTCTCGTGGCGACCGCGAGCGGGCATCATACGCAATATTTCGGCTCGATTATTCTTATCGATCCGCTCGTAGAAGACGACGACGCCGGGAACGATCCGATGGCGCCGATCCGGCGCGTTACGCCCGACCAGCTCTTCCCGGAAGCGGAGATCGGCGTGCACGGCCCGCCTACGAATTACGGCCAGCCGTACCCGCTGAGCGAAGATTTCTTCCTGGTCGTTTACGACGCGTTCAGCGGCTCCGCCAAAGGGCACGGCAACGACTTTGGAATCTATCTGCTCGATTCGTTCGGGAATAAGATTCTGCTCTACCGCGATCCGGAAATTTCGTGCCAGCATCCGATTCCGCTCGCGTCACGGCCCGTCCCGCCGATTATTCCGCACCAGACGCTCGTCGGGATTCCGGAGGCGGAGCGCGATCGGTTCGACATGCCCGCCGAACTGCCCAAGACGGCGACCGTCGGATTAGTCGACGTCTATAAGACGTCGCGGCCGTTCCCGGAAGGAACGAAGATTAAAGAACTTCGAATCGTTCAGGTACTGCCCAAGACGACGACGCACGCCAACTGGCCGTGGATCGGATTCGGGGGCGACAACAGCGCGCGCCGAGTTCTGGGCACGGTCCCCGTCGAAGAAGACGGGAGCGCGCGGTTCGAGGCGCCGGTGAACGTGCCGTTCTATATTCAGGCGCTCGACGAAGAGGGCGTCGCCGTACAGACGATGCGCAGCGCGACGTACGTTCATCCGGGCGAAACGCTCACGTGCCTGGGCTGCCACGAGGGTCGGTACAATACGAACGCGAATCTCGATTCCGTAACGCCGACCGCGTTTACGCGCGCGCCCTCGAAGATCGAGCCGGACGTCAAAGGCTCCAATCCGTTCAATTACCCGACGCTGGTCCAGACGGTTCTCGACAAGCATTGCGTCGAATGCCACGAGCAGGGCGCGAAAGAGGGCAAGACGTTCGAGCTCGGCCGCGGCCCGGAAGATCAGTATTTCTTTACGTCGTACTTTAATTTGCGCCCGTACATTTACGTAACGGGGAACGGGAACGCGAATCCGAAGGCGCCCGCCACGGAGCAGCCGGACACGGGCTGGTCGTGGAACCTGTTCACGAAGGCGAAGACGTATCCGGGCCAGTTCGGCGCGAACGCCTCGCCCCTCTGGCAGACGCTCAAAGAAGGGCACTACGGCGTCAAACTGAGCGACGAAGAGAAGCGCGCGCTGACTCTCTGGATGGACAATAACTGCGACTTCTTCGGCGCTTACGAATTAGACACTCTTCAGGCGCAGCGCCGCGGCGAGCCTGTCGCGCCTACTCTGGAATGAGCGCGGCGGGGAATAAAAAACGTGAGAAAGGATATGGGGTTTTAAAATGATCGCATCGAGAAGAAATTTTTTGCGGACGGCTCTTGGCGTTGGAGCGATGGCTTATCTTTCGGAAACGGGCGAATCGGCGTCGTACCGCGTCTCGTTCGCCGATTTTGCCGTGGCGGATCCGGACGACCCGAACCCGGTTGTCGATCCTGATTCGGAAGTCGGCAAGCCGTACCGCGGCTGGCAGGAAGGGGAGCTCGACCTTCACTTCATTCATACGGGCGCGGGCGAAAACGCGTTCCACGTTTTTCCGGACGGCACGACCGTGCTCCTCGACGCGGGCGACTGGGACCACGAGCATTACAAGGACGGGGTTCCTGAGAAGCCGGACCGTTCGCGCCGGCCCGGCGAATGGATCGCGCGCTATATCAAGCGGATTCGGCCCGATATCGACGCGATCGACTACGTTATGGCGTCGCACTTCCACACCGACCATATCGGGGACGGCAAATTCGGCGCCGGCATGACGACCGACCGCGACCCGAACTATCAGCTCAGCGGAATCGCGCACGTCGGCGAATTCTACCGTTTCGGAACGGCGTTCGACCGCGGCTATCCGGGCTACGACAAGCCGACCCCGTGGGCGCCGGGCGAGCGCGAAAATCTCGTCAAATTCTGGGAATACAAAGAGAAGACCGCCGGGCTCAAGCGCGAGGAGTTCGTTGTCGGCGCGTTCGATCAGATTAAGCTCCTCAAGTCGCCGGACAAGTACGACTTCCACACGCGCAATATCTGCCGCAACGGCGTCGTCTGGGGGGGCGAAGGAAAAGAGAACGTCGACTTCTTCTCGCTCCATCCGGACAATATCAAGCAGCAGAACGAGAACACGCGCTCGCTCGCGCTGACGTACCGCTTCGGCGATTTCGTCTTCTATACGGGCGGGGACGCGTCCGGCGTACTCCAGAACGCGGAAGGTAAGAACGCCGAATTCGAGGGCGCGGTCGGGCGCGCGGCGGGCAAAGTCGACGTCTGCAAGTCGAATCACCATTCGTACAAAGACGCCATGACGCCCGCGTTCGTAAACGCGGTCGACGCGCGCGTCTACGTGACCTGCGTCTGGGACCGCTGGCACCTGCAGGACAATACGGCGACGAACATGGTTCTCGACGCCGACGGCAAGCCGAAAGACAAGCTCGTATGCCCGACCGCCGTCCATGCCGGAAACGCCGAGATGATGGAAGGGAAAGCGTGGCGTTCGCGGCTCGTCGAACGCGGCGGACACGTCGTCGTTAAGGCGTACGACGGCGGCGCGAAGTACAAGGTCTACTACCTGACCGCGGACGACGAGAGCATGAACGTCGAGCTCGTCTTCGGACCCTTTGAAGCGACTAAGAAGGGCGGCGCGGCATGAGTCTGGACCGTCGCGATTTTCTGACCGCGGCCGCCGGCCTGGCCGCCGCGGGCTTCGTTACGAACGGCCGCGGCGCGTCGGTCGCGTTCGCCGAAGCGCCCGATCCGAACGATCCGAACGACCCGAACGCGATTACCGATCCGGATCATGAGATCGGCAAGCCGTACTGCGGCTGGCAAGAAGGGGAGCTCGACCTCCACTTCATTCATACGGGCGTGGGCGAGAACTGTTTTCACATTTTCCCGGACGGCACGACGATGCTCCTTGATACGGGCGACCGGGATTACGTGAACGGCAAGGCGCCCGTCGACGTTCCGCCCGATATGGCGGGCCGGCCCGGCGAATGGGCCGCGCGCTATATCAAGCGCGTTCGGCCCGATATCGATACGATCGACTACGTTATGGCGT
>JAEEGL013222131.1_pt1 | contig 10034 bp, 7 predicted proteins | sample 9134231 | NCBI WGS metagenome assembly JAEEGL01 (sample SAMN16246548, study PRJNA631951) | gut metagenome | biome: gut microbiome; feature: rumen; material: fiber-attached | host: Bos | place: Iran: Karaj | collected 2018-10 | reverse complement strand
GCCAGGGTGGTCTTCCCTGATTTAAGTGATGAGGAAGCCTTTGAGAAACTGGGTGATGCGATCTTTGCGGTGACCCGGGTAAGCGAAGACAACGATCCGATCGCCGAATGGGAAGCCCATGACAAAGAGCTGATGGAACATGCCAGAAAGCTCAACGAATACAATTTCAAGGAGCTTCATTTTACCAGTGCTTCCGGCACCGATCTTACCGTTGGATTAGTCAAGGATCACATCTGGGCAGGAGGCTGCGGCAAAACACCGGAGGGGATCTACTTTGATCCGAACATGCCGACGGAAGAGGTCTTCTGCATGCCTTCAAAGACCGGCACCAACGGCAAGGTCGTCGCTTCCAAGCCGTTAAGCTACAACGGCAAGGTCATCGAAGACTTCTGGTTCCGTTTTGAAAACGGCAAGGTCGTCGATTTTGATGCAAAGAAGGGAAAAGAAGCATTAAAGCAGTTGTTGGAATTTGATGAAGGTTCCGCCTATCTGGGTGAAGTTGCCCTGGTTCCATACGATTCACCGGTTTCCAGATCGGGCATTCTCTTCTTTGATACGCTCTACGATGAAAATGCCGCCTGCCATTTGGCTTTGGGCAGACCGTATCCGGAGAATATCAAGGGCGGCGAAGAGATGTCCAAGGAAGAACTGCTGGCCCATGGGGCAAACGATTCCCTCCAGCATGAAGACTTCATGTTCGGTACGGCAGATATGGATATTGACGGCATTAAGGAAGACGGCAGCGTAATTCCGATCTTCCGCAAGGGCAATTTCGTCTTCTGATCATGAAGCGCTTTGCGCCTTTGATGGTCTTAATTGCGGCGACCCTTTGGGGAAGCAACGGCATCTTTGTCAAACTGCTGGCGGACTCCGGTTTCTCCAGTATTGAGCGGACCTCGATCCGTCTGGTCATCGCCGTGATAATGGAGGCCGTTCTGGTCTATCTTTCCGATAAGAGATGTTTTCAGATCGATACGAAGGGACTCTTGTACAGCTTTTCCATCGGTGCTTTCGGCATCTACCTGTTTCTAATCCTCTATACGCTGTCCATCGCCCGGACCGGCATGGGCACGGCAGCGGTTTTGATCTATCTAATGCCGACACTGGTGACCTTATATGCCTGCATCTTTGAAAAGACAAAGTTCACCTGGATCAAGGCAGTGGCCTTAGTATTGAATTTAAGCGGCTGCGCTCTGGTATCGGGGATCGCGACGGGTTCCTTGGCCGATCCCTTAGGCATCCTGTTTGGCATTCTGGCTGGCTTCTTATACGCCTTCAACAACATTATGACGGCCAGAAAGCTTAAGGATTATCCCGCCTTGACCAAGATGTTTTATCCGGCCTTAGCGGCTGCGGTATTGGCTTTGGCTTATCTCGTCATATTCAGTGATCCTTCAAGGATCGTGAATGTCTTTATGGCCAATCCGAGGATCCTGTTGATATGCATCCTTTGGGCCTTCTGCTGCTCGATCTGTACCTACTATCTGTTCAATCGGGCCCTGTCCTATCTGGATGTGGAGACGGCATCCCTGCTTTCGACCTTTGAGCCGGTGGCGGCGGTGCTGTTTGGCTTATTCCTTTTTAATGAAAAACTCGATGTATTTGGCGTGATCGGCGTCGTGCTGGTCATCGTTTCTCTTGTAATAAATGAGGTAAAGGAGAAAAAAAGAATGAAAAAGATACTGATCGTTGTGGATATGCAGAACGACTTCATTGACGGCTCCCTTGGCACCAAGGAAGCGGAAAGCATCGTCAATTCTGTCGTTGAAGAGATTAACAAAGACTATTCGCTGGTCATTGCCACCAGAGATACCCATCCGGAAAACTATCTGGAGACCAATGAGGGAAAGCACCTGCCGGTAAAGCACTGCATCAAAAACAGCGAAGGCTGGCAAATCCGCCCCGAGGTCTTTGAAGCGATCGAGGCCAAGGAATATCTGGTGATCGACAAGCCGACCTTCGGTTCGGAAAAGCTCATAGAGATCTTAAAGAAGATCAACGAAGAAGAGGAGATCGAAACGATCACCCTGATCGGCTTATGTACCGATATCTGTGTCGTTTCCAATGCCTTGTTAGTGAAGGCAGCCTTCCCGGAAAAGCGCATCGAGGTGAAGGAAAACTGCTGTGCCGGCGTCACGCCGCAGAGCCATGAGGCAGCTTTGACGACCATGAAGATGTGCCAGATCGAGGTCATTTAGACAAGTCGGCTTTTTCGGTTGACAAGGGTCTTCTTTCTTTGATATCCTTTTTTAGAAATAAGGGCTTTTAGAAGCGTTATAAGGCCACTGATTTCTTCGAAAAAGGAGAAAAAAGTATGAGAGCAGACGCCAGGGTGTTTAAAAAACAGGACGACAGATCAGATGTGAATCGTATTGTCTCTATTGATGTCCCTGAGCTTGGCTGCCAAGGTGATTATGTTATTTTTCCCGGTTTCTGTGATGCGCATGTGCATCTCAGGGAACCGGGTTTTTCTTATAAGGAAACCATTGAGACCGGGACGAAGGCGGCAGCCCATGGCGGCTATACGACGATCTGTCCGATGCCAAATCTCAATCCCGTACCGGATAATTATGAACATCTGAAGGAAGAACTCGATCTGATTGAAAAAGAAGCACTCATCGAGGTGCTTCCGTATGGCTCCTGTACGGTCAATGAAGAGGGAAAAGAAATCGCTTCATTAGAAGAGATGGCTCCGTATGTCTGTGCCTTCTCGGATGATGGCAAGGGCATTCAGGAAGAGGCGATGATGGAAGAAGTCATGCTTAAAGCCAAAGAACTCGGCAAGATCGTGGCTGCCCATTGCGAGGTCAATGAACTGTTAAAAGGCGGCTACATTCACGACGGGGAATACGCCAGAAAACACAATCATAAAGGCATCTGTTCGGAAAGTGAATGGAAAGAGATCGAACGTGATGTCAAGCTGGCCAAGAAGACCGGCTGTGCCTACCACGTCTGTCACATCTCGACCAAAGAATCAGTCGAGATCATCCGTCAGGCAAAGAAGGACGGGATCGATGTGACCTGCGAGACCGCACCGCATTATCTGATCTTAAATGAAAATGATCTGCAGGAATCCGGCGATTTCAAGATGAATCCGCCGCTTCGCTCCAAAGAGGATCAGGAAGCTCTGATCAAAGGAATACAGGACGGGACGATTGATATGATCGCTACCGACCATGCCCCGCACAGCGCGCAAGAAAAAGCCAAAGGACTGGAGAAGAGCGCGATGGGCATCGTCGGGCTGGAGACGGCCTTCCCGTTGCTCTATACCAGGCTGGTGAAGATGGGCATCATTTCTTTAAAGAAACTGATCGAATTGCTCAACGACAATCCGCGAAGACGTTTTGGCTTAAAACAGGAAGATTCCTGGTGTCTCTGGGATCTGAACGATCACTATGTGATCGATGAAAAAGACTTCCTTTCCAAGGGCAAGGCGAGTCCTTTCAAGGGGATGGAAGTGTACGGCAGATGTTTAAAAACGGTATGTAAAGGAAGGACCGTTTACGAATACAAAGGGGAATAGTTATGGCAAAAAGGACAGATATTAAAAAAGTACTGATCATCGGCAGCGGTCCGATCGTCATCGGTCAGGCGGCTGAATTTGACTACGCCGGCACGCAGGCCTGTCTGGCATTAAAAGAAGAAGGCTACCAGGTCATCTTATGCAATTCCAATCCGGCGACCATCATGACAGACGTCTCCATGGCCGACAAGGTCTACATGGAACCGCTGAATCTGGAATACATTGCCAAGATCCTGCGTTATGAAAGACCGGATGCCATCGTTCCGGGCATCGGCGGTCAGACCGGTCTGAACCTGGCGGTCCAGCTCGACAAGAAGGGCGTCTTAAAGGAATGCGGCGTCAAGCTTCTGGGCACGCCGCGCGAAAGTATCGAAAAGGCGGAAGACCGTGAACTGTTCAAGGAGATGTGCATGGAGATCGGCGAACCGGTCATCCCTTCCAAGACCACCTATGATATCGAGGAGGCGAAGCAAGCGGCCAAGGAGATCGGCTATCCGGTCGTTCTGCGTCCGGCCTTTACATTGGGCGGCACCGGCGGCGGCTTTGCCTACGACGAAGAGGAGCTGGTCAATATCGCTACAGGCGGTTTCAAGGCTTCACCGGTCCATCAGGTCCTGGTGGAAAAGAGCGTCAAAGGCTACAAGGAAATCGAATTTGAAGTTATGCGTGATTCCTCCGATCACTGCATCACGATCTGCGGCATGGAGAATGTCGATCCGGTCGGTGTTCATACCGGCGATTCGATGGTCGTTGCCCCGATCCTTTCTTTGAATGATCACGATTTAAAGATGCTGAACGATTCGGCCATCAAGATCATCCGTGCCTTAAAAGTTGAAGGCGGCTGCAACGTCCAGTTTGCCTTGCATCCGGAAAGCAGTGAATACTTCCTGATCGAAGTCAATCCGCGTGTATCCCGTTCTTCCGCTCTGGCCTCCAAGGCCAGCGGCTATCCGATCGCCCGCGTTTCCGCCAAGATCGCTTTGGGCATGACCCTGGAAGAGATCGAAGTGGCCGGCACGACAGCCGACAAGGAGCCGAGTCTGGACTACATCGTTGCCAAGTTCCCGCGCTTCCCGTTTGACAAGTTCCCGACGACGCCGAACGTCTTGGGCACGCAAATGAAGGCGACGGGCGAAGTCATGGGCATCGGTGCCAATCTGGAAGAATGCATCCTGAAGTCGGTCCGCTCTCTGGAGATCGGCGTCTGCCATCTTTATCTGGAGAAATTCGACAGCTACAGTGATGAAGAACTCCTGAATTACTTAAGTGAATTCCGTTCTGATGGCATTTTCGCTTTGAGCGAGGCGATCCGCCGTCACATCGATTTAAATAAACTGCATGAAGTGACAATGATCACGATGCTGTTCCTGGAGTCGATCGCCAAGATCATCGCCATGGAAGAAGAACTCAAGGATCACGTCAATGATCTGAATGTCCTGCGCAAAGCCAAGAAGATGGGCTTTGGCGACAAATACATTTCCAAACTGTGGAATCTCAAGGAGATCGAAGTCTACGAGAAGCGCATCAAAAACAACATCGTGCCGATCTTCAAGATGATCGATACCCTGCATTCAGGCAAGTACATCGCGTATCACTACTCTTCCTATACCGGCGAGAATGAATCAAGACTGACGAACAAGAAGAAGATCGTGGTCTTGGGCGCGGGTCCGATCCGTATCGGCCAGGGCGTGGAGTTTGACTATTCTTCTGTCCATGCCGTACAGACCATCCGCAAGAACGGCTACGAGGCCATCATCATCAACTCCAACCCGGAGACGGTCTCGACCGATTATACGACCTCCGACAAGCTCTACTTTGAACCATTGACACCGGAAGACGTCATGAACGTCATCAATTTTGAAAAGCCGGAAGGCGTCATCGTCTCTCTGGGCGGCCAGACGGCAGTCAACCTGGCGGAACCTCTGTATGAAAGAGGCGTCAAGATCATCGGCACCGACACCAAGGCGATCGAAAGGGCAGAGAACCGGGATTCCTTTGAAAAGATCATGGAAGAGCTGGGCATCCCGCAGCCGGAAGGCAAGGCCGTCACCAATATCGAAGACGGCGTCAAGGCAGCTGAAGAGATCGGCTATCCGGTCCTGGTTCGTCCGAGTTATGTCTTGGGCGGTCGGGCAATGCAGATCGTCGGCAACGAGGAACAGCTGCGCCACTATCTGAAAAATGCGGCAGCCATCGATGAAGAAAAACCGGTCCTGGTTGACCACTACATCGAAGGCAAGGAAGTCGAGATCGACGGCATCTGCGACGGACGCGATGTCTTTGTCGGCGGCATCATGGAACTGGTCGAAAGGACCGGTGTCCATTCCGGCGACTCCATCTCCGTCTATCCGGCTTACACGATTTCCAATAAGGTCAAAGGAAAGATCCTGGAATACACCAAGAAGCTGGGCTTAGGCATCGGCATCATCGGCCTGTTCAATATCCAGTTCATCGTCGACAAGAATGAAGACGTCTATGTTATCGAAGTCAATCCGCGTTCTTCCAGAACCGTACCGTTCCTGTCCAAGGCGACCGGCTTCCCGTTAGCGGATATTGCCACGGAAGTCATTTTAGGCAAGAGCTTAAAGGAACAGGGCATCTTCGACCTGTACATCGAAGAAAAGAAGCGCTACTACGTCAAAGTTCCTGTATTCTCTTTCAATAAGATCAAGGGACTGGATGCCTATCTTTCCCCGGAAATGAAATCGACGGGTGAAGCGATCGGTTACGACGACAAGCTCAACCGTGCATTATATAAGGCCTTACAGGCCTCGGGCATGCATCTGAGGAACTACGGTACGGTCTTTGTGACCATTGCCGATTCCGATAAGGATGAAGCACTGCCTTTGATCCGCCGTTTCTATGACCTGGGCTTCAACATCGAAGCGACCCGCGGCACTGCCCGTTTCTTGAAGGAAAACGGCATCCGCACCAGGATCTTACAGAAGCTTTCAGTCAATGATGATATCCGCAACTCGATCTCCCAGGGTCACGTAGCCTACGTCATCAATACCAGAGATGTGGCATCGGAAGATGAACTCAATGATGGTGTGGCGATCCGTTTACTGGCGATCGAAAACGACACCAACATCTTCACTTCCCTGGATACCGTCAAGGCGTTACTGGATGTACTGGAAGAGATCACCCTGAAGGTCTCGGTCATCAACGCGTGAGGTTTTCATGGAAGAGAAGATCTGTACGATTATTGAAAATAAACTGATCGCCCGCAACACGTATCAAATGAAGCTGAGGGGCGAGGACCTTTCTAAGATCAGACCGGGCCAGTTTGTCAATGTGAAACTGGAAGGTTTTTTCCTGCGCCGCCCGATCTCCGTCTGCAACGTCGAAGATGATGTGCTGACTTTGATCTATAAGAAAGTCGGAAGCGGAACGGAAGTTCTTTCTGAAATGAAAGAAGGAAAGCTCAGTGTATTATGCGGCTTGGGCAATGGCTATGACCTGTCTATGAGCGGTGACAAACCGCTGCTGATCGGCGGCGGCGTGGGCGTGCCGCCCCTCTATTTCCTGGCCAGACGCTTAAGGAAAGAAGGAAAGAAACTTACCGTCATATTGGGTTTTAATACAAAGGATGAAATCTTCATGAAGGAAGATTTTGAACAGCTGGGCTGTCAGGTGATCATCACCACCGTGGATGGCTCCAAAGGTCGTAAGGGTTTTGTCACCGATGTCATGGAAGATCTGGACTACAGTTATTTTTATACCTGCGGACCGCTGCCGATGTTGAAGGCGGTCTATGCAAAGACAAAGAGCGAAGGCCAGTTTTCTTTGGAAGAGCGCATGGGCTGCGGCTTTGGTGCCTGCATGGGCTGTACGATCAAGGTCAAGGGCGGCTACAAGCGCGTCTGCAAGGAGGGCCCGGTTTTTGTAAAGGAGGAACTGCCATGGCAAGAATAAAAACTTCTTTGTGCGGCATCGAACTGGATAATCCGATCATTCCGGCCAGCGGTACCTTCGGCTATGGCTATGAATTTGCCGACCTCTACGATATCGATATTCTCGGTTCCCTGTCTTTCAAGACGACGACTCTGGAAAGCCGTTTCGGCAATCCGACACCGCGCATCGCGGAAACAAGCAGCGGCATGTTGAACGCCATCGGCCTGCAGAATCCGGGCGTGGATAAAGTCATCAGGGAAGAACTGCCGAAATTAAGAAGCTGTTTTCATAAGCCGATCATGGCCAACATCAGCGGTTTCTCGATCGAAGAATATCAGGAAGTGGCCAGAAGATTGGATAAGGAAGAACAGATCGCTTTTATTGAAGTCAATGTCAGCTGTCCGAATGTCTCCGGCGGCGGCATCCATTTCGGTTCCGATCCGCAAATGGCCAGGAAGGTGACAGAAGCGATCAAGGAGGTCACAAACAAACCGATCCTTATCAAACTTTCACCGAATGTCACCGACATCGTTTCGATCGCCAAAGCCTGCGAAGAGGGCGGTGCCGATGGATTGAGCCTGATCAATACGCTGATCGGCATGCGGATCGATATCCGAAGGAGAAGACCGATCCTGGCCAATAAGACCGGGGGTCTGAGCGGTCCGGCCATCTTCCCGGTGGCTGTACGCATGGTCTACCAGGTGGCAAAGGCGGTGAATATTCCGATCGTCGGACTGGGGGGCATTAGTTGTGCGGAAGATGTCGTGGAGATGATGCTGGCGGGGGCGAGCGCAGTGGAAGTCGGTGCAGCTAACTTTGCCGATCCCTTTGTCTGCAAGAAGATCATTGAAGACCTGCCTCATCTATTGAATGAGTTAGGCGTTGAAGATATCAGAGAAATCATAGGAGGAGCGTTAAATGGGTAGAGATGTAATCGTTGCCTGCGATTTTCCAAGCAAGGAAGAAGTATTGAACTTTCTGGACAAATTCGAAGGCAAAAAGCCGTTTGTGAAGATCGGCATGGAACTGTTCTATGGCGAGGGACCAGCGATCGTCAAAGAGATCAAGGCCAGAGGCCATAAGATCTTTCTGGATCTGAAACTCCATGACATCCCTAACACGGTCAAGAAGGCGATGAAAGTCTTAAGCCGTCTGGATGTGGATATGATCAACTGCCATGCGGCAGGCACCAGCGTGATGATGAAGGAAGCCATTGAAGGCTTGAAAAGAGAAGACGGGACCAGACCTTTACTGATCGCGGTCACCCAGCTGACCAGCACCGATCAGGAAGCGATGGAAAAAGATCTTTTGATTGAAAAGCCGATCGATGAAGTCGTCATGCATTATGCCATGGTTGCCAAGCAGGCAGGCCTTGACGGTGTCGTCTGTTCGCCTTTGGAGGCCGGCAAGGTTCATGAAAGCTGCGGCAAAGATTTTGTCACCGTCACCCCGGGCGTTCGTTTTGCGGAAAATGAGAAGGGCGACCAGAAGCGGGTCATGACCCCGGCACAGGCCAAAGAGATCGGTTCCGACTACATCGTCGTCGGCCGTCCGATCACGGCAGCCGAAGATCCGGTCGCTGCATATGAGAGAGCTGTAAAGGAGTTTGTTGACTGATGGAAGAAGTAAAGAGAATGATTGCAGAAGACCTGCTGGCGATCAAAGCCGTATTCTTAAGACCGGATGATCCTTTCACCTGGGCAAGCGGCATCAAGTCGCCGATCTATTGTGACAACCGTCTGACCTTGAGTGATGTCAGAGTCAGAGACGATGTGGAAAACAGCTTTGCCAAACTGATCGCAGAGAAATATCCGGAGGCAGAAGTCTTAATGGGCACTTCCACTGCCGGTATCGCTCATGCGGCGATCACCGGTCATCTTATGAAGCTGCCGATGGGTTATGTCCGCTCTTCCAGCAAGGACCATGGCCGCGGCAACCAGATCGAAGGAAAACTGGAAGCGGGCGATAAAGTCGTCGTCGTGGAAGATCTGATCTCGACCGGCGGCAGCGTCATCGAAGTCGTGGAAGCTTTACGTCAGGCCGGCGCGGAAGTGCTGGGCATTGTTTCCATCTTCACCTACGGCATGAAGAAGGGTTTGGATCGTCTGAAAGAAGCCAATATTGAAAACACTTCGCTTTGCGATCTGGATGCCTTATTGAAGGTCGCTGTGGAAAGCGGTTATATCAGAAGGGACGACGAGGCGAAGATCCTGGCCTTCCGTGACAACCCGAGTGATGAAAGCTGGATCGGATAGCTTATGAGACATCTGATCGATATCCTGGATCTGTCAAAAGAAGAGATCGATGAACTGATCGCGGTCGCCGATGACATCATTGCCGATCCGAAAAAATACAACGAAGCATGCAAGCACAAGATCCTGGCGACGCTGTTTTTTGAACCGTCAACACGTACCAGACTGTCCTTTGAAAGTGCGATGCTTTCTCTTGGCGGGGAAGTCTTAGGTTTTTCGGAAGCCCAGTCTTCTTCGACTTCCAAAGGCGAGAGCGTTGCCGATACGATCCGTACCGTGTCCTGCTACTGCGACATCATTGCGATGCGCCATCCCAAGGAGGGTGCTCCATTTGTCGCTTCGAGAGACTCACAGGTACCGATCAT
>JAEEGL012933294.1_pt1 | contig 10034 bp, 17 predicted proteins | sample 9134231 | NCBI WGS metagenome assembly JAEEGL01 (sample SAMN16246548, study PRJNA631951) | gut metagenome | biome: gut microbiome; feature: rumen; material: fiber-attached | host: Bos | place: Iran: Karaj | collected 2018-10 | reverse complement strand
TGGAACGGGTGCTCTGCCCCAGGGTTCACTTCAAGATGCTGGTCTTTGACTGCGAGGAGGTGTATATCGGTAGCGCTAACCTCACGGGGGCAGGCATCGGCATGAAGAGCAGCGATAAGCGCAACTTCGAGGCAGGCATCCTGACCGATGATCCTCAAATCGTCGAGCTGGCCATGAAACAGTTTGATGACGTTTGGATCGGCAAACACTGCAAAACCTGCAAACGCAAGGACTATTGCCCTGACCCCATTGTATAAGGTTTAGCTGTGAACTGATTGAGTAATAGAACTGCCTGCCTTCACGAGCTCGGCCTCATTAGTGACGAATAAAGTGAATAAATGCGGTACCCTGATTGCTTCAAGGTACCGCAAATCATAGGAGGATACTCTCCATCGCGCTTTAGGTATGCATTCCTCCTGATTGCAATTCACTAACGCATGGAGCCAAATCGCATTATTATCTCAATTTCGAGTACTTGTTCCAGGCTCCGCGCTTGCGCATAGCGTCGAAGTCGGTCAAAAATGCTTCAAGGTCTGCATTCTCCTCAATCGTCCATTCACCATCAGACTCAATGTCAATTTTCAGAGTATCCCGCAGGTAATCCACGACATTATCCAACTGATCTTGAATTAACCGCTGGGCATCAAAGACATCAATGCTCAAAGTCAGATTCCCGGTGTCTTCAATTGATGAAATCAGTGTGAAGGCCGGACGGTCATTTTGAGTTGGCACGATAATATAAAGCGGGCAGGTCGCATCATTAGTGATCCTGTCGCCCATAAAACAGCTGCTGACCTCACCTTCAAGTTTGTACTCGTCGATTTTGCACAAGTTGACCACAGTCATGAGCATGGTGCACCAGTAGCCATCAGCCACATCGTGCAGATGGTGGCGTTGATGAAGGATGTCCCACAACTTGTCCAGCTCGGGGTTGGGCAACTCGCCGTCCATCATGCCGACACGCAATTCCTGGATTTCCTTTTTTGCCGTTTTGTACTCCCCGTCAGTGATTTCATCGGCGGTGTAACTTATGGTCCTCACTTGGTTGGGGTTGACGGGATTCTTGAATTCAAACTCTTCTTTATCGGTGAGGCGCATGAATTCCAGGTTGGCATCCGTCAATGCATGGAACCAGGTCAGATAACCATATCTGCGCAGGTGCATGATAATCACGGGAGTCTCAAACGCCAGGTAGATGGATATGGCCTCGGCCAACTGACAGGTGCATTGATGCAATGAGTCCCCATCAATGGCGGCATCAATCTGACTCCTCAGCTCACCGAAGCGATCTTGCAAATCATCTGGTAGCGGGCAAGTCGAAAGACCGAATTCCCAGTCGAGGTAGGCCGACAGGATCTTGTAGTCTTCCAGCATGACCCTGGCCCGCTCCCGCTCATCGGCAATCGGGCTGTAAGCCGCGGCCACCTTATCGGCATCCACAAGGACAGGTTCATCAGTTACCGCTCCCCTGTAATCGTTGATAACCTCCGCTATAGACTGAACTTCATTGCCCTCATCATCAACAATCTGCAATGAGCGGTCAATCAATTCCGGGTAAATGCGGTTAAAGACATTCAGACAGTTCTCTGCCAGTTCCCGCATCTTCACCTGATGTTCGTCAAATACCTTATGAAGATAGTGACTCAACTCGATGTGTTGGCCATTATCTAACGTATAGCTGACAGCCTCGTGGCGCAGTTTCAGGGTCATTATCTGCCTCAACCGGTCAATGAAGTTTGGCACCTTGAGTCGTGCGTTCTGGACTGATGCTTTATCGAGTTCTTCCAATTCTTCAGCTTGTTGATGAAGCTGATCGTTTATCCACTGCCGCCAAATCTCATCAAGCGGCACATTACAATTTAAATGATGTATCATAAGCTTATAATATTTGATTGTTTATAACATTATCTTTATGGTTGGGCTGCTTGGCATGTCTCACGGGGAATGATATCAATTGAATGCTGATATTAAAACTGTCGAAAATGTGGAAGTGGAGTTTGATGACAATATGCTCGTTGGTTTGAACCATTTCCGTTATATGTTTGCTCATCATTTCTCCATCCCCGGGCGACATCTCAGTGACAAATTGTAGCAATCGGTCTATCGAAGGCTCATAGATATTTCTATTATTTATTTTCAACAATTCTTCTTTAGGCCAGCACTTGTCAAAATCTGCGGGGCTTATGACATTTTTCACAATGACATATCCGCCATTATAAGTATGGTAATAAGGTATGTCGTCCTCATTAATTTGAGGCCAGTACTGCTTGATGCGAGACGCTTTTTCATCATTAAAACCAATCGTGAAACGGTTGCGATAGATGTACTTTCTCGAATCCTGTACATATCCCAGATACAGGTCTTTAAGTGAATTGTAGCGTTCGTCTCTCCAGCACACCTTCCATTCGGCCAAGTGCATGTCAAAGTTCTCGACTTGACTTCTCATCAGTCGCAAGAGCCATCGACCAGCAACAACGTCGACGCGAACAGCATCATAATATTGGTCAAACACATCCCACGCCAATCCATAATCATTCCAAGACTCGTAACCATGCCATTGCATAACGATATATGCATAATCCCGCTCATAAAACCTCACAAGCAACGATAGCCTTTTGTTGCGAAACTTATGCTCGCTGATTTCGTTAACATATTGAATCATAATTTTATTATCAATTAAGTTGTTATCATTTAATGGCCTCAGGCCAGGTAAAAGCCATGTCTATGCGCATTTCCTGGCCCAAGGTGTTTTCAGTTCCGTAACCCACAGTCATTTGCCGCCCAGCGAATAGCCGAAAGAGGCGGTCGAGAGCGACACGGTCAATGTCAGTCAGCGGGAATTCGCTGCTGGTCTTGACGAGAAGGATTACTCGGTCAAAATCAGTATCATCGTCGGGGAACTTGAAGTAGCTTGAGTACAACTCCTCGATGTAGCCCACCCGTGCATTGGCATCACGGCAACGGCTGGTGAAGTCGGCATAATAGACCGCAGGACTGTATTCCAAGAATGATACGTCCTCAAGGCTCAGAGTGGTGTCATCGGTCAACCGTTTCATCACATTCAGGCGACGGCTCATATTCTTCAAGCGTTCTCGTTCATCTTCATCTTGGGCCTGTTTCAACATGAGGTCATACCTGTACGGTTCCAAGCCAGCGAGTTCATCCGCATCCGGATGGTGATTGATTGTATCGGGACTGAAGCCATAATAGGTGAGGTCATAGAACAGCCTCATGGCAAGGTGACGTGGGTCAATGCCCTCGTCCACCTCAATCTCACGCATCAAGTCGTAGTCCCAATCATTGTCATAGCCCACGCCCGGGGTCATCAGCAAGTCAAAACCAGGATCAGAGGACAATTGCACATGCAGCCTGCCTGTCCCCTTGGCCAGCGGCTCAAACAACCTGACAATGTCATAAGCCTCTTTGAACTTGGCGATGGAATATTCCAGCTGAGGGCAAAATGCCAACAGCCTTTCAGCCATCTCGTCAAACGGGACCGACAATATGCATTCCTTTACTGTCATTGTTTATTCATTTATTAACACCAGTTCATGGCTCTTCATCGGATGAAATCCTCTTTGTGAAGGAATCGCCATTAATGCTTAAACTTGATGTCGTTGTCCCGGATAAGGATTTCAGAGGGTTTCAGACGGATATCCTCGTCGGTGTTGCTGACGCGATACACCTCGTTTCGGATGAACTCGCCCAACTGTTTCACGTTGCGGGAATTGGCTCCCAGGTTGAATAGGTTGAGTACAGAACGTGATGAACTCTCGATGATGACCTGACATGATTGCGTGCCTGTTGCCACTACTCGCATTTTCAGTCGCTCACTCAATGGCGATATAAACCAGCCACGCCGCCCCTCAATGGTGAAATGTTCATCATCACACTCCACTGCACTGAACCGCGTCCGCCCATAAAACACCCGCTTCACCGCAGCATACACGCGTCGGGCATTCAGCCCAGCAAAGTCAACCTCCTCTCGCTGCATCTATTTAGCAATTAATTGATTCGTTCGACGTCTAGGTAATTCATGTTGAGGATACCAGCACGGCGAATGTCGATGCCGTAAATACGCATGAAAGCGTCCACGACGGGTTGGCCACCATTGGAGAGCACAGGATTGCTCATGGATTGGGTAACCACTTCGACTGTCATGCCAGGCTCGATGCGGATGCCGTTAGCATTCTTCATCTGCTTGGTGGTAATGATAAATCTTGCCATTTCATTATTCAATTTCAGTTGCCTCGTTGTTGGACTCATTTACCGCATCTTTTTCTTGCGGTGCTTCGTTGAGTTCCGTATTTCCTTCCTGTGCCTTCAATGCTCGGGCTTCTTCGGCTTTTTCTTTAAGTTTTTTTTCAATTTTCTTTTTGACCCGTCGCTCTTCCTCAGCTTTGAGATCCGCTTTTTCCTGTTTCTTTTTCTTCAGAACCTCATTGAGGTTATCAATTGAAAACACGACATTAGGATTGTCTTTATCAGCTTTTGTTAACAAGAGTTCAAGTATAGCGCCTTTTATTTCACGGCCGGAGAACCCATCGATCAGCGCGGCAGCATCCATTATTTGCTCATCAGTAAATGGTACTGCTAACGGCAATCGTGCAGGAAGCATTTTTTTGATGATGGCAGCACGTGCTTCTTGATTTGGTAGTTCAAAACGGATATGCTTAAGAATCCTTGACTCAAAAGCCGCATCAAAGTTTGTAACCAAATTCGTGGCAAACAATACAACCCCTTCAAATTCTTCAAGCAGAATAAGCATCTGGCTCCTTAAAGAATTCAATGCTTGATCTGATCCCTGGGTTACATTCTCGATGCGCTTCCCCAGAAATGAATCTGCCTCATCAAAGAATAGCACCGAATCGGTTTGTTTGGCTACATCAAAGGCTTTCTGTAGATTCTTTGCAGCTTCTCCCACATACTTAGACTCAATCTGAGCATAATTCAAGGCAAGGATTTGTTTTCCCAGATGATTGGCTATGGCATGGGCACACATCGTTTTGCCTGTTCCAGGCTCACCATAGAAATTGAGAATGCTCCTCGGCACAGGATCAATCTCGCCAAATCCCCACTGGTTATAGATTAAGTCCTTACATTCAAGAATCTTGACCGCATCAAAAATATCTTTTTTCAGATGCTCTGGCAAGATGATTTGGTCAAAGTTAAACTTTGGTCGTGACGGGAAGAAATCAGGCGTATTGTCACCTTCTTTGTGCTTAGCTTGGGGCTCCTGATTATTGGGCATCTCTTTTTTTGTCAATGTCAATTTAACTAATAACGTTGCTTTCCTTAAATAAGGCTCAATATCATCTCGGGATGAAATGTAACTGTTGATTTTGTCTAACAAATCAAGACTACCTTCAAGAAAAATTGATGCATTATTTCGGTTTTTAACTGGGATCCCTTGCCAATCAATGACTTCCAACATCATTCCAACATGAATGTGCTTGAATGAATCGTTTAGAAGTCTCTTGATTTCGTTTTCCAGCTCTGATTCAAACTGTCGAAGTTTGCTAAAGCCATCAATCGGAATGTTTTGTTGTGATGTTTTAAGTATCATTTATACATATATTACTTGTCCAATGTAAATAGAATCAGCAACACCTTCTTGAGCTTCGATTTTAACATCAGATTTGATTTCGTAATCACTCTTGTTAAAGATGCCCACATTGACTGCGTTTTTTTTCTTTTTCTTGATTAGAATCTTGAATGCATCAGGAAACTTCTTGACAACGGTTTCTTTAATAGAACCTGAGTCAAGTACAGCTGCTATGCAAACAATACTGACTACAGAACCAGCTCCAATTAAAGTCCCTAAACCAAACCAAAGAAAATCATCAAATCCAAACATACCCTATTATATGTAAATTACTTGACCAACGTATAGTTCATCAGAAACGCCCTGTTCGGATTCGATCTCAACACTGGGTTCAATCGTCATATCATCAATATCAAAGATGCCCACATTGACTGCGTTTTTTTTCTTTTCTTTGATGAGGATCTTGAATGCATCAGGATAAGCCTCCTCAATCGCATCAGTGAGAAAAAACTCATCGACAAATGCACCGACACAATACCCGACTCCATAACCGATTGCAGCATTAAGGACGGCAATACCTAATAACGTAAAGAACATAATAGAGCTAATCAATTAGCGCTATTGGCTCATTCACTGAAAATGCATCCCAAAAAATGAGCCAATAGCTTGGTTTATCATTGTTACGAAAGAACCACTATTGGCTCATCGCCAAGAATATTCTTGATCTCATCATCAAGTTCATTGGCCTCGATGGATCGATAATTCTCTATTTCATCAGTATCCTCGTTATAAGTTGCTAAAAAGATAGCAAATGGTTTTTCGCTTTGGCTCTTGAGAAATTCCAGTACATGTGGATGCTTCACATTTGCAATGAAAGGAATGTCTTTTTCTTTAGTCAAATGCAAAGACTTAAAATAGTCCACTACCTCCATCAAGCTAAGCCTTTCAACAAATTCGGTCTTCAGCTCGGGAACACTGATCTTTCTCCTTTTAAAAATCTCAAATATCTTTTCTAAAAGTGAAGGAGAATCTTGCTCATTATCACCTTGATGTGGTGGCAACTGTTTGATTTGTTGGTGTTTCCTACCATATAGAGCCAAAGCAATTAGCGCGACTCCACAAATGATTAAAAATGTTTTCATCTTCATAATTTATTAAGACAGTACAACAAGCGGTTCATTCTGGAGAATATCTTTAATATCATTATCAAGCCCATCTGCTTCGATAGAACGGTAGTTCTCAATCTCATCGGTATCCTCATTGTAGGTGGCCTCGAAAATACCTACTTTCTTTTGGGGTGCTTGTTTAATGAGTTGGCGAATCTTCTGATGGTTCTCGTCGGCAATGAATGGAATGTCACGGCCTTTACGCAGCATCAAACCCTTGAAATAATCTACTACATGATCAACAAGGTTAATAAAGCCTTCAATTATCCAGCTGATAATTTCTCCAACAAACTCAAAAAAACTATCAAGAGCATCAAATATCAATTCTAACATAGTCCTATTATTTTAAGATGATTAATTCCGATTCATTAAACAATTGATTCACGTCGTCAGCAAGTTGCTTGGCTTTAATGATAAGATAGCGGTTTTTATCCATCTCAATCAATTCACGGTCTTGTGAGTAAGCCAGATAAATGAAATAGCCATCGGCTTCCTTACTCCGGATGGCGACAATCTCATTGCTGCCGTTGACAATATATTTTTTTGCAAAATCGACCAATGTGACCATATCCAAGACATCAACTTCTTTACCAAAGGCTTTGCCCTGGATTTCACCAGTCATATTTTTTATGAAATCTTCGACAAGAGGTAGGTATTCTTCAGTTACTTCGTGAATAATTTCTTCTCCTTTCTTTCTTAGGATTTCTACTCCCTGCTCGATGATCTTTTCTACCAATGGCATGGCAGCCTCAAAAAGACTCTCATTAAGTATTTCCATACACTAAACTATAGTTTTTTGCCACAGGCTCCCTGTAGTGGCGGGGTTTGGTTAATGGTTCTATCATGGACATAAAAAAGAAGCGTGGGAGTCTTAATTGTTACCCGTCCCACGTTCTGAGGCTCTTGCATTGCCCTTGGTAGTTGAACGAGCAACGCAGAAGCCCACGCCGAATATGCTTCAATGCCACGCCGTTCACAAGACGATGGCAAATATACATATCCCACACAGGACATCTACTGTTGCTTCATCCTTGACTACCAATTGAATTTGCAAGATTCCAGAACGTCAAGAACAAAGCGTCAAGTAAACGCCTTTCCTTATGTCATGTGTTCCCTGCCATGCACCCGCCACCATCCGGAAGCGGACTTCTGCCAAAGAACAACCGCAAATATACACATAATTTCATTTCAACCCCCATTTTTGTAGCAGATTTTTCACCAAAAAGTATTTTGAATGTGATTCTGTCAATTTCTTGCGGCGATATGTGACAGCCGGGTTCTCACTATAGTTTTGTTTTTTAATGCAGCAATTCAAGGGAGTGAAAAAGAAAAGCAGCATTGCCGCTTTTCTAATAATTGTATTTACACGATTACTATCTTTTCAATTCAACTGATAACGTTTTATGAGGATAGAGACCTGCTTGGCTGTAAACTTGCCTCCTCTGCTGGTCGTGAAACCCTCATTGTTTAATATTCTAGCCATCTCACTCAGGTTATTGGTGTCACGTATCAGAATCTTCAACATTGCCACCGCTCTCTTATTGTTAGCGTTGTTGGCAGCCTTCTCCTGATTTGTTTGCCGGCTGTTCGAGATAGCTTTCTCCATATTGCCCGTTAAGTTTTCAGGTTTACCAAGTTGACATCCTTGTTCCTTTTTCACTTGTAGGGCTGCTCTGGTACGCTGACGGATCAATCCAGCCTCATATTCACTAATGGCTGCAATAATCGTTAGTACCAGTCTGTTTGCTCTTGGGAAGTCACAGAATACGATTTCTATGCCCGAATCCAAAAGCTGGCTCGTAAAGGTCACGTTTCTTGAAAGTCGATCCATTTTCGCTACAATTAACGTTGCCTTCATCTTCTTGCAGAGTTCCAATGCTTCGTGTAGTTTGGGACGCTGTGTTTTTCGTCCGCTCTCAACTTCTACAAATTCAGCTATCGGTTCCTCTCCGCTAAGATAGTTTCTGATAATTTCTTGTTGTGCCTGTAATCCGAGTCCTGACATGCCTTGGCGCTGTGTCGAAACCCGGAGATAGGCCACATATGCAATATTATTCATAAGTTTGAAATATACTGAACCGACGTTTAGTATTGTTCAAGAAAGGTGGGCCCCTCCAAAATTGCCTGGAAAATCCCACTTTCTGTCATTTTTCAGTTTCTGTGATAATTCCATATTCTTGAGAAATGCGTTCTTCGTAATTTTCGCATTTCTCTATTTCACTATCCAGAATAGAAATCAGGTTATCAATGAAGATGTGTTCTATCGTTTTCAAAGTTTCGCCCTCTTCAGAAATGAGCGTTACTTCAAAAAGATCTTCTCCTTCATTCAACACCACTTGGACAAAGCCGGTGTGAATGAATCCTTGAACATGAAATTGCACACCAACTTTAACGATTGTAATGCTAGCAGGGTTTATCCCCCAGCTCATTACCACAAAAGGATTAGTACGGAATATGCTGAAGATATAACCAGCAATCTCCTTGCTATATTCTTCGTCCATGTCACTTCCTCCTTTTGTTCTTGTTGATTTCACTGATGAGCCTTCGGTTGAGAGCGTTGAGTGCCTTATACAACCGATCATAGCTCTTTTCATACTTAGTGCCTTGTAATCTTAATCCGGCACTTACGAGATCATTACCGGCATTGTAGATATCCCTTTGTGCCAGGTGTAATTCTCTCAGTCGGTCTTCTTCTGTAAAAATCATAGTCGTTCAGTTTAAATAAGTGTTGTTTACTACGGTCTTGTAATAGCTTCCAGGGGCAGGTATTCTAACTTTCTTGAAAACCATCTGCCACCATCCGCTCTTTAGGTCGGGTTTCTCGTTCATCAGCATCTCTACTATTGCAGGATGGATGGGGAAACAGTACTGGAGAGCCCTTTTTTTGCTTCCGTCGCTAAGGGAATTCCAATACTTAATTGTCATTTTCTTTGTTTTCTGTGCCATTGTTGTTTTGTGTTTATGAAGAAGGCCCCCACATGTTAGTTTTGTGAGAGCCTTCGTTCGGTTAATACTATGTCCGCCTCAATCAGATAAAGGGGACAGGTTGCTTACTCATGATTTCCGCTACAGCCTTTGAACCTTCCCATGATGCCCGGTTCCTAAGGTCGATATAGCGATTTTTCTCGTCCGCCATCCATAAGATTGTCTCTTTGATCAGGCGGAAAAGGTTCTGTTGTAAGGTGGGATGCATGAAACGGATTGACTCGGTGAACTTCTTGTAATCAAAGCCATAATCGTTCAATGCTTCCTCGAGTTGCTTAGCCGCTTTATATTCACGGCTGTTTTCTAATTCTGCTTGTGTCATTTCGTTTGGTTTTTAT
>JAEEGL012242470.1_pt1 | contig 10034 bp, 9 predicted proteins | sample 9134231 | NCBI WGS metagenome assembly JAEEGL01 (sample SAMN16246548, study PRJNA631951) | gut metagenome | biome: gut microbiome; feature: rumen; material: fiber-attached | host: Bos | place: Iran: Karaj | collected 2018-10 | reverse complement strand
CTATCACAAAAGGGGAATAACTCTTTTTTTGAAAGTTTTTTAATAGGGCAAACCAATCACACAAAAAGGGGACCAGCCAGTGGTCATCTACCTGCTTCATCAAAATATATTGTGAAAGTTTGCTTCTCCATAAAAGAAATAGTTATAAAAATATAAACAAAAAACAAGATGTTCTAAGATCTTGTTTCTTTATGTTATGAAATAAATTCTATATTACTCTATGAATTTCATCTAAAGTCGTTTCTCATTTTAAAACTTTAATAATTCAATCTTCTAATAAAGTTATAAATCAGTTTGCGCGAGCTTTAGTTAAAATTGATGCTTCATTTTCTTTATCTATAATAAGATTTCTCATATCTTCGGTGATTTCTAATGTTTCAAGAATCGCAAATCTTCATTGATATCATGTTTCATTGCATTGAGCACAACCATGAGACTCCATTATGCTACCGTCAAAAGCAGGTATGTTATTCACATCTAAATCACTTAAATTTTTTATGGCCTTTTCAATTTCTGTTTGTTCAGCGTAAGTTGCTGGTCTTTTATCACTACAATTTGGACAGATTCTACGTACCAAACGCTGACTTAATACTAATTGTATAGCAGGAGCTAGTAAATAAGGCTCTACTCACATAGAAAGCAAACGAGGAACTGAAGCTATTGCAGAATTTGTATGTAGCGTTGTAAAAACTAAATGTCATGTTAAAGCTGCATTTACAGCAATGTCAGCAGTTTCTTTTGATCTAGTTTCTCAAACTAAAATAATATCAGGATCGTGACGTAAAATTGCCTTTAATCATGTTTCATAGTCATAATTTTTACCATAATTTATTTGAGATTGTTGAATTCAAGGCATTTCATATTCAATAGGATCTTCTAACGTAATAATTTTATTTGTTCAAGTGTTTAAATAATTCAGAATTGAATACAAAGTTGTAGTTTTTCATGATCCTGTAGGTCAAGTAACTACAATCATTCATGTGGTTTTGGAAATATGTTTCTTTAGAGTATCGTAATTTTTATCAGTAAATCAAATTTCTTCAAAAGTTGCAATTCATTTTTGAGAATCTAGAAACCTGATTACAGTAGATTCAGCAATCATTCATGGCATAAAATTGACTCTGGCATCAACTTTCTTTTTTTCTCCTTTGTGGTTCATTGCTTCAAATGAAAATCTACCATCTTGAGGTATATAATCCACATTCATTTTAACTCAAGATATGAACTTTAATTTCTGTAAATATTTCCAAAAATCTTTAGCATCGAAATTAACTACATCTTGTAGAATTCCATCTAAACGTAAACGAAGAGTTATTTCTTTTCATTCTGGTTGGAAATGTATATCTGAAGCTCCAGACTGAAATCAAAGTCTAACCATTTCTAGAATAAATTCTCCTGGATCGAGAGATTCTTTTTTTGCAAAAAATTGTTTCATCTGTGAAATAGCTGAATCTCATTCAGCCTTTTCTCTGTTTTCTTTTTCTTCTTTTGCTAATTGTTCCTCGGCATCTAACTTATCATACCATTTCATTCATTCATTAAATCATTCAAGAGATGTATAATAAATTTTCATTTTCAATCATTTATTTTCCAATTGTTTTTCTATTTTTTTTACATCTTCAGGATGATTGTTTGTTGTTAATATATATACACAATTTTCTTCATCTTTATAATAGATAATAATCTGCATAGATGCAGCATTTTCGCGTGGAATTTTTTTCAATTGAGAAAAGTCCACTTGCAAAGCTTGCACATCATTAACTTCAAGAATTGTATTTATCAGTTGATTAGGCATAAATAGTAGATTCTCTCATAATAAAAATTAGACCTAACACAGTCTAATTATATTCATAATTATACTAAAATGCAAATTTTAGAGCAGAAAATAAGTTTATAAAAACTCTTTTTAAAACCCACAAAATTATACAGTTTTCTAGCTTTTATCACTTTTCTTTAAATCATCAAATTCAATCTTTAATTTTTCTTTTTCATTTCATTCTGGCATTTTTTTAATAGCAGATGCAAACATGAATAGCATATTTTGATAAGTCTCCTTATCCATGAATCAAGCCTCAATCAAAGCAACCATTCATTCTGCTAATTCTCGATGAGGTTTTAAATCATTCAGAATTTTGAGAACTTTTTGTTTATTCATAGTCATTTCATACTAAATAAACACTTAATTATACTTATTTTGAGTTATTTTGTCAAATTTCTCCTGAGAAAATTTACTTTTATCCTTGCTTTTAATACAAGTTTTTGTATATCTTTTTTTAGTTTATTTTTGAATACACACTTGAATAAATGGCTCAATCTGCTATAGATTATGCAATATGATACCTTTCTCGCTATCCTAAAACAGAGCAAGAAATACGTATAATTCTCTATAAAAAGTGATATAATTCTGAGGATATTTCCCATTGTATGGATGTATTAAAAAAGAATAATTTTATTAATGATGAAAAATTCACGGATAGTTTCCTCTATTCTGAAGTAGAAAAAAAATGACGTCCACTGTTTATTATCAAACAGAAACTCATCCAACGTTGAATTGATAAATGATTGTTAGCAAAGAAAATATTAGAGCAACAAGAAGAATTAACTCAGTGAATGCGTAAAGCCATTAGAAAAGAATTGGATACATATAAAAGGAAATGAATAGATGGGTTTGATAGTATCCAAAAATTAATGAGAAGATGATATCAATTGGCTGATATTAAAGCAGTTATTAAAAGTTGAGCTGAAAATAATTAATTTATATTCTAAAATTCAAATAACTATGCGACGATTAATTATTGTATGAATAGTATCATTTATGATTCTAGTTATATTACACGAATTTGGTCATTTTATAGCAGGAAGGAAATGTTGAATGAAAGTGACAGAATTTTGAATTTGATTGCCTCCTAAAATTTGTAACCTATGGAAGGATAAAAAATGAACACAATATACATTGAATCGAATCCCTTTATGATGATTTTGTTCGTTTGAATGAGATGATCCAACAGATGACAAGACTTATAAAAATCCGAATACACTTTTTACTGCTCCATTGCGAAAAAGACTAATTGTGATTTTTGCATGAGTAACAATGAACTTTTTAACAGCATTTGTTTTGTTTACTTTTTTATTTCGACATTGAATTCAGCCTATTTCAGTATCACAAGATGCAGAAGCTAGATGATCAACAAGCTATCTTATGGCAAGTCCATCATTTTTAAAAGAGCAAGGATTTCTTACATGAGAAATAAAAAATTGAGTATCGATTCAAGAGGTAAATCCATGATGATTATGAGAAAAAATAGGTTTAAAACAAGGTGATATATTGCTAAAATTTGATTGAAATGATTTAGAGTACAATACGTTCCTAGAATCGATGGCTTCATGAGCAGATGCGACACACACTTTCACGATAAAAAGATGAGATGTAGAGATTGATACAGAGGAATTTAATTGTAAATGATCCTGTAAATTTGATATAATTATTTCAGCAAATTGAGAATTAAAAGTAAATGATATAAAGTTTTCATTTTGATGAGCAATATTGGCAACATTTCACGAAATTTGAGCAGAATGGGATTTAACAATGGATGCGTTATGAACAATAGGAAAAGCTTTATTCTCATTTAATAAATGAGAAATGAAAGAAGCAATTAATTCCTTAGCTTGACCAGTTTGAGCAGTAGAAATAGGTAGACTTATATATGAAATGTGATGATGGCTATCATACTTATGATTTGCTGCGATGTTATCTCTAGCATTAGCAATATTTAATGTATTGCCAATTCCCGTGCTTGATTGATGAAGGGCTATTTGAATGATACTGCAAAAAATTACTAAAATAAAACCAAAAAAGTTTTTTGTATGAGAGTCTTACGTAGATATGATATTTATGTATTTATTAGTATGACTCGGTATAATAATAGCAATCAAAGATTTTTACGTTTATTATCGAGACACAATTCTTAATTATATTACTTCATTATTCTAGAAAAAGATAAAAAGCTGACCACTAAATTAAGTCAGCTTTTTTATAATATTCTTAATCTTATTCCCAGCTTTTATAGAGTATGTATAGAAATCTTTTTCGTTTTGCATCTCTTTTACTAGGTTCAGTTTATTTGCAGAAGGGGAGTACATAGTATATATAACATCTCATTTTTTTACCTTATCTCATAATTTTTTATGCAAATAAATTCATGCTTGGTACTCCTTGGGTGCTCAGAGTCATCTAACCATAGTATTTAAATGTTTCATGTCAACTTTAGTAATCACACAATCTTTTTCAGCAACCACATCATGAGAAAATTTACCTAACTGAATTTCTTCTGATTCTACATTTGGATTTCAATTTTGTGCTTTTATAATTTCTTGCATTTTTTTCCAAGCTTCTCAATTTGTTAGTTGAGTATATGCTAAATTTTTCGCATTTCCTAAAGTTGAAGCCTTTCAACATAAAACCAAAATCTTAGAAGCAAGGAATATTGCCTTTTTTTCTAAATCATCAGATTTTGTTTTATATTGTTGCAAGATTCTTAAAGCTTCTCTAGTTTGCAAGCATGCTCAGATTCACCTACCAATGGGCTGACTACCATCTGTAATTTCTACGCTCATTTTAATTCATAAATATTCTCATATTTCCCTAAAACGTTTTGCTACTCTTTTTGCATCTTTCATTGTTGCTACTTTTGCCGTAGGTCACATCGGTATATCAATTAAACAATGATTAATTCACATTGCATAATTTTTTGCCATAATCGAGGAAATCATTCTTGCATAAGGTTCCATTCCAAGAGGAGAGGAAACTTTAATTATTCTATCATTTACTGGAGCCAAGTTCAACTTTTCATTCCACACTAAACATGCTCAAACTTTGTCAGTAAGTCTAATTACCTGTTGTTTATCGAACTCAATATCCATTAAAACATTTACGCATTCCCCAGTCGCAGCAGGTGAGGTAATAGCTTTTGAAAATGTTTTAGGAACAGTAATTCAAAGTGATGCTAAAATCGGAATTACAATCATAGTAGTTTCGTTTCCAGGTACTCATCAGATACAATATTTCCCAGCTACTATTCACGGAAAACGGTACATGTCTCATGTATAAGCTGTTGCTTTTGTAGTATAAGCCAACTCATGTATATCGGACTTATAGAAAAAACTTGTTGCTACATAATACGCCAAAACCAATTCATGAATCTTATTATCTTTTATATCCTCAATGATCGCATCAATTTCTTCATCAGTTATTTTTTTTCATAGCAATTTTTTTCTAATAGCTTGCATAGAAAGAGGATTGTTTTTCATAAAACTTACCAAAACAGTATCTCATTGCATAATAGGATACTCATCCAAAAAATCATTAGTTACTCAGATCTCATTGGCTTGAACATATTTATCAGTTAATGCTACATCAACTACGAATTCTTCTCATCTTCTAATTAAGGAAATTTTATCACCATCTTTAATTCAATAATTTGCAGCCTGTTCAGAATTTAGCATTACAATATGTCATCAGTTTCCATTTTGAATATCAAATGAAACAATTTTGGCACTAAAAATTTCCTTTTTGCTCTGTTGAAATGCCTGTGTATTCACCATATTTTCATTTTATTATATAAATAAAAGTTTAAGCAACGTTCACATCCTCATATAGATTTCATAATTCCATCGCCATTCTTTTTAGATCTTTTTTATCCTCTAGATTATTTATAAAATCTTCCATACTTGATTGATTTAATTTGTTTCAAGAGCTAATTTTATCACTTTTAATAAAGTCAGCGAATCATAGTTGATAATCTGCGTTATAATTTCATTTTCATTTTAACTTATCTGGATTCATATCGAATGCTTTTGCATATTTTCTTATAAAATAAGCATCTTCATCTTCAGCTTCATTATCTTCATTAAATGTAAAATCATATCTATTTGTATCAGGAGCAAAACCATATCTATCGCCATTTGTTTTAGATCTTTTACAGCCATCTGAATTATCCTCTCACCACAATAATCAACAATAATCCATAAATAGTGGCATAAATTTATTATTAAAATATTCAATATCTTTAGTATCAGAATTATCTATAATTTGAAGTGCATCAAAAATATTAGATTCTTTTTCAAAGTCTGGATTGAACTTATTTGGAAGAACATTAAAAGTTCTTAAGAAATTAGTTATCGCGGAGTTTTTTTGGGCTTGAATTTCCACTTCTTTACCAGCAAATTTTCATATTTGTTGCAAATTAAAAAATAGTTTATTTTTCGTTAATCCTTCAAGCATCTTTGGAGTCATCTGACTAGGATCAGGTTCATCTTCAGGATTAGGCTGATAACCAACATTTTCCATTTCATTTGAATTTTCTGCAGGTTGAATAATAGAATCAAAATCATATCATTCTAAAATACTATCAAAAGAATCAATTGTTCAAATCTGGGTGTTAGGTTGAGTGTTACCAATATTGATTTTGTCAGGATTAAATGATTTTTTCACAAATGAATTCATAAAAAGTTTCCCAGAACTTAAGTCATATTTGATATTAATATCAGTTCCATTTAACTTTCATCTAAGAAACAGACAATCACCCACAATATCAGCAGGATTCTCTTTATTTAGTTCAAATCACATTAGTTTTCATAAATTTCCGGTATTAATCCTAGAAAAAAGTTTTTTAATATTTTCGATAATTTCCCCCAAAGCATAAGTTTTTGCGATTGTCTCAAGACCTTCTTGGTCAGTATAAAAATTTCAACAAAGAGTATCATAATTTTCATTAACTTTATTTCTCAAATCATTAACCATTTCTAATAAATGTTTTTCAATATTGTCATGAAAATCTTTATTACCTGGCACTCTATCCGAAATAAATTTTTTTAGGGCATCCTCGTTGATGGGTGCATTTCTGTTTTGATAATTATAAATTCAGTAATTAGATAATTCTGAACGTAAATCTATATTTAGACTAACCAATTTTTGTACAAAAGGATCATTTTGGTTAAATATATTATTGAATGTAATATTAAAGGCTGAATATCTCAAACGAATATCATCCTCATCACTAATATCATGCTTAGGTATTTTATATTTATTTAGAGTTTGAAGATTCCCTTCCAATACATTTGAAGCAATACTTAATCATGAAGGGCCATTGGAGTCACTATTTTGTTCGTTATCTAATATAATTGGTTTTTCCCCATACGACTTCTTAATTTAAGCTACTTCTTGAGCTGCCCTATATCTTCCTGCCAAATAAGAAGGAATAAAGTCCTTATGCATTTCAACCATCATTTCATATTCATTTTCATAGTAATTCTTTACTGTTTCACTATATTCATTTTCTTCACCATTAAATGCTCCTTTAATTTTATCCAAATCATTTTTCGTTTGGACAGTTACTCCATTTAAACGAGCCCAAATGTAACATTTAACATCCGATATGTCTCCAGTTTTTATAGTAAAATCAGTGTTAATCATTCAACTCAAAGATTTTCTCGTATTTTGATTTAAATGAGAAAGCATTTGTTCAATCATATCTGCATTTTCAAAAGGATCAATATTATCCATTCCATTAATCTCTTCATAAAGATTATTAATAGTAATGAGTTCTTTCCCAAGCTTGTTAGCTTCAACTTCAGCATCTTTAGTATTTTTCCGCTCTTTGTGTGCTTTATACTCTCATCGTCTTGTGTCTTTTTTACGCGTAAGAAACTTCCAGGCTGTTTTTTCGTCCAGTCCATGTTCTCTTCATGCTTTATCAATAATAAATCCAATGAAAGAAAACAAAAAATCATTAACCATACCTTTACGACTTTTATATCTGGCAGATTCGATGTTTATATGAAGAGTAGGATTCGAAATATTTGGGTAATGATTCTGTAATATTTTATTTACTTCTAAGAATATTTCCTCAAATTCATAATTTTCATTCAAGCTAAGAAGATTGGTAAGAAGATCGGATTCAAGTTCTAAATACTCATCATATAGATCAAGATAAAGTCTTTGATTTTCATCATCGATATTAAGCTCTTTAAATAGCTGATTATTAATCTCTATAGACAGACGTTGTTTTGCCTTATCTGCCTCATCTAACATAGATTGTTTTACTTTATCAAATCAGCTATCTGAATTGATTTTATTATCAATTATAGACATACGTTGTTTTGCCTTATCTAACATAGATTGTTTTGCTTTATCAGATCAGCTATCTGAATTGATTTTATTATCATAGACACGACCATTTTGGGTTTTGTTGGTGTTTCTATATTTGTCGGTTCTTCCATATTTGGGGAATTCGTTCATATTGATTTTAAAAAGAAAACAAAATAATCTACATAATTATACACACAATACTGTATTTTTGCAAAAAAAACCTGACTTTTTTGTCAGGTATTTTAGATTTACTATAATTTAATCAATTATCCTTCCTCTTCAAAAGCTTCTATTCCATCAGATTCTTCAGTTCTTTTCATTTTAGCCAATATGGTCTCACCATCTATTACTTTATCTCAAATATTAGCAATAACCTCTACATTACTATCAAATATGATAGTAACTTGTGATCAAAATCTAATCAATCATATTACTTCTCATTGATCCACTTCATCATCAATATTTACAAAAGAAACGATTCTCCTAGCCATAGCTCATGCAATTTGAATTATCCTATAACGTACTCAATTATCAGATTCAAAAAGCATTGCATTATACTCGTTTTGTAGAGTAGATTTCATAGTAGGGTCTTTTTTCATAGCATTACGTTTTCTTCAGCGAACGTATTTTTCTTCGATTAAAGTTGCATTATTAGGGGAGCGCTGGTAATGTACATTCATAGGAGTCATCATAATCGATACCATAGTAGCTCAACTACCAATTCAATCAATAAAATGGTCTAAAACAGCATTATTATCCTTATAAATAACAGTATAATCTGTAGGATCTTTTATTATAGCAATAATTTTTCAGTTAGCAGGACTGACAAATAGATTTTCATCGTTTGGTACTTTACGGTATGGTTGACGTAAAAAATAGCATCTATAAAAGGCTATACAACAAACTAATATAATCATCAATATCCAAAAGGTTCGCCTTAATATCATTTTACATTTTCTCATAAAAATAGAAAAATTGTCATAAAATTCCACAAAAACGATGATAATAATCCTTATAAAAAAATCAAATAATAAAAATTACTGTTGAAGAAACAGAAAAAGCACTAAATAAAAAATCTAACAAAAAATTTGACAAAAAAGATAGTTTGGATTATACTTACATCACCGACCAAATATTATTTATTTTTAAATTAAATATTTAGTTGGTAGAAGAGATCTTTAAATTATGCAGAATAATAAGTGATTTTTGCGGTAATTATTAACGTAGAAAATCAAGGAATTTATTCTATTGGAGGTGTTATTTTTATTCCGTGTCAGATTTGAGAAAATCTGAATCTTTACGATGAAAGTAAATGATAAAAAAAGTACACGAAATAAAAACAAAACGCTATCATCCCTTTCACAAGAGTTGTGCTTTTTATGGGGATCTGAATAATTCGTTTCAATCTGAATCATTCTTTTGCTTATTATTCAGTTATTTACCTACCAAATTACCATTTTTTCGACATTGATAGCTATGGAAAAAATAAAGGGATTGGTTATACTTTTCAAAAGTAAATTGAGAAATTGAAAAGCTGGGCGGAATAATTCGTTGAGAAAATAATTCAGGGTTGCCTGACAAAATTTTCTCAGGTCACGATAAAGAACATTCGTTCAATAAAAAAATCGTGGGTGTATAGTTTACTCTTCTTGTTTCATTTATTCCTTCAAATTTAGAAGGAAAATGAAAAAGAAGCTGATTGGAAATTTCCATTCAGCTTTTTTGTTATTTAAAATTATAAAATTAAATATTTTCGTATTGAATTTATAATTAATTATTATAGATAATATATTTGTATATTATTTTTTATATATTAATACCTCATTTTCATGAAAAAATTATTGTCCTTATTCAGTCTGCTAGGATTGGCTGGATTACTAACATTTGT
>JAEEGL011815805.1_pt1 | contig 10034 bp, 4 predicted proteins | sample 9134231 | NCBI WGS metagenome assembly JAEEGL01 (sample SAMN16246548, study PRJNA631951) | gut metagenome | biome: gut microbiome; feature: rumen; material: fiber-attached | host: Bos | place: Iran: Karaj | collected 2018-10 | reverse complement strand
TGTCCTCCGCATCAGTCGGTAAAACCAAGTCAAGGGTGTCAGTGCTCGTCCATGCACCATTGACATACCACCACAGCTTTATCTTCCCAGCATCAGCACCAGTCTTGATTGGCTGGATGTATATGGTGTCATGGTTCACGTCAAACTGAGGGTCAGCCGATGGACTTGACACATCAGCAGGTAAGTAAGCAAACGGAGCATCAGCACTCACCTGATTGCTCCTTCCAAACACATGACCACCCACCACGATGGCATGGGTGTCGGATGTGTAGAATATCGTGCTCGGCTTGGTCGCCGCCTGTGCGATGGCAGATGCCTCCGTGGCGGTCTTGTTCTCGAAGATGCCCTTCAAGCCTTCGAGCAGTGCGGTTATGGATTCCTTATAGTTCATAAGCGATTTTTTTTAATTTGTGGTCAGACTATTCTCACGAACCGCCTGACCGAAGAGTATAAACCTTAATTAAAAAATTATGAATAAAGAATAAAAAGAACTGAACATTATGCCGCTGAGCCGAACACCTCGGTGAAGATGTCGTCAAGCTCCGCATTCGTCAGATAGTCATTGTTGCCCTGCACGGCTGCGAACTTGCTTCCGTCCACGTTGCCACTTGCCCATGTGTAGTTCTCCTTGACGAAGAGCATGTCACCCACGCCAAGTGCCCATGAGTTGTCTGCGAACTTGAATGCGGAGGACACCGTGAAGTACTGACCCTGCTTGAAGGTCTTGATGGTCTTCAAAGCAGCCTCTGATGCGATGTTGCCTTGGTAGGTCTTTCCTCCGATGTCCGCATTCTCAATGGCGGCGTGTACGAATGCCGTGGTGGCAATCTGCGTGGTGCTGGTGCTTGTGGCGGCGGTAGGAGCGGTAGGTGTGCCTGTGAGGGCTGGGGATGCGACAGGGGCGGCGTTGTTGAGTGTGGTCACCATAGTTGGCGACATCACACCTGCGTGGGAAGTGGTAGCTGTTTCGATGCCGAGTTTTCCGTCGTTTGTTCCTCCCGATGCGATTTTCACGACATAATTCAAGCCTTGCTGGTAAGAGCCTGTCACAACCTCCGCAACCTTCACACCACCGAGGGTGCTGTCTGTAGCTACAGGCAGGGTGTATGAGTAGGTGTTGGCGATGGTAATCTTGTCGGTCGCTCCTGTGATGGAGATTCCCGACCCTGCGGTGAGTGTCTTCTGCGTGTCTGCGAGTGTGTTGTTGCCCGTGATTTTCGTTCCGACAACCACCTTGGTGTCCGTGCCAGCAGTGTAGGACTTGTTCGACATCTTCGTGTCCGTCCAAGGGACATTGACAACGAGCTGATTGGAGCTGTTCTTCTGGATTCCGTAAGTCTTTCCGCTTGTGGTCGTCACTGCGTTAGCCGCTGTCGTCTGAGTGGTGTTGCTGAACACCTTGGCTCCTCCGACTGCCTCGTCTGTCGCAACTGGAATTGATGCGGAGATGGTGGCGGTGTCCGAGTCAGCGCTTGCGGTGGTGATGCTCACGTTAGAACCTGCGGCAATTACCGTCACATTCCCAGCAGTGGCGGAAGCTCCGAACTTTATCTTCCTCTGATAGGTATTCGGGACAGTGGCCGTGGCGAATGTCTGGAACGAGTTTCCAAGGTCGAGCAAGTCCTGCTGATATGCCTTGTTATTCAGCGCCGTCACGATGTTCTGATTCAGTCCGTCGAGATACCCCAGCTCCGTGGTCGTGATTGTGCTCACATCCACGTTGCCCGAAGAGTCCGTGACCACCACCTTGCTCGCCTTGGAAGAGCCGAGGTTTTTCTTTAAAAAGTAAGTGTCAATCCATGTCTTGACCTTACCAATGAAGTAAAGCAGACCATTGCCGTTTACTCCCTTATTGCCGTCGTAAGCCATAATCTAATTTTTTTTATGAGTTGAAAATTGAATTGAACATCTCGTTGAGTTCCTGGTTCGTGAGGTAGTTAATCACGTCCTGCTTTCCGTCCATTGCGGTTTTGATGACCTTGTTCTGGACTGGGTTCGTCGATGTGGGCGAGAGCGCAGTGTCGATGATGATGCTTGCCCCTCCTCCCTGTCCGAGCAGGATGAGGAAGTCATTGTAAGAGCCTGTGTAGCCTGTGACCGCCACAAAGTCTTCAAAGAGCTGTGTGGTGTCGGCAGATACCGCAACCTCCAATCTCCCAGTGTCCGCCATCTGAGCGAGTTCCACGAGCCTCAATTTCACGTTCTGGTCTGCCTGCTGATAATAGGCGGAAATCATCTGACGGAGGTCTTCGATGGCGGTCTGCGTGTCTGATACCGCACTCCTCGCACTCTCCGCCGCTGACATAGCCTCGGTGGCGGCATCGGTTGCTCTCCTCGCTGCGGTCTGAGCCTCGTCTGCCTTGCCCTTCGCCTCCCGCGCCGCCTTGTCGGCATTCTCGGTGAGCTTGGAGATTTTCATCCGCCGCATCCTCGGTATGCCTTGCTCCACTGCGGTCACCTGCACGGTGGCTTCCGTGTCCTCGGTCAGAGGGGTGGAGGTCACGTCAAGCGAGTTGGAGATGAGGTCATCCTGTATCGCCTGTGAGGTGGTTTCAAAATCAAATTCTTCTTCGTATGCCATAGGTCTCTGATTTAATCAATTATGTCGTCGGGGAGCATTGAGCAGTCAACGTAGCGCATCTTCCAGTAGAAGCACTCATAGTCCTTGTAATTGCCGAGGCAGAACTCCAGCTCAATCCAGTGCCCCGCTTTGATGCCAGTGTTGTACTGCCTCGTGAAGCTCTTGGTCTGAGCGGTTGCGGAGTCCATCGGGAATCGGTCGAGGTCGGAGAAGATGTTGTCACCCTCGCTGATGAGCCATCCGTCATCCTGTGTTCCGCACTGGAACGTGTTGCCGATACCTTCTGAGTAGATGACGAATTTCTTGCCCACACATCGGCGCATCTCGTCAAGGGTCAGCTGCACATCAGTTCCCTGCTTATATCCCTCTCCGCTGTCGTAGTTCATCCAAGGGAGTTGGATAGTCAGCTGAGCGAGTGAGGAGTCGAGCTTGACGATTGAGCCGAGCATCGAAGGGTCGAGCCATGTCTGGTTGCCGTAATGGGAGAATCGGTCATATAAGTTGGCTGACGTGATGACCATGAGGTTGTTGTTGACCACTCCGTCGATGGTGAGGTTTCCGCTTGTATCAACCGTGAATCCGTTGATGTTGGTGAATCCACGGAAGTCAATCCTGTCTGCTGTGAGGGATATATTCTGAGCAACCTGCGTAATCATGTCGGCTGACAGGAGGATGCCTCCCTTTATCTGAGTGTCAGAACCGCTCTCAAACACGGCATCGTGGTCGATGAAGTTGTAAACCGAAATCTGAGCCGTGATGTCGTAGTACCACTTGTCCGTCACAGGGTCTTTCTTGAGCGCACCGCTGAAGAAGGTGCCGATATTGGCGTTGGTGAGCATCCCCGTGGTCGCTCCGCTTATCTCGCTGTCCACCTCCGTCTTGTCGTAGTAGTTCTGCGAGAGGTTCTGGTTTATCTGGTTCTGGGCGGTGGTGAGTGCTAACTGGGTGGCGAACGTGCCTCCGATGGTGTCGGATATTCCCTTATTGAACTCGCTGGCGAACACCAATGCGTAGTCGCTCTCGCTGACGAATCCCGCCTGCTCCAGAGAGTTGATTCTCCCCTCATCAGAGGTAACCCTCGTTGTGAGTGCGGATATTCCGCTTGCGTTGACCTGTATCTCGGAGTTCATGCTCTCAATCATCGCCTCATGACCCTCCACGTTGCCCTCAACCTCGGCTATCCTCTCAGCCTGTAGGCTTATCTGCTCACTCGTCTGCGTGATGGAGGTTGACAGGCTCTGAACTCCCACAGCCTCGTAGAGTTGGAAAGCGGACAAGTCCACATTGCCCTTGGCGCATACTTGGATAGAGCCATTGCCAGACACATACGTTCCATAGACCCTCGCGGTGTGCCACTCACCATCCTTGACGAGAGCGGACTGGAGTCCATAAAGGTCGGAGGTCTTCTCCGTGGAGAGCGAACCAACAAGTCCGTCCTTGTAGGAATCAAGTGTGATGAGCACGTCACCACTTGTGTGGATTCTATACTCAAAGCTCAGTTCCACGGTCTTCTTCCCCTCCACCTGTCGCATGAAGGTGACATCCTGCTCTATGCCGATGTCGGGGTCGGTGGACTCGTTGTCAACAATCCGCACGAATCTTCTCATGCCCTCGGTGACAAGTCCGACATACTTGGTGGCATCGCCCACACCGCTGAGGAGTTTCTCTCCGTCAGAGAGGATGACCTCTCCGTCAGACAAGTTTTGAGAGGTGACATGGTAGTAGTTCCACGGCTGGAATCCGTCCAAGAAAGCAGGATTGGCGATGATGGAGTCTCCTGTGGTCAGTGCCCTCGTCTCGCTTATCGTGCTCTCCAGCCTTCCGTTCTGAAGGACGAACTTCTGGTACACATCGTCTCCGTTCTCCAGCACGAACTTGCCCTTCAGAAACGCATTGTCGGCATACAGTCCCCATCCTTGTGGAACAAAGGTGTTTGAGCCTGTGACGATGCCGTCGAGCTTGCCTATCCTCACATGGAGGTTGCCCGTTCCCGGACCAGTGACCTCACCGAGCATATCGACGGCAGGGTTGTCGCCCTCAGCGGCGGTAATGTATATGATGTTCTGCCTTGCCGTGTCGGTGCTTCCCCATTGCACACACTCGTCTCCCTCCTTGGGGGTTGAGCCTGAGAACCACTCTGCGGTGTCGGGGATGATGACCACGGCATCTTCGCCTGTGCCCTGAACGGCATAGACCTTGCCCGTCCATGAAGAGGTCTCGACATGGCTGCCCTGCTCACGCATGTTCTTCCACGACTGGCATCTGATGATGTCGCCAACTGCGAAGTCGCACCCTGTCTCAAAGGTGAGCCTCCATGTGTTGTCAACGCTCTTGCTCACGCTCTTGACCTTTCCGTTTGCGTTGCTCACAACAATCGTGCCACCCGTGGAGCGAATCTTCTGAATCAAGAGTTCAAAGACCTTCATCTGCTGACGGATGGTGAGGTAGTCGGCGGTGATATGCCACTTGTACCTATTCTCGGACACCTGATCTTCCTCTTTCCAAATCCTCAGTCCGTGTCCGTCATAGCCGTCTATGAAGTCCTCTGCCTGTCCGGTCACGGCTTCGGAGATGAGCTCGTGGATATGGCTCACCCCTTCAAGGTCGGCTCTGCCTTTGACATCGAGTGTCTGAAGCTGTGCGTTGCCGTTTCCGTTGATGTAGCCTCTCTCCTGCGGTGTGGTCTCCGTTCCGTCTGAAAGGGGAGCCATGAACTTGATTACGCCCATAACCCTCTCGGTGGAGTCTGCCGGGATTTCCGCATCCTGGTTGAATCTCGCAAGGGCATCGTGAGTGGTCTGTCCCTGATGGACTGTCGTGCCTCTGTGGGTTACGCTCCCCATTGCATCGAGGTCTCCCTCAAGCGTGGTGTCGCCCTTGACATCTATCGTCTGGTCGAAGGTGACGTTGCCAGCCGCCTCATCGTCGATGTCCTTGCGGAGGAACTTGTCGAACTCCGGGGAATCTGGACTGAGTGAGGTCGCACGGTCGGCTATCCCCGCACGGTCTGCATAGGCTGCACGATCTGCGTTGTCGGCGTTGTAAGCCCGCTGGGCAATGGCAGCCTCATCCGCCTGCTTGGCGTGGCGGGCTTCATTGACCGTGCCCTGCTGGGTGACGGTCACGCTGGAGCCGCCTCCAGATCCGGATGAGGCGGCGGCTGCGCCCTTGGCTTTCTTGACTATCTTGACGTTAATCATGGTTCTATCTCCTTAAGGTTGAGTGTCACCTCGCCTGCCATCAGGTTTCGGCTCATGCCATAGACATAGAAGTCCTTGCCTGCAGCAGGGAGGCGGTAATGGTTGAATGCGCCCACGGACTGGCTGTCACGGAGGGTCTGCGTGATGGTGAGCCTTGGCTCGTGGTATTCCTGGTAATAGGCATCCACATAGAGCTTCTCAGGTTTCTCTACGAGGTCACGCACACGGTCGTAGATGCTGAGGATGCCACAGCCCTCGTCTTCGTTGAACGGCATGGACAGGTGCAGCCTGTTGGTCACTCCGAGAGCAGCGCACTCGCTCCTTGTGAGGGCTGAGACGAAGCGGAAGGTGATGTTGTCCTTCTTGTTCACGAAGCTCTCATCGGTGTCGCTGACATAGGCGAGGTCGTTGTCCTCAGTGTTGGTCAGCAGACCGCTGTCGGTATAGACCCGCATCTTGAAGTCCTTGACGATGACGGCGGAGGCGTTGAGAAGCATCTGCTGCTCCGTTTGTGTCCACTTCTCGCTCCTGAACCATGTCTTGTGGCGGCGGGTGTAGTTGTTGTAAAGATTGTTGACAGGACCGAGAATCGTAAACTCGACATCACCTGATATGCGGTCAGCTGATGTGATAGGGATTGCCATCCCCTCCACACCGAGTCCCATGGTGAAATCGATGTTGTTGGCGATGTCGAACTCCTGACCCATCTGCCAGTCATCAATCTTCGGGTCGATCCCGATGAAGAAGCACTGGGCGTAGTACTCGTCCTCATCTTCGCACTCCTCCATCGGCTTGTAGTCGTACCAGTGGAAGTCGCTGATGGTTCCGTTACTGATGTAGTCCTTGTTGATGCCGTCCTCGACGAGCACCTTGTCGCCAATCCTCAGCATGCAGGCAAGGAGGGATACCTTGCTGACCTTGTCTATGCTCTCCCCGACCTCGCTGTACTTGTACTTGTAATACTTGCGGTCATCGCCTGAGAAGGGGTACAGCCCCCACCACTTGATGGCAGGGTCGATGGCGGTCTCCGACTTCGGCACATACACCTCATACCGCTTGCCGTCACGCTCCTCCTGCCGGTAATAGGCTGGGGATGTCTTGTAATACTTACGCGTGTAGCAGGTGATGTCATTCTCGTCACGCCCCGGAACCCATCCCTTGTGGTCAGTGTCCACATAGGAGTCACCCGGACTGTTGAGCACCATCTTGCCGCTGATGACGATGTAGTTCTTGGTCAGTGAATCCGCAGGTGTGAGCAGTGTGCCCGCACCGGGTCCATGGTAGATGGCGAGCGGCTGGGCTTCCTTGAGAACTGTGTCCGGCAAGGCGGTGTCGGCGATTCGGTGTAGAAGGTACATGCCGTATGGGCGGCTCGTGTTGTCGGCTCTTGCTGCATCCACACAGGACACATAGAGCAGCGGTTTGAGGTCGAGCTTGCCGGTCACGGAGTTGTCCTTTCCGTCCAACGTCTTCTTGATGCTGCCGACCTTGAACACACCGGCGGTGATATGCCTTCCCACCCAGTCCATCACCAGTTCCTGATCGGTCATCATCCCCGACGGGGTGGTGTTCTTCCGCTTGAAGAACGCATTGATGTCCATGTCCTTGTCCGCATTGCTCCAGCCGGTCCCCACTTCTGAGGCATCCGCCGTGAGCAGGGCTGAGGTCATCGGGAATGTCCATCCCTTAACCTTCATTGCCTGAATGTACCAGTCCGTCCTCGTCGCCTTGTCATTGAGGGCGGTCTCGTCATCGTCCACCATCCGGGCGAACAGGGCGCCGTCATCTCCCCGCAGGTCGTACTCGCGGACATAGTGGACATAGCTGTCGTAATCCGACGAGAGCGACTCATCGTCCAGCGGGTCTTCCATCAGATCCTCAATCTCCTTGATCTCGCAGTTGACGGTCACCTGATTGTACACCATGCCGATGTCAAGCTGGGTGTCCGTGTCTGCGACATTGGCTTCGGAGATGGTCACGTCGGCGAATGAACCTGCCACCGCCTGCCCGCTGAGCAGGTCAAGCCATGAGATGGCTGAGCCAGCCTTGACGGATGCCCAGTCGAAGATGCGAAATGTGAATCCCTCCTGCACGATGTGGAGGTTGAGATAGCGCATCATCTCCTCCACGGTCTCCTGGAGTGTCCACACATCCTCCTCATCATCACCGAGCATCAGGAGCTCAGAGATGCTGATGTCGCTGAATACGGTGTCACGGTGGGTGGTGGTCTCATCCACAGCCTTGCTCCGGTCGTAGAGGCACTGGATCGTCCCGGTGCCAATCACAAGGTTCTCCGTCACCTTGGCGAGTGCCCCGGTGAGGATGTCCATGAATGTCTTCCTCCCCGCAGCCGTGCGAAGCTCATCGTAGTCAACGCCAGCCTCCCCAACTCCTCCGTAGTTGAGATACTGAAGGGCTGAGAGGGCATCCACGCAGGATACCTCGATGTCGTCATACAGCTCGTTGTAGCCCTGTGAATAGGTCAGCGGCTCAACGTAGCCAGCGAACACGCACACGCCGTCCTTCAGCACGTTAACCGCCGTATCGAGGCAGTTGGGCTGGTACAGCTCCGGGATGTAGTCCCTCGACTGGAAGCGGATGGTGCAGGAAGAGCGCAGCAGGTGGTCGAAGGTGTCGTTCACCTCGCTGGAGATCTCCACGGGGTCGTCCGTAAAAAAGACAGAGCCCCCATCCTCACCGATGACCAGCTCCCGGCTGTCGTCACCACGGGTGAGGATGCGGACTTCTACCTCTGCGCCCTGCAGATTGATGAATTTTCCGTGCAGAAACATGTTATCCTGATTTTGGCTTAAAGTTAAGAAAAATCATCTTAAAAAACAAATTATAATGGAATTATATTCTGATATTCGTCCGTTTTCCTGAACGGCTTGAAATGGTGGTCTCATTGCTCAGCACGCCGACCAGCTTACGCCCGTCAATCTCGAATCTGACAGCCTGCGGTTGCTGAGGCTGCACGGCGAGCGGATTGATGAACGCCCTCGGCATCCTCACCCGCTGTCCGTCAATGCCCGAGTTGAGCAGACGGAACAGGTTCGCCTGCTGGCGGGTGTTGAGTATCATCTCTCCTGAGTTCACGCGGGCAAGCAGGCGGTCTCCCTGCTTCTGCGTTCCTCCCACGATACCACCCTCTGCGAAAGCACCAGCCATCGCAAGACCAGCCATCACGGCTGCGAGTGCCGCAGGGATGGCGAACAGCAGACCAGGCCAGCCTGCCTTGGTGCCCTCCTTCGTGGCATTGGTGACAGCCTCACCCGCATTGGCGGCTGCCTTGACCTCCGACGCCGCCGTGTCTGTGGCGGTCGCCATCGTCTGCGCTTGCGTAGCCTGTGTCTGCGCCTCGGTAGTCGTGGTGCTCACCTTGGTGGACTCGGTGAAGCGGTCAATCAGACCTATGATGCCGTCGATGCCCTGAGCCGCGGACAGGAACGAGTCCATGACGAGCTTGATGGTCTCCCATGCGTTAAGGTTTCCGCTCAGACCTTCGGTGAGCTGCTCTATGGCATCGCCGACTCCCTTCACGCTGCTCCACATGCTTCCGATGTCCTGCAGCGTAGCCTTGGCATCCTCGGCATCGAGCTTGACCTCTATCGGGTCAATGCCCTCAATCTTGAGCTGGGTGTTAAAGGCATCAATCAGTTCCTGAGCCTTCTCCTTGCCGATAATTCCCGCGTCAAACCAACCCTGCACCTGGGAGATGCCGGTCTGGGCATTGCTGAGGGCTGACTCCTTGTGCTGGATGGTGTTCCACTGCAGCGGCGTGAAGTAATCGCGCGGGTCAACATTAAGGGTTGTCGTGGTTGACAACTGGTTGAGCGAGTTCCGCATCGTCTCCTCGAAGTTCTTGTGGTCGATGTCAAATTCTCCCTCAAGCACAGCGGTGAAGTCACTGGCGGGGATATTGAGCACATACATACGCTCCGATGTCCAGTTCCGCTTAAACTCTATCTCATCCTTGAGTGCGCTCAGCTTACTCTGAATCTCGCTTCGCTCAAACTCGGTGAGCTTCGGATTGGACAGCTTTTTCTGCAACTCATCACGCTGCTGTTCCAGCTTCTCCATCTCGGTCAGTTCCTTCTTGACCGCATCCTGAAGAGGCTTAGCCTTGACCTGCTTGTATTGCTTTTCCCTTGTGGCTGTTGATGTCTTGGCAGTTGACGGCTTGGAGTAGGGATTCGATGACGTATCCCTGTTATAGACAGTTCCACTGCCGATGATACGGTTCAGCTCTGATT
>JAEEGL011746271.1_pt1 | contig 10034 bp, 6 predicted proteins | sample 9134231 | NCBI WGS metagenome assembly JAEEGL01 (sample SAMN16246548, study PRJNA631951) | gut metagenome | biome: gut microbiome; feature: rumen; material: fiber-attached | host: Bos | place: Iran: Karaj | collected 2018-10 | reverse complement strand
ATTTTGAGAAAAGAACTAATATTATTATACATATTATATATCCTTTGTAGAACATTATTTAAAGTATTACTCGCTTTATTATTTTCCAATTGAAGATTTTCAAAAATTTTTTTCATATTATCATATCTATTTTTATAATCAATTAATTTCTTTTCTGCAATTTCAATATCTTCTTTTAATGTTTTCAAATAATATTTCATCTTTTTATCATTTTCAATACATGATAATTCATATTTATTTAAATTTATTTCATTTCTTATATTATTATAAATCATAAGTGAATTAGATATATTATTTCTAATTGAACCTAAATGATCAACAAAATCTTGTGGATCATTAAACAATTTTTTATTCAATTGTTTTCTTCTATTAGTATTAACTAATCTTTCCATTGATGATATACTTAATTTTCTTTCTGTTGGATTTTTTTTTGGAGATGTTATATATGATAAAACAGTTGTAGTTCTATTAAAACTTTTAGTATGTAGAATTGATGAATTTCTTCTTCCAATTGTACTTTTTCTACTAAAATTTTGAATACTTTTCTTTTTTAAATTTTCATGATTATTATTTTCATTTAAGTGATATGATATTAATAAATTATCAAATCTTAATTCTTCTAAATCTTCTTGTGAAAATTTTTCTACTAAACGAGTTGAATTTTTAACACACATTAAAAAACATTTATTTTGAAAATTTTCTTTAAGTTGAATTTTTAATTTTGATATTTTAATTTTAATCCTTTCAATTTCATTTTTTAAATGATAAATTGATTGTTTATAATTTTCATTAATATCAATTTCTCTATTTAAAACATTATCTAAATATTTCTCATAATTATCATAAGTTTTTAAATATGAATAATATAATTTTCCAGTACTTTCAACTTTTCTAATATTTTGTTTATATTGTTCAATTTTATCTTGAAGACTTTTTTCTAATTTATCACAAAAATCTTTTTTTTGATATAAAATATATTTTCCTTTAATTTCATTATTAACTTTATCTTTAAATTCAAAAAATTTTTCAGCTCTAACAGAAGGAAAAAAAGCTCTTTGACTTTTATTAAATCTTTTATTATTATTTTTATTTTTATTATCATATTTTAATTTATAATTTGAATAAAATGTTGAAGTTTTTTTATCTTGATAAGGACTTATTGTTGTATTACCTTGAGTACTTTTAGAATATAAAGTTGAAAATGGAGATGTTATTTTACTATATGGAATATTCTTTTCTGTAAGAAATAAATGTTGAAATTGACTATTTGATTTTATTCTTTCTCTTAAATAATAATTATGATAATTTGAAACTAATTTAACATTTAGTTTTGGTTTTCTTTTTAAAAATAAATTTGATATTGTATTTTTAAAGTTATTAGATGAAATTGATTGATGTGATGAATAAAAATTATTTCTAGAAGTTTTATTCATAGTTTGAATTGTAAAATATTCATATGAACTATTATCATAATCGAAATCATTTGAAAATGTTCTTTTTCTTTTATTTCTAGATCTACTTTCCATTAAGAACAATTTATTTTATAAAATTCAATAATTATTTATTTAAAAATATACAAAAAAAAGAATTCAAATAAAAAAGCAAATTTAAAATAAATTTCAAAGAAAACAAAACAAACTCCTCAAAAAAAAAAAATAAATTTATTTATCACAATCAATCAATTCATAATTTTTAGTTCCATATCCAATCTCATTAGCAACATCAATAGTATGAGTTCCATGTAAAGAATTAACCCTTTCCAAAAATTTAGTTTTTCCAGGATCATCAGAATTAATAACAATATCCATACAAGCAGCATCAATAGCAACAGGATCAAGTGAAGCTAAAATACCAACATCTTTCATTACAGGAGTAGCAGCATTTCCATTACAATCACAATCAATACTCATATTCTTCATAACATTAATAAAAGCCATATTTCCTTTAAAATATTTAACAACACTACCAGCAGCATCAGCCATTGATTCTAAAAATTTATCTTGTTCTGGTAATTTCTTCCAACATTCATCTTGATCTTTAGTAACACCAGCAGAATGAATCCAAGCTTTACCAGCTGTTGATGCAACACCAATTGAAAGTTGTTTAAGTGCTCCACCATATCCTCCCATTTGATGACCTTTAAAATGTGATAAAACAAGCATTGAATCATAATTTTTTAAATTTTGTCCTACATAATTTTCTTTAATTACTTTACCATCATCAATTTTTAATGTCATGTCACCTTCACCATCCATTAAGTCAACATCATACATTGGTGTCCATTGATGTTTTTCAAGAAGTTTTTTGTGTTTATCTGTGTAGTTTCTTGCTCCTGGATATGCTGTGTTACATTCTACTATTCTTCCTTTTAAATAATCTACTATATTTTTCATAAAATCTGGACGAAGAAAATTTTTGTTTCCATCTTCTCCTGAATGAATTTTTATTGCTATTTTTCCTGGAAGGTCTTTTTTTAGGATTTTGAACATGTCTACCACACGTTCTGGGGTTATTGTTTTTGTGAAGTATACTTTTGCTTTGCTCATTTTTTTTTTACTTATATAATATTCTTTTAATTTTTGGATTTATATAACTTTTATATTTATTTTATTTTATTTTCTTTTTTTTTTCATTTATTAAATTTGTGAAATATATATTTTGAATATAACTGAACATTTTTTTAATTTATATTTGTTATATTATTTTTACTTTAAAATGAATGAATTTTTTTTACAAATAAATTACAATTTATAATACTTTTTTATTTTATTTATTTTATTTCTTAAAGACATTAAAATTTATTATGATATTTTTGAAAATTAATAATTTTTAATAATTTACAGTAAAAATAATATTAAATAATTATAGTATTTTTTATTTAATTAAAAAGTATATATATTTAATATACAATTTTATATTAATTTATTAATGGCAAAAAAATAGTAATCATTTTAATTTATTGAATAATATAATCAAAATATAAGACTTATATATCTTATTACAAACATTTCTTATTTCTATCATTAAATATAAATTTTATTTTAATTTAATCTAAAATATATTTTTTAGAATATCTAAGAATAAAAGTGATTCTATTTTTTGTTGAAATTAATTGATTTTAAGAATGTTATTATAAATCAGAATCTTCTTTGCCTTAAAATTAATCTAATTCTTTTTCAAACACTGACAAAATATGCTTAAAACAAAAATAATATTAAAATTTATATTATATAATAATTTAAAATAATAAATTGAATTTAAAAAAATATTTATATTCTTCATTAAAAAAACTAATGAACCAAAAAATAAAAAAATAAAAAAAAATTAATCACCATCTAAATCATTTTTCTTATTTTCCTCAATAGTCTTAAAAACCTCTTTCAACTTAAGATATTTTTCCTGAGCATAATCAATATTACTTTCCTGATATTCAACAGCTTTTTTTTGAACAGCTCCAACGAATAAATTTTCTTCTTCCCTTTCTCTAATTTTCTTTAATTCAGGATCACTTTCATTATAAGCCCATTTAATAGAAAGAATTTCTTCCCCAACAAGAGATTGTCTCATCATAGCTTCTTTAGCAAATTCAGCAGAGCATCGATGACTATATTTAATATAACAAGCACTTTTAACATGAATATAATTAATATTCTCAATTTCTCCCCAAGGTGAAAAATTCTCATAAATAATTCTAACCATATCCTTAACTGGATTTTTAGTTTCAACTTTTTTTAAATCATAAACATAAATAGTTCTACATTCCTTTGTAAAAACACCAATTCCACCATTATCTTTTAAAGGAGAATAAAAACGACTTCTTCCAAAAATATCTCTTGAATTTTCTATTTTTTCACATTCTTCAAATGTTGGTACTCTATGATAATAACGACAATTAACTCCTTCAGAACAACAACCTTTAGCAAAAAAAAGACAAAAATATGAAGAACCAATTTTTTCTTGTTTATCTGCTCTAGTGTATCCTGTATCTAATGAAGGTATACATTTATGTTCTGCTGGTATTTTTTCTTTTTCTTCTTTTCTATCTGTTAAATATTTATCGTACCATATATTATAATCATAATTTCCTTCTATGTATGCTGTTTCTTTTCTTGTGTCTTTTACTTGTTGACGTGCTGGACGAGACATCCATTCTGATAGTTGAGATGATTTAAAGGCTTTGTATTCTAAGATTTTTTGAAGTTCTGATTCTGGAATTGATTCTATTTCTTGGTAGGATGATTGAATTGTTTTTTTTTGGGTTTTTTTGTTTGTGGTTTCGTCATTTTTTATTTCGAAATTTGTTTTTGATTCATTTTGGGAATTTTCAGGATTTTTTGAAGTTTCATATGTTGATAGTGAAGCGTTTGGAGGAAGTTCCCAGACACTTTCGTTTGTGAATGGGTTGTAGTAAAAGTTACGGGAGTAATGTGGGTCGTAATGAGTTTGCCATTGTTTGTTTATGTCGATTTTTAAGTCTGATGATGTGGTTTTTATTTGTTCTTTTGGTGATTCATTTAATGGGGATGGGGTTTCATTTTTATTTTGGGATTTTTTGTCTTTTGATTTTTCTGTTTGGAACTTTTTGATTTTGGGCTTGTTTTTTGAGGAGGAAGGGCTTTTTTGTTTTGGGGATGGGTTTTTATTTTTACTTCTACTTCTTTCTTTTTTGGTTTTTTTTGGCATTTTAAATAAAAAATAAATGAAAAATATATTTAAAAAATTACTCAAATATTAGAAAATTTTTTTTTTTGGTTTAAAAATAAATTGAATATATTGATATTAATATTATTAGATATTGTAAATGAATATATTTTTTTTTATAAATATTTTTTTAATTTAAATAAAATAAATTTAAATTTTCAAATTTTTTTATAATTTGATAGATTCAAAGCTTAATTTTACTAAATTAAATGGAAGATGAAATTTTACAAAAAAAAAAGGAAAAAAAGTATATTTATTCTTATGGAACTGAAGCATCAAATTTAATAAAAAATATATTTATAATTCAACAATCCATTGATTTTTATTTAAATGAAATAAAAATAAGTAAATCAAATTTTGAGAATTATCTTCAAATTTCAGATAAGAAATCATTAAAAGAATTAATTATTAACGATTTAAATAAAAAAAATTTAGAAATTAAAAAAATAAATAATATATATAAAATTGATAATCAAAATAATGAATTAAAAAACGAGAAATTGAAATCTCAACTTTTAGAAAATATTATTTCTCTTAATGAAGAAAAAGATAAAAAAAAAGAAGATAATTTTATTTTATTTAATGAAATATTATGTAAAGATGGAATATTAAAAATATTAGATAATGAAAAAAATAATTTTACTTCTAAAGAATTCTTAAGAGAAGAATGTAGAACAGTTTTTAATGAAAATAATGATTTTGTAACATCTCTAATAGAGAAAGAATTAAAAACAATATCTGAAAAATTTATAGCACATTCCAAATATCATAATTCTTATTCAAATAAAAACTTATTTTTAGATAAAATAAAAAATAATTTAATTACTAAAATTAATGATTACTCAAGTATTCAAACAGCACCAAATATTAAATATAATAAAGGTGATTTACTTAATAATTATTATTTAATTATCAAGAAAGAAAATTTGAAAAAGAAAAATTGGCTTGATGAAATTTTTTTTATTGAATTTGAAGATTTTGATGATGATGAAAATGATTTTATTAATTTAAATACTGAAAATATGGAAAATAAATTTGAAGGAATAAATAAAATTGGACATAAATATTCAATTTCAACTTTGCCAAATAGAAAAATAGGACAATCTATGAATTTTATTCCTAAATTAAATTTAAAACAAATTGAATATAATAAAATTAAAGTTCATATTAAACATACTAAAACTCAAAACTATCAAGAAAACAAAAACAGTGTTCAACAACAAAATTCAATTCAAGATAAAATTGAACAAATGAAGATAAAAATAATTGAAATTATTGAAAAAAATAAACAATTAAAAAAATTAATTAAAAAATTTGAAAAATTTTATCATAAAGTAAATAAAAAAATTGCAAAAATGGAAGAACAAATAATATATGATAATTCATCTAATGACCAAATTAATAGTATGGATATAAAAATAGAAAACTAAAAAAATGTGAGCATTTATAAATATTTTTAATCAAATATAAATAAAACATTTAATTATATATTTTGAATAATAAAATATTTAAAATAATTTTATCAGATAGGAAATTAATATCATTATTCAATTTATATTTTATTACTAATCTTGTAAAATAAAAAATTGAAAATAATAATGTCATCATCAAGAAATTAAAAAATAATATTAAATTCAAATTTTAATTTAAACGATAAAAATCATATTTTATTTTATGTATATGTAATTAATATTTGATATTTTTCATTTTTTTAATTGAAAAATATAAATATAAATTATTTATTTAATAACTAAAATTAAAAAAAAATAACTTTTAAACAAAAATTTAAAAAAATTCCAATTTACTTTTCCAATAAAAAATATTATTATTTTTATTTTAAAAAAAAATGGACAAAAATTTAACCATAGAAGAAGCATTAAAAATGGAAAAACCAACAGATAACTTTATAATAACCTTAGCAGACAATACACCAGGAGTTCGTTTCAACGGATTTAAATTAAGAGACTTAGGAACAGGAGAAGTATATCATGAATATTATCCCCATGACATATATGAATTAGATTATTTTGCAGATCATGAATTAGAATATGAATTCCAAAATAAAATAATAAGAACAAAAACAATTGGAACAACATTACAATTAGTAGTAGGAAATCAAGTAGTTAAAAATTTAGTTCTTATTGAAAGACATTATATTGATGGAAAACTTGCAGCAAATTATCATTTTAAATTCCCTTTATTTATGCCAAATTCTCAAAATTCAATTGAATTTATTTATAATGTTCCTAAATTACCTGATGATGTTGTTAAAAGAATGGATAATGGTGAATCTATTAATGCTAGAAGTGATACTTTTATTTTTGTTGAAGGAAAATTATGTGTTCATAGAAGAGCTAAATACGTTTATTTTGCTTAATGGTGATTTATAATATTTTATTATATTTAATATTATTATTTCTTATTAAAAAAATTCGAATTAATTATTAAATATTATATTATTTTAAGATATGTTTGGGTTTTTATTATGTGGTTTTTTATTTTTTAAATTATTGAAATGATTTACATATACTGTTGGTAAAATTTATTTATTAAATAATTTAAATGAAAATAATGAAAGAAATGTAGGAATTAAAATAATATTATATATATTTCTTCTTTTTAAATGAATCTGTTTTTGTTATGTTTATTATTTTCTTAATTTTTTAGATTAATTTAAAGAATATAATTAAAAACAGTCAACATTTTTCTAAAATTTAAATTTTCTTTATTTATCTTAAACCAAATAAAAAAAATTATAATTTTCTACAAAATTACTTATAAAATAATTAATACATTTTAATTAATTTAAAATAAAATAAAAAAACTATAAATGTCCAAATAGTGAAAAAAATTAATAAATTCTTCATAAAACATAATGTATTGTAAATATAAAAAAATGTAAGGATTCAATTCCAAAAGAAGATTTGAAGAAAAATAACAAAAAAATAATTTATTCAATAAATCAAACTAATTTAAATATATAAAGAACAAAAAGAAAAAGAAAACAAAATAAAACACAAAGAATAAAACAAATAAAAAGAAGAAAAGATAAAATACAAAAAGGAGTTGAAAATATAATAGAAGAATATAATTTAGATAATGAATTAAGAAATATATAGAGTAGAAATTGAAGAAAAATATTTCAGTTCAAAATGATGATTCAAATTTAATAGAATATCAATTCCGTAAATTATTAATATATTATGAACCATTTGATAAATATGAACAAAATATGAAGAAGACAAAAAAATGTAATGAATATAGAAAATAAATAATAATTAAAAAATAGAAAAAACTTTTAATTTACAGTGAATATGATAAAATTTTTACTATTTAAAAAATATCTATACTTATATATTTTTATTTTTTTAAATTTAATTTGTTGATTTAATATTTATTTTTAAAATAAATATTTAAATAATTTAGTGATTAATTATTTTATGATTATTTATTAAAATAATTTGTTTGAGCAGTTTAATTTTATATTATACCTAATATAATTATAAGGATATAAAAATTCCTAATATTAACAAATATCTTTGAACAATTATAATTATTTGAATAATATTTTAAATTATTCTTCTATAATACGAGATAAATATATTCTTTCACTTTTAATACCATTTTTGGTAAATTCATCTTCATAATTTATTTTATAATTATTCAAAATTCTTTTCATTTCAGGAATTCTTTGTTCATATTTTTGAATTTTTTCAAATTTATTTTTAACTCTTCTTTTAAAATTTTTTATTTTTTGTTTTAAACTTCTAATTTTACTTTCCATAAGTGAATCATCATCATTATTACTTCTTGATAAACTAATTTCTTCATCATCTTTCCTATATTTTCTTTTATTGTATTCAATTTGTTTTAAATCAATTTTAGGAATTTGAATTTTATTTTCATGATTTTTAATACAATTTATATTATCAATATTATCTGTAAAATTTACATCATCACTATCAGAATTTAACTCATCAAAATAATCTTCATAACTTTCAGAAGAATTTAATGTTTCTTTTAAATTATATGGGTTTAAAGAAATTAATGTAGTTAATACATTTTTTGAATTATTTATACTCAATTGATTATATTTAGAAATTTTTTCTTGTAATATTTTCACTTTATTTGAATATTTATTAAATCCTTTTGATTTACATAATAATAAATCTTGATAATAATCAAAGTCATCATAAAATTCTTCTTCTATATCATTTGGATTTACTTTTTCATCTCTTTTTTGTTCTCTGAAAAGTGGGTATTTTAATAAATGTATTAAATCATTATTTAATTTTTCTATTATTGAATCTTTTTCAATTAATGCATTTTCTAATAGAAAATTTTTATTTTTAATTATTTCATATTCATTTTTTAATTGATTTCCTTCTCTTATTTTATCTAATAAAATTAATTTCTAATTTATAAAAAAATTTTGTTTTACTTTTTCTTTTAAATTTTGAATTTCTTTTATTACTTTTAAATTATTTTCATGAATATAATTATTTTCTGTTTTTAATTCAAGATAAATAGTCTTTGCTAATTGAAATGTTGATTCATTGCTTTGTGAATATTTATATAGTATTTTCTTATTACGAGAGATTTGACCTTTTTCATAATTTATTAAATTTAAAAGAAATTTATTATTTAGAATACCATTATTTGCTTTTACTGCATAATCAGAAATCATTTTTTTTGATTCTAACACATCAAAATTTGATTTAATCATATTTCTAAATATTTTATATTAATTTAAAAAAAATAAAAATAAAATTAAAAATATATTATTAAAATAAACTAAAATAATACAAAAAAAACAAATTATATTATTTAATACATTTATGTTTACATCCAAATGAACAATTTTTTTCTTTAGAAAACCATTCATCCATACATTTATTATGTCCACCATGTCCACAATCAGAACACCAAAAATATAAACTAAGAACAAGTTTTTTACAGACTCCACAAATAATTTTTCTTTTACAACCAGTGCATTCACCAACTTTTGTTGCATCATAATAAGTATTACATTTATTACAAGAAACAAACATAATTGAATCAACTTGACCTCTATTTATTTCTTTATATGAAAATTTTCTAATTATATTTGCTTCTTTATATAATTTTAATTCAAATAATGAAGTCATACAATCATATTCCATTCTAATTAAACGATTTCTATTTATTTCATCTTTTTCAAATATTGGATGAAATAATAAACTTATTATTGTTGCTAAGTAAATATCACAATGAGTATCTATTAAAAAATCTATTATTGTTAATATTTTTGTTTTTGTTAATGAAAAAAATAATTGAGAACTTTGTTCTTCTTT
>JAEEGL010817601.1_pt1 | contig 10034 bp, 5 predicted proteins | sample 9134231 | NCBI WGS metagenome assembly JAEEGL01 (sample SAMN16246548, study PRJNA631951) | gut metagenome | biome: gut microbiome; feature: rumen; material: fiber-attached | host: Bos | place: Iran: Karaj | collected 2018-10 | reverse complement strand
TTTCGTTAAGGAATGGTTTGCCGAAGATGACAACAAGTCCGGATGTCGTCTTGCCATAGTTGATGCTAAAAATAATCCCTATGTCCTATCATTCTACGAGAAGAACAATTTCAAATTTTTGTTCAAGAGTGAAGAGGATGAATATGAATATATGCACCAACATGAGCACACGAATGATGACGATACAAGACATCCTCAAAAGTTAAATACCAGATTGATGTATTGTGACTTGTTAAGTCAATGAATTATTGAGAGCCTTATTCCTCTGAATGAATTTTTACTTCGCTCCCGTAAAAAAATGCAAATAATATGAAAGACAGCATTATCGTCCTTTCGGGCGGCCTGGACAGCACCACGATGCTCTATGAGTACCGCGATCGCATCGCATTGGCCGTATCGTTCGACTATGGCTCGAACCACAACGCGCGCGAGATTGCCTTTGCGCGTCTGCATTGCAAGCGGCTCGGCATCCGCCATCTGGTCATTCCGTTGGAGTTCATCGGCCAATATTTCAAGTCGTCGCTGCTGGCTGGGGCCGATGCCATTCCCGAAGGCTCGTACGACGACGAGAACATGCGTTCGACAGTTGTGCCGTTCCGCAATGGCATCATGCTCGCCGTGGCTGCCGGATTGGCCGAAAACTATGGCCTGCAGAACGTCATGATTGCCAATCATGCTGGCGACCATGCCATCTATCCCGATTGCCGTCCGGAGTTCGTCAAGGCGATGGATGCGGCGGTCGAGGCCGGCACCTACAACAGGGCGCGCATCTTTGCGCCCTACACGAACCTGACGAAGGCCGACATCGCGCGCCACGGGAAGGCTCTGGGCATCGACTACACGGAGACGTGGTCGTGCTACAAGGGCGGCGAGCATCATTGCGGCAAGTGCGGCACCTGTACCGAACGGCGTGAAGCTCTGCGCGAGGCCGGCATCGACGACAAGACCATCTACGATGACTGAACGGCCGATGCATCCCACTATGCTCATCACGGGCGGCAGCAGCGGCATCGGACTTGCCACGGCTCGTCTGTTTGCGCGACGTGGCTACCGCGTCTATGAAATGTCGCGTAGCGGCACTGGGGGCGACGGCATTGTCCATATTGCGGCCGATGTCACCCGTCCGTCCGATTGTCAGCGTGCGGTGGGGCAGGTTGTGGCCGATTCCGGACGGCTGGACATCGTCATCTGCAATGCGGGGATTGGCATTTCGGGCGCGGCGGAGTTTGCTTCGGCTGACGATATGCATCGCCAGATGGAGGTCAACTTCTTCGGCGCGGTCAATGTCGTTCAGGCCGTCCTCCCGACGTTGAGGGCGCAGCGCAGCGGCCGGATTCTGATGGTGAGCAGCATGGCGTCCACGTTCAGCATTCCGTTCCAGGCATTCTATTCCGCATCGAAATCGGCCTTGAACGACTTCGCTCTGGCTCTGCGCAACGAGGTGCGGCCGTGGGGCATCGGGGTGGCTTGTCTGCTGCCAGGCGATGTGCAGACGGGATTCACGGCGGCGCGGCGGAAGAGCACCATCGGCCAAGAAATCTATCCCGCCATGACGCGTTCGGTCGCCACGATGGAGCACGACGAAAGCGTCGGCCAAGATGCTGAACGCATTGCCCGACGTCTGCTGCGGCTTGCCACGTGCCGCTACCTGCCTGTCTATAATTATGAGGGATGGGGCTACCGGCTGCTGGCGATGTTGGCCAAGATGTTGCCCGCGACGCTGGTCAACTGGGCGGTCGGGCGGCTGTATTGACCGAGACGAAAAAAGGAGGGAAACGACATCCGTTTCTCTCCTTGTTTTTATTTTTGGCCAATGCCTCATCTCAACACGACGAGCGACGCCAGATATGCTACGTAGAAGAACAGCAGGAACGCGCCCTCGAAACGCTCGATGCGGTGGTGCGTCCGCATGAAGAACCACAGGATGAGGCTCAGCGCTATCATGAGCAGATAGTCGAGCTCGAAGCCGATGTCGCTGTCCAGAATCGGGCAGATGGCCGACGACAGGCCGATGACACACAGCACGTTGAACGACACCGAACCGATGATGTTGCCCACCGCCATATCCGTCTCGCCCTTCCACGCCGCCATCACGCTGGCAAAGAGCTCGGGCAGCGACGTGCCCACGGCGACGATGGTCAGGCCGATGACGCGGTCGGTCACACCCAGCTGTTTGGCTATGGCCGATGCACCGTCAATCAGCAGGTCGGCACCATAGACCAGTGCGGCGAACGATACGGCCAACGTCAGCAGCGCCTTCCACAGCGGCATGAGGGGTTCGGGATCCTCATTGGCCAATGCCGCAGCCTCCTTTTCCGCCTTACGCGAACGGCGTATCTGCCACGTGACGAAGGTCACCAGCATCGCGAAGAGCAGCAGGCCCGCAATGCGCCCGATGGTGCCCGTCATCGCCACACCCACAAACAGGATGCACGACAGCACCATGAACGGCATCTCGATGAGCAGCGTGCTGCGCGAGGCCGGCAGCGGGCAGATGATGGCCGATGCGCCCAGGATCAGCGCCACATTGGCAATATTGCTGCCCACCACGTTGCCGATGGCAATACCTGAATTGCCGACCAGCGAAGCCTGCATCGAGACCAGCAGCTCGGGCATCGACGTGCCGAAGCCTACCACCGTGAGGCCAATGACCATTTTGCTCAACTTGGCACGTCGGGCAAGTGAGGCCGAACTTTCGACCAGATAATCTCCGCCCTTGACGAGCAGGAGAAATCCTACCAGAATGAGAAAAATATCGTATAGCATAATAATTCAAGTCTCGCAAGTCCTCCACTTGCTCGCGTTCAGTATTGAAGAGGAGTAAAAGTGTAGTAAAAAGGGAGTAAAAGAGACGTTTGCTGTGTTTGACGGGAGTTTCTCAAGACTGTTTGTATCGTCCCTTTTACTCCCCTTTTACTCCTTTTTTTAGCCTTTCCGATCCTTCAACTTGAGTTCGCGAAAGTTGAGAAAATCACTTTACAATTCCGTCGCGGCGCATCAGTGCCTCGATGCTCGGGTTGTCGCCCTTGAACTGCTTGTAGAGCTCGGCCGGGTCGATGGTGTCGCCCGATTCGAGCAGGTGGCGGAAGCGAGCGGCCGTCTCGGCATTGCTCAGGCCCTCGCGCTTGAAGACGGCAAAGGCATCGGCATCGAGCACCTCGGCCCACTTGTAGCCGTAGTAGCCGGCTGCATAGCCGCCCGAGAAGATGTGGGTGAATGACGTACACATCATCGTGCCGTCCACCGTGTTCATCAGCTTGGTCGGGGCCATAGCCTCCTTCTCGAACTGCTCGATGTTGCCCAGCTGCGGATACTTGTCGGTCGGCTTGCGCTCCACATCGGCCATCTGGATAGAGCCATTGGCCAATGCCCCAAGCGTGTGGAACTTCATGTCCAACATGCCGAACGAGAGCTGGCGCAGGCAGGCATAGGCCGAATTGTAGGTCTGAGCCTTGTGCAGGCGGTCGATGAGGTCCTGCGGGATGGGTTCGCCCGTCTGCCAGTCGGCGGCGAAGGTGTCGAGGAACTCCTTCTCGTCGATGAAGTTCTCGTTGAACTGCGACGGCAGCTCGACAAAGTCGTGGGCAACGTTGGTGCCGCTCTGTGAGGGGTAGGTGCACTTGGTCAGGAGGCCGTGCAGGGAGTGGCCGAACTCATGCAGGAAGGTGCGCGCCTCGTCGTAGGTGAGGAGCGAAGGTGTGTAGGTGCTGTCTGTAGGTTGGCCAATGGGCTTGCTGAACGACATGACAATCTGGATGATGGGACGCTGTTCTGTTCCGTCGGGATTGATGTGCTGGCCGCGGAACTCGGTCATCCATGCGCCTGGACGCTTGGTCTCACGTGGGAAGAAGTCGGTGTAGAGCAGGCCCAGCAGGGTAGAGTCGCGGTCGATGACCTCGAAACACTCCACGTCGGGATTATAGACCGGCACGTCAATCTTGCGGAAGGTCACGCCGTAGAGGTTGGTGGCCAATCCGAAGACGCCCTTCTTGACCCGTTCGAGCGAGAAGTAGGGCTTGATGAGCGCGTCGTTGAAGTTGTACTTCTCGGTCTTCAGCTTCTCGCTGTAGTAGCTGAAGTCCCACGGCTGGAAGTCGGTGATGCCATCGGCCTTGGCACGGGCGGCGACGGCAGCGACATCGGCCATAGCAGGCTTCTTGTAGGCGTCGAGCAGCTGGTTCAGCAGGTTGTTGACCGATTCGGGCGTCTTGGCCATCGTGTTGGTGAGACGCATGTCGGCGAAGGTCTGGAAGCCCAGCAGGTCGGCCTGTTCCTGGCGCAGGGTGACGATGCGGCGGATGTTGTCCGTGTTGTCATACTGGCCCGAGGTGCATCGGCTGTTATAGGCCCGATAGAGCATCTCGCGCAGGTCGCGGCGGGCGCTGTACTGCATGAAGGGGCGGTAGGATGGGGCCAATAGTGTGACCTTGTAGCCGTTGGCCTTGAGTGACTCGGTGTAGAAGTCCGGCAGGCCGTCGAGGTCGGTCTCGGCGTTCAGCTGGTAGCTCCATTCGCCGGTGGCCTTCTGTACATTCTGGCCGTAGCTCAGGCGGAGCGAATCGAGTTCGCTGCACACGGTGCGCCAGCGTTCGCGGGCCTCGCCCTGGAGGGTGGCACCGGCCTTGAGGTAACCCTCGTAGTGGGCCTTCAGCATACGCTGCTGGGCGGTGGTCAGTCCGGCAAAGTCATTGGCCTTAAACTGCTCCCAGACGGTCTGGACGCGCTGGAAGAGCTTTTCGTTGAGGCTGATGTCGAGCGAGTGCTTGCTCAGGATGGGCTGCATCTCTTCGGCCAATGCCAGCATCTCGTCGGTGCCGTCACACTCCATGAGGTTGTAGAAGACGCCCTCCACCTTGTTGAGCAGGGCGCCGGTGTATTCGAGTGCCTCGATGGTGTTCTGGAAGGTCGGCGCCTCGGGATTGTTGGCGATGGCGTCGATTTCACGCTCTTCCTCCTCAATGCCGCGCAGGAGAGCCGGCTTGTAGTGTTCGGTTTTGATACGATCGAAGGGGATGGCTCCGTGATGGGCCGTCCACTCCTCAAAAAACGGATTGTTCATAGTTGAATCCTGATTGTTGCAGCCTGTCAGCAATGCGAGTGACGTCATTGCAGCTGCGAGATAAGATTTTCGCATTTTACTTTGTTTTGTTCTCCGGTAATCATGTTCTTGAGGGCGACCTCACCATTGTCCATTTCGTCGCCGCCGATGACGGCCACGTATGGAATCTGCTTCTGGTTGGCATAGCCCATCTGCTTCTTCATCTTGGCTCCGGCCTCGGGGTAGATTTCGGCGCGGATGCCCGCCTTGCGTGCATTGGCCAAGAGGGGCAGCGCATAGTCCATTTCTGCCTCGCCGAAGGTGACGAAGAGCAGCTGCGTGGCCTGGAGCGAATCCTTCGGGTAGAGGTCGAGCTGGTTCAGCACGTCGTAGATGCGGTCGGCGCCGAACGAGATGCCCACGCCGCTCATGCCCGGCATTCCGAACACGCCCGTCAGGTTGTCGTAGCGGCCGCCGCCGGTGATTGAACCGATTTCGACGTCGAGTGCCTTGACCTCGAAGATGGCGCCGGTGTAGTAGTTCAGGCCGCGTGCCAGCGTGAGGTCGATGTCGAGGCGGGAATTCTCATTGGCCGTAGAACCTAAAGCCTTGGCCAATGTGTCGTGCTTGGCCAGAATCCACTCCAGCTCCTCGACGCCCTTCACGCCGATTTCGCTTGTGGCCAATGCCTTCTTGATGGTGGCCAATTTCTCTTCGTTCGAGCCTTCGAGCTTGATGATGGGCTGGAGCTTGGCAATCTGTTCTTCGTTCAGACCCTTCTCGCGCAGTTCGTCGTTCACGTTGTCGAGGCCGATCTTGTCAAGCTTGTCGATGGCAACGGTGATGTCGACCAACAGTTCAGGCGCACCGATGACCTCGGCGATGCCGGCCAGAATCTTGCGGTTGTTCATCTTGATGGCGACGCGCACACCGAAGCGGCGGAACACCTCTTCGACAATCTGGATGAGTTCGACCTCGTTCAGAAGGCTGTCGCTGCCCACCACGTCGGCATCGCACTGGAAGAACTCGCGGTAGCGGCCCTTCTGCGGACGGTCGGCGCGCCACACGGGCTGGATCTGGTAGCGCTTGAACGGGAAACAGAGTTCCTCCTTGTGCATCGTCACGAAACGGGCGAATGGCACAGTCAAGTCGTAGCGCAGACCCTTTTCGCAGATGCGTGCGGCCAATTTCGCCGTGCCGTCGGGCTTGCCCTCGCCGTTGAGCACCTCGTCGGCCTTGACATCGGCCATGAAGTTGCCCGAATCGAGAATCTTGAAGAGCAGCTTGTCGCCCTCCTCGCCGTATTTGCCCATCAGCGTCGAGAGGTTCTCCATCGACGGCGTCTCGATCTGCTGGTAGCCGTAGAGGGCATAGACCTCCTTGATGGTGTTGAAGATATAGTTGCGCTTAGCCATCTCAATCGGGCCGAAGTCGCGTGTTCCCTTGGGGATGCTTGGTTTTACTTGTTGTGCCATATGCTAAAAAAATTACAAATTACGAGAGTGTCTTTAAAATTCGGGCGCAAATTTATCCAATAATCGGGAAAAAGCAAAATAATATTCCTTTTTAATGGGTTTCGCGCGGGAAAATTTGTGGGAATGCCGAAAATGTGCTAACTTCGCGCCGCATTTTTAGCCGACTAATTGCGTTATAAGGACATGAAAAAAACATTACGTGAGCTTTTGAGCGAGCGAGTTCTGGTGCTCGACGGCGCCATGGGTACGATGCTTCAGGCCAATGGTCTGTCGGGCAACAGCGACGCCTTTTCGCTCACCAATCCCGACGTCATCGCATCGATTCACCGCCAATATCTTGAGGCTGGAGCCGACCTCATCACGACCAACACCTTCGGCGCGCAGGTCATCAGCCAGCACGAGTTCGGGCTGTGCGACCGCGTCGAGGAGATGAACCGTGCATCGGTGCGCATGGCGCGTCGGTTGTGCGATGAGTTTACGGCCAATGACCCAGCCAAACCGCGCTTCGTGGTCGCCACCTTGGGGCCGACGGGCAAGATGCTCTCGATGAGCGAGGACGTGAACGACCCCGCCGCACGCGGCATCACCTTCGACGAGATGGAGGCCGCCTATGCCACACAAATCCGCGTAATGGCCGATGAGGGTGCCGACATCATCCTCGTGGAGACCATCTTCGACACGCTCAACGCCAAGGCCGCCATCAGTGCCTACATGAAGGTGCGCGACGAAGTGGCATCGGCCGACGAATTTCCCGAAATCATGCTCTCGCTCACTATCAGCGATGCCAGTGGCCGATGCCTCAGCGGACAGACGGTCGAGGCGTTCGCCACATCGGTGCTCCATGCCGAGCCGTTGGCCATAGGACTGAACTGCGGACTCGGAGCCGATGGTCTGCTGCCGTGGCTACGCCGGTTGTCGGCCGTAGCCCCATGTTTCGTCTCGTGCCACCCGAACGCCGGACTGCCCGACCAGGAGGGCCGCTACACGCAGTTGCCCGAAGAATTTGCGCGCGAGGTCAAGGTCATGTTCGACGAGCGGCTGGTCAACATCATCGGCGGATGTTGCGGTACGACGCCGGCCCACATCGCCGCGCTACGTGACCTCGAAAAGCCGCGCCGCGAACCGGTAAATTCGCGTAGCGGGCTGCATCTGGCCGGACTGGAGGAGACCATCGGCCAAGAAAACCGCCCCGACATCGGCCTGCGCTTCATCGTGGGCGAGCGGTGCAACGTGGCCGGCAGCAAGAAGTTCCTGAGGCTCATCAGTGAAAAGAAGTATGACGAGGCGATGGAAATCGCCCGCAAACAGGTCGAGGACGGCGCGACGGTGATTGACGTCAACATGGACGACGGCCTGCTCGATGCCGAACACGAGATGGTCACCTTCCTCAACCTTCTGGCCAGCGATCCGGCCATCTGCCGCGTGCCGATCATGGTCGACAGTTCACGGTTTGAGGTCATCGAGGCCGGCCTGAAGTGTCTGCAGGGCAAGGGCATCGTCAACAGCCTCAGCCTGAAGATGGGCGAGGCCGATTTCCTGGCTCATGCCCGCGTAGTGAAGCGACTGGGTGCCGCGCTCATCGTGATGTGCTTCGATGAGGAGGGTCAGGCCACCGACTACGACCGCCGCGTGCGCATCTGTTCGCGCGCCTACAAGCTGCTCACCGAACAAATCGGTTTTTCGGCCGATGACATCATCTTCGACCCCAACGTGCTCACCGTGGCCACCGGTATGGCCGAGCACAACCACTACGCGGCCGACTTCATCCGCGCCACGCGCTGGGTGCACGACAATCTGCCCGGCACGCACGTGAGCGGCGGTCTGTCGAACCTGTCGTTCGCCTTCCGTGGCAACAATCCGCTGCGCGAGGCGATGCACAGCTGTTTCCTGCACTTGGCCACCCCGCAGGGCATGGACATGGCCATCATGAACCCCGCCACGGCCGTCAACTACGCGACTTTGCCGCCTGCGCTGCGTCTGGCCATCATCGAGGTGCTGCTCGCGACCGACCCGTCGGCCCTCGAAGACCCCGCATCGCTGCTCGAACCGACGGCATCGGCCGTGGCCAATGCTCCAGCCGTCACAACTGCGCCATCGGCCATAAAAACCGAACAGCTCACGCCCGACGAGGTTGTCCGCCAATGCCTCGTGAAGGGTACGTCCAACGGGCTTGCAGACGGCATCCGCCAACTGTTTGACAAGGGCATGAAACCTGTGGAAATCGTGGCCGGACCGCTCATGGAGGGCATGAACGAGGTGGGCCGACTGTTCGGCGAGGGCAAGATGTTCCTGCCGCAGGTGGTCAAGACGGCGCGCACCATGAAGCAGGCCGTCGAAATCGTCTTTGCCAACGACCCGAATGCTGCACAGGCGGACGCAAGCACGATCCGACACGCCGGCCGTGTGCTTTCGGCCACCGTCAAGGGCGACGTGCACGACATCGGCAAGAACATCGTCGGCGTGGTGCTCGCCTGCAACAACTTCGAGGTGATCGACCTCGGCGTGATGGTTCCGCCGGAGAAGATTGTGGCCGAGGCCATCGCCCAGAAGGTCGATGTGGTCTGTCTGTCGGGCCTGATCACGCCGTCGCTCGACGAGATGCGCCACGTGGCCGAACAGATGCAGGAGGCCGGACTCCGCATCCCGCTGCTGCTGGGCGGCGCAACGACATCGCCCAAACACACCGCGCTGAAAATCGCGCCATACTACGACGGACCGGTTTTCCACGTGCGCGATGCGGCACAGAATCCGGTGCTCATCAGCCGTCTGCTCGACCCGGCGACGCACGATGCCATCGTCGAAGAGAACCGCCGCAAGCAGGAGACTCTGCGCAACCCGAACAAGGACACCGTGCCGGTGCGCGCGCTCATTCCGCTCATCGACTGGCTCTACTTCTTCTGGGCATGGCGCACCAAGGAGGACAGCGACGTGGGACGCGACCTCAAGCGCGACGCGGAAAAGCTGTTGCAGGAATTGGCCGACGACCCAGACGAACGCTTCTCTACGCGATTCCAGCAGCGGTTCTACGCGGCTTGCGGCGACCCCGTGAACTGCACGATTTCGGTGATGGTCGACGGCGGAGAAGTCGTCTTGCCGACACCGCGACAGACCACCGAATGTGCCTCCTACAAGCAGGCAATGGCCAAGGGCGAACCCTACAGGCTCAAGTCGTTGGCCGACTTCATTGCCTCGGCCGATGAGCAGCAGAACGCCATCGGCCAAAACCAGCCTCTGCCGGACTACCGCACCCACATCGGAGCCTTTGCCTGTACGATGAGCGCGGCCTTCGTCGAACGGCTCGAAAAGCTGAAGGCCGAACGTGGCGGTGGCGACTACGACGTGCTGCTGCTCCAGACCGTCGGCGACCGGTTGGCCGAAGCCACAGCCGAATTCATCGCCCAACGGATGCAGAAGGAGCGCGGCTGGCAGGGCATCCGTCCCGCCGTCGGCTACCCGTCGTGGCCGGAGCAGCGCAACATGTTCCTGCTTGCCCAGCTGGTCGACATGAAGTTGCTCGGCAT
>JAEEGL010674350.1_pt1 | contig 10034 bp, 6 predicted proteins | sample 9134231 | NCBI WGS metagenome assembly JAEEGL01 (sample SAMN16246548, study PRJNA631951) | gut metagenome | biome: gut microbiome; feature: rumen; material: fiber-attached | host: Bos | place: Iran: Karaj | collected 2018-10 | reverse complement strand
TATCTGAAGTAAGTGGTCAGATCATCCCAGCTCTTTACACCGTCAGACAGGCCTGCTTCTTTCGCCCAGTCCAGACGATAGGTGAAACCGTGGTTGGTCCACTGTGCATAGTTATCTTCGGGCATCAGATAGATGTTTCCGTTGTATTTGCACAGATCCCAGTGCTCCTGGGGAACACTTGCCCAGGTCTTAGGAGCGTAGGTCTTTAACTCGTCTTCGGTCAGAACGCGGAATGCACCCTTCTTTGCGTTGGGCCAAGCATCCAGCCAGTCAGATGCGGTACCAACCAGGTCTACGGAACCGTCCATCTGAGCCAGGGTCAGGTTGTAAACAGACAGATAATCTGTCCAGTCGATGTAGTAAACTTCCAGTTCTGCGTTTACTTTCTCGGTAAGGATCTTGTTCAGCTGCTCCAGCATCTCGTCGGTCTGGGAGCTGGCAGGATCGGGAGCACCACCGGTGGTCATGTAAACGATCTTTACATGCTCGGAAGTGTCGATTGCTGCTGCGCCGCCGTTGTCGGAGCTGCCGCTTGTTGTTGTGGTCGTTCCACCGCCACTTGTGCCGGTGCTGCCGCCGTTACCGGTATCGCCGCAGGCAGCGAGACCCAGTACCATGGTGGCACTCAGAAGTACTGCTAATAACTTTTTTCTCATTTCTTACCCTCCATTGAAAATTTGTGAACATATCTATGTAATCATCCAAGGGGACGGGCGTTTGGCATCACCCCCATGGCCATTACCAAATGATCCATCAACCTTTTACCGCACCTACGGTAATACCGCCGATGAAGTATTTCTGTACGAACGGATACAGGAACACGATGGGACCCGTAGCCAGGATAGCCGTTGCCATCTTCAGGGACTCCGTGGGGATATCCGTCTGTGTTACAAACTGTCCCGCGATGGAGTTCTTCAGGGACTGTGCCTCGTTTACAACCTTGTACAGCTGATACTGCAGAGGTTTTACAGCCACTCTGGAACTGAGGAACAGGGATGACTGATACCATTCGTTCCAGTAACCCAGAGCCAGGAACAGTCCGATGGTGGCCAGTGCGGGCTTTAACATGGGCAGGATCAGATCCACGAAGATCTTCATATCTCCCGCTCCGTCGATCTTACCGGACTCGGTGATCTCATGAGGGATCGCTTTTACGAAGTTCTTCATGAGGATGATCAGCCAGGGGGACATCAAAAGGGGCAGGAATACTGCCAGATAGCTGTCCTTTAAGTGATAGGTCTGGGTCATCAGCAGGTAGTAGGGTGCAAGACCTGCGGAAAACAGACTGGTAAAGTAAATGTAGAAGGAGATCCCGTTTCGAAGAGGGAAGTCCTTACGCTGCAGAGCGTAGCCGGTCATGGCGATAATACCAAGGCCCAGGAGTGTTCCGCATAATGTAAGCGTGATGGTCAGACCGTAGGATTTCCAGATCAGACCTCCCCGGATCACCATGTTATAAGCCTGAAGTGTTGCCTCCTTGGGGATCAGCTGTACGCCTTCCGCACGGATCACCGACTCACTCGTAAAAGAGGTTCCTACAATGATCAGGAAAGGGAACACACAAGCCAGTGCGTAAAATGTTACCAGCACATATCCGATACCGCGGATGATCATATCGGAGACGCCGATCTTAACTTTTGCACCGGACTCCATTAAGTCCATATCTTTTTTCTTAGCCATATTGAAGCGTCTCCTTTCTTAGAACAGGGAATAATCCGGTTCTATTTTTTTCACCACAAAGTTACTGAGCATAACCATGATAAAACCGATAATGGACTGATAAAGTCCTACCGAAGAAGCTCTTGCAAAGTTGAAGTCCGAAACGGCCGCACGGTATACATAGGTCTCAATGATATCCGTGGTGGGGAACAACAGGGAGTTGGTTCCGATCACGTTATAGAACAGACCGAAGTTTCCTCGAACGATACCACCCATTGCAAACAGCAGCAGGATGACCAGTGTAGGTCTCAGGCCCGGCAGAATGATGTAGCGGATCTTCTGGAACCCGTTTGCACCGTCCACTCTGGCTGCTTCGATGATCTCGGAGTCAATTCCCATGATGGCGGCGAAGTAAACAACGGAGTTATAACCGGTCTGCTGCCACAGATGGATGACCACCAGGAGCACCGGCCACACGCTGGGATCCGAATAGGGACCCCATTTCTCCATTCCCAGTTTTGTAAGCACGGAGTTTACGAAACCGTAGTCATAATTCAAAAGGTTGTAAACCAGAATACCTACCAGAACCTGTGAAATGAAATAAGGCAGGAACATCATGGTCTGGGATACCTTCTTGAACCATTTGCTGCGCATCTCGTTTAACAGGATTGCTACGAAGATGGCCAGGAAGTTTCCGAGAATGATGAAGGCCAGATTATACAGGACCGTATTCTTGGTCAGTTCGAACAACTTACCGGAAGTTGCCAGGAACTCAAAGTTTTTCAGACCCACAAAAGGGCTGTGGAAAATTCCCTTATCATATCTGTAATCTACAAATGCCACCCAGATACCCGGCATGGGCATGTAGGAAAACAGAAAGAAAAACACAACTGCCGGCAGACACATCAGTTCCAATACCCGGTATCTCCAGAGTGTTTCCAGGACTCCCCTCTTTTTGCGCTGTGTGGGTGCCGGAACTACCGATGATTTATCCTTCCCCATATGACCCTCCTGAGCTGTCGTTTGTTAATTAATTTACGAAAACGTTTGAAATCGGTTTCACGTCCCCGTTAAAAAAAAACGGATATTGCATCCGTGAAACCCATTTCACACTGTCAGTTTAGCGAAAGGTACAACCAATGTCAATCATCTCTTGTCAATTCTGTAAGAAACTAACGAAATGATACCGGTTACATTGGTAATATTGCACAGGGCGCAGTTGTCTGCGCCCTGATGATAATACAACATATTGTTATGAGGTGACTAATAGTTCCATCAGCTCTTCTTTCGACAGGGAAGACAGAGACAGGGATTCTCCCGAAAGGATCTGGTCTGCCAGTTTTGCCTTGGCCTTCTGCATCTCTCGGATCTTTTCTTCCACCGTGTCTCTTGCAATGAGCTGGTACACCGTGACCACATGCTTTTGCCCGATCCGGTGTGTCCGGTCCGTGGCCTGATTTTGTACCGCCACATTCCACCAGGGATCCACATGGATCACGATATCCGCCGCCGTCAGGTTCAGCCCCGTGCCTCCTGCCTTTAAGGAAATAAAGAAGATGGGAACATCCCCTGTCTGGAACTCTTCCACCATCTGCTGACGCTTTTCCTTCGGGGTCTCTCCCACCAGAAGATAATAGGAAAATCCCTGGGCTCTTGCGGCCTGCACGAGCAGATCCAGCATGGAGGTGAACTGGGAAAAGACCAGAACCTTGTGTCCCGAATCCAGCGCATTTGTCAAAAGTTCCATGCAGACGTCGATCTTGGCACTGTCCGTTGACGCATTCTCGTAAACAAGCGCCGGGGAACAGCAGATCTGCCGGAGTTTCGTAAGTTCCGCCAGAACCTGCAGTTTGTTTTCCTGAAACTCTTCGGGTGTCTGCTTATTTAACTGCATCTTCAGCTGCAGGGCATGGGCTTCGTAAAGGGAAAGCTGCTCGCCGCTCATGCGGGCATATACCGTCTCTTCCAGTTTGTCCGGCAGATCCTTCAGCACATCCTTCTTCAGTCTTCGCAGGATAAACGGTGCGATCATACGATGGAGCAGGGAAAGCGCCTTTTCACTTTCCTGGGTGACGATGGGGATCTCAAAATTCTGACGGAACCTGTCATATCCATACAAAAAGCCAGGCATCAGGTAGTCAAAAATACTCCACAATTCGCTGAGTCTGTTCTCCACGGGTGTTCCCGTAAGAGCAAATTTGGTCCCGGCGCTCACAGCCTTCACGGCCTGAGCCGCCTGGGTGGACTGGTTCTTGATATACTGGGCTTCGTCCACGATCTGACAGAAGAACTCCAGATCCTCATAGCTTTCGATATCCCGTTTTAACAGATCATAGGACGTGATGAGTACGGTGAAATCCTTCGTGTTTTCCGCAATATCTCGGATCAGGATCTGTCTTGTCTCCGCAGAGCCGACGATGATCTCGCAGTGCAGAGACGGTGCAAACCGCTTGATCTCGCTCTCCCAGTTGTAAACAAGAGAAGCGGGACAGACGATGAGAGACAGATTGGGAGATGTCGCATCCTCCGGTCTGTTTTCCTGTTCATATAAGAGGAATGAAATGACCTGCAGGGTTTTTCCCAGTCCCATATCATCTGCCAGGATCCCTCCAAAGCCGCTCTTATGGAGACACTCCAGCCATCGGAATCCTTTCTTCTGATAATCCCGCAAAGTATCCTTCAGGGATGCAGGCACCTCGTACTCACTTTCCGAGGTGGTGCTCATGTTCTTGATCAGGGACCGGAACTGTTTATCCCGGGTAAATTCATGAAACGACCCCGTAGCCTGGACGGAATCCAGGTACATGGCACGGTACTTGGGAACAAATACCGCCTCGTCTTTCCATTTGGATGCGGAGATCTGGAGGGCATCCATCATGGATACCAGATTTCCCATCTCCTCTTCGTCCACCTTGAGGAATGCCCCGCTCTTTAACCGGTAATAGCGCTTTCTCCGGTCATAATTCGCAAGAAGTTCCCGGATCTTGGAAAGTTCCATATCATTCGATGATACGGATAATTCCAGGAGGTTTCCGGAGATGGAAACACCCAGTTGGAGTTTCGGCGAAGGCAGGACCTGCATGTGCCGCAACGTGTCCGACACGAAGATCTGCCCCAGTTCCGACAGATCGTCCAGACCTTCCGTCAAAAAGGTATAGAGTTCATCCTCCGTGAACAGCTCATAATATAGGCCACGGCGTCCGTCTTTCTGATGAAGATACTCGGAGAGCACCGCATCTGCCTCAGCTTCTTCTTCGATGTTCCGCCGTTCCGTCAGGCCGGTTCCCCTCTCACATACATTAAAAGAGATTTCATCTTCGTACACTGCCATCAGCCGACAGGTGATGATCTCCCCCCGGTTGTTCACGGCTCCCCGCCTTTCCACCTGTCCCTCCGGCAGGGTCGGTGTCTCCACATCCAGATACAAATGAAAACTCACCGGTTCCGGCAGGTATTCGGCAGCTTCAAAATTCTCCTCTTCCACCCGATAGTGCTGTCTGAGCATGGGCAGAAGGTCACGACAAAACAGGGGCAGATCCGTCTTGGCAATGAACACCCCCATGGTATTGTCATTCATATAATCCCGGAATGCCCGGATCGGCTGGATCCTCTCAAGAGGGATCCGGTAAATGGTCCCGCTTCGGAAAATGTACTGATAGGCTGCGCCGTACAGCGTGGTGTAGTGAAGAGTCCTAACATAGACGCCATCCGATACGCCCTCGATCAGGAGTTTGCAAAGAGGTTCCTTGTCCTCCACCCGGTAGGGCTCAAACTCCTCGCCGTGAAGCGGCTGGTACAAAATGGGCTCGCTCCCTGCGATCTCCATAAATGTATCCAGGGATGCCCCCTCCAGGCTCACTGTCTTGGGGGATCTTCCGCCGCCGTAATATGCGCTGGCAAGACGGTTATTCAGAGTTCTCTCCGAAAACAGCGCCATCAGAAACCGCACCAACGGCTGAGATGCGGGGGTAAATGCGGACAGCTGGTGGATAAACGCAAGTTTCTGGCCATAGCGCTTGCTGTGCCCTCCTTCAATGAGAGAACAAAACTCCGTGATATTCTGGACCACATACAGCGTATCTACCCCAACCTTCAGAGAAAGGCAGGGAATCCCGTATTCCAAAAACAGATACGGCACCAATCTCACCTTTCCCCGGAGAGATTTTTCCCGAAACTGTCTCTGTCGTGTTTTTCCCGTATTCATAAGGATCCGGAACATGCCGGGATCCGTAGGATGTTCCGGTCTTGTTCTTGTCGGGATCTTTTGTCTTGTATTTTCAGAGCTGACAAAGATACTGCCACCGTTTACCGATCCGGAATAGGGATCTCTTGGGGCCAGCTCTCCGTCCAGAAGCGTTCCCCGGAAATTTCCGGGATCCGTTCTCTGAAGATCGATGCGGATTTTTTCCGCAGGTTCCCTGCTGCGCCGCTCCATGACGCTTCGGACATGATGGAAGCGAAGAAGCGTTGCAATGGCATGCGGACAAAAGCTCTCCGGCGTATGTGCCGGACAACTGCAATAGTGATCCGTCACCTCGCCCCGTTCTTCCTGTACCACAACGGAAATGTGGCAGGATCTGCCGTTTAAGTCCATGACAACGGCATCAAGCGAGGTCAGTGACGGATTCTCTTCACCTTCCGTGATATTTAGTTGTTGGACACTGCCCAGATTGTACAGCATCCTCCCCTGAGCCCAGACATCCGCAGCCGCGAGACCTCTGATGGCTTCTTCACTTAGCATGAAACCCCCTCGTTGTCCTTACGGTTCATGATATCGGATACCGCCGGTAAAGTCCGGCTCTCCCTCAAGCAGCTTGATCATCGCATGAAGATCCCTGCAGGTTGCGATGCAAAGAGCCTCTGCTTCCGGCTCCTCCGGTGTCTGATCCGGGACAAAAACCACCTTGCATCCCGCATCATAAGCGGACCGGATACCGTTTGGCGCATCCTCCACGGCAAGGCACATCTCCGGGCGAAGCCGGAGTTCATTGCAGGCGTGGAGATACACATCCGGCGCAGGCTTCCCGGCGGGCGCATCTGCCGCGGAACAGATGTGGTCAAAATAGGAAAGGATCCCTACCTGCTCCAGATAGGAGGATGCACGGTCCACAGCCGTCGCCGTTGCAACCGCACAAAGGATCTTGCGCTCCCGGAGATACTGCAGAAGCTCCTTCGCTCCCGGTTTCAGGTGTAGACCGCCTTTTTCCAGTACTTCCCGGAACAGACCCCGTCTGTATTCCCGGATCTCATAATAGTCCACATCCCCGAACCACCGGCGGAACTGCTCCGGAGCATAGGGTCTTCCCAGGCTACGAAGCTCCAACGCCATTTCCCTGGTCAAATTCAGACCGAAATGCTCCGCGGCTTTCGGCCAGACTTCCATATAGTATTTTTCCGTATCGATCAGGGTGCCGTCCAGATCAAAGAGCACCGCTCTGACATTCATTCTCCGCATGTAAATACCATTACCGAACGAGCCCTGGCGGTAAACTGATTTCCAACCATGGTCCCGTCTTTTACCGGCTCTTTTTCCGTATCCAGTGCCACTCTCCATACATGACCTTCCGGCAGATCCGGCAGTCTGATCTGGAGATCTTCCCAGTAGGAATTCACGGCCACATAAACAATGTCGTCTTCCCCATGCAGCTCTTTTCCGGCAAACATCACTCCGAGATAGTGGTCATAACTCTGGAACTGGTCCTGCCAGGGTTCCACTCCGTGGAAGGAGGTCTGAGGGAAACCGAAGCCGCACTGTCCCAGTCTTTTCCGGATCGCAGGGTGGGCTTTTCGGAATGCGATGGCCTTCTTAAAGAACTCAAACACATCTTTATTCTTTTTCAGAAGACCCCAATCCAGCCAGGAGATCTCGTTATCCTGACAGTACGGGTTATTGTTTCCGAACTGGGTATTGCAGAATTCATCTCCCGCAAGGAACATGGGTGTTCCCCGGCTGCACATCAGTACCGTGAAGGCATTCCGCATCATCTTCTTTCGAAGATCCATGATCCCGGGATCCTTCGTATCTCCCTCTGCTCCGCAGTTCCAACTGTTGTTGTCATTGGCGCCGTCAGTGTTGTTCCAGCCGTTGGCCTCATTATGTTTTTCGTTATAGGAATACAGATCATACAGAGTAAACCCGTCATGACAGGTCACGAAGTTGATAGATCCGTTCTGCTGATTATCGTCCTTATAGATATCCGGGGATCCGATGAGACGGTTGGCAAGGGCGTATACCACGCCTTCATCTCCTTTTAAGAACCTTCTCACATCATCCCTGTATTTTCCGTTCCACTCTGCCCAGCGGTCATTCCAGGAAGCAAATGCACCCACCTGGTAGAGTCCTCCTGCATCCCAGGCTTCCGCGATGAGTTTTACATTTCCCAGGATGGGATCATAGGCCAGAGACTGCAGCAACGGCGGATTTCCCATGGGCGACCCGTCTTCATTCCGCCCCATGATGGAAGCAAGATCGAAACGGAAACCGTCTACCCGGTAGGTTACGACCCAGTACCGCAGACATTCCAGGATCATCTGCTGGACCACGGGATTATTACAGTTCATGGTGTTGCCGCATCCGCTGAAGTTATAATAAAAGCCTTCCGGGGTCAGCATGTAATAGATGTTATTGTCAAAACCCTTGAAAGAAATATAAGGCCCGTGCTCATTTCCTTCCGCCGTATGGTTAAATACCACATCCAGGATGACCTCGATGCCGTTGTTATTTAACTCATTCACCAGGTTTTTAAACTCATTTCCTTCCCGGTTAAACTCCACATGGGCGGTATAACTGGTGTTGGGGGCAAAGAAGCTGACAGTGGAATACCCCCAATAGTTATACAGATCCCTTCCGTCATGAACCCTATGGTCCAGAGTCTCGTCAAACTCAAAGATGGGCATGAGTTCCACCGCGTTTACACCCAATTCCTTCAGATAGGGGATCTTTTCCCGGATACCGTCAAAGGTTCCCGGAAATTCCACACCGGAAGATTTATGCTTGGTAAATCCCCTGACATGCATCTCGTAAATGATCAGATCCGAAATGGGAAGACAGGGATCCGCAAAGTCTTTCCAGTCAAAGTCATCTTTGACCACCCGGGCGCGGTAAAGATTGCCCACCGGGCCTTTTTCTCCCCAGACGCTCTGTCCCACAATGGCCTTTGCATAGGGATCCAGAAGAGGTTTTGTCTTATCAAATATAAGTCCCTTTCCGGGATCATAGGGCCCGTCCACGTGATAAGCATATTCAAAATCATAGATATTGATCCCGAACACGATCATGGAAAACACGTTTCCGATACGGTAATGCGGCGGGAACGGGATCACCGCAAAGGGTTTGTCCTCCGATTCCCCCCGTGGATACAAAAGAAGCTCAACCGCAGTTCCGTAATAGGTGTGCACGGTAAAGTTCACACCACCGGGAATTGCGGTCGCGCCGTTGATATCATAAAAACCGGGTCTGATATCGTACCCGTCCACATGGTCAAAGGGGACCAGGTGGTATTTCTGATAAGTTGCAGGCATCTGATTGGACGCCTGATCGGTTTCGGGCTTTCTCACCGAACGGTGCTTGTACCCCTTTTTCGGAGTTGCCGCCGGGATCTCCCGTTTTTTCTTCTCCTTTTCTGCCATGTTGTAATTCCCCCTTATCGGAAACAGGCGCTCAGCCTGCTATGATCGTCATTTCCACACGATCCTTTTTTACTCCTACCACAACATCCTTGGCAATGCTGGCCACAATGGATTTTTCCAGCTCGTCCCATGCTTCTTTTACCGGGGCGTCGGAATCGTCCGCCTGTTCCAGACCTTCTCTGTAATTGTTCAGGGACCAGATGATCGGCTCACCCATGAGGGGCGCTTCCGGCACATCACAGCCGATGAGCGCATAATCCACATACCCGCCACCGTATTCCTGTTGAAGTTTCATCACTTCGCTGTAGTTTAAGAGGCCGTTTTCGATGATCTCACCGATCTTTCCCATGAATCCTTTTACGGCAGCATTTTTGCCGGAGGAGGAAACAGACAACAGATCCTCTTTTTTGCTCTTATCCATTTCGGTCTTGGCTGTCAGGCGCACCTTGTATTCGCCGCCTTCTTCTTCCAGCCAGAACAGGGCTTGAAAATCGCCTGCCATGGCCCTGACCATCCCGATGGTCTCTTCCGCCAGAAGCCGCAGGTGCAGGGCTTTCTTTTTCTCCATATCCTGCGCTTTGATGAAGTGATCCACCATCTTCAATGCTTCCGCCGCGGAACTTTCCGTATTCTTAATGTACAGCTGTGTTGATCTCTCCATAGTATTCCCCCTGCTCTGTCCGCTTATGCAATGGTGAGGATCTTCGAAAAACCGGTCACCTCGAAGATCTCTTTCACTTCTTCGC
>JAEEGL017231622.1_pt1 | contig 10035 bp, 2 predicted proteins | sample 9134231 | NCBI WGS metagenome assembly JAEEGL01 (sample SAMN16246548, study PRJNA631951) | gut metagenome | biome: gut microbiome; feature: rumen; material: fiber-attached | host: Bos | place: Iran: Karaj | collected 2018-10 | reverse complement strand
CTTTCCACAATAGGCGAAATGCGTTCCGTGCCGTGCAGGAGACTCCCGCCGACGGATGACCGGACATCCAGTCGGATGGTCTCTGTCCAGCCGACATCATCCCGTTTTCCTTCCGCCCATAGGACAGATGCGATTTCCGCGAAACACAACAGCAACAGGAGTTGTCTTTTCATGATGGTTTCTTTATCTGGATTGTTGATGATACTGACTTTAAACTAACGGCACAAGCATGGCTTGTCATCACAAGAAGCGTGTTACAATGCACTTGAGACTACCGCTATGACACCACTGAAAATCATATTGGCTTAGGGACGGCAGAAAACGCGGAAGCCGACATCTCTGTTACCACTGCCCCATCTGTCAGACTCACGGCAAGCCGAACGGCAACCAGCTGCATTACTTGCGTACCCACCACCGCGCTTCAGTCGCATTTCGTTCACCGCCGTTGTCGGGCCAGTAGGATCTTCCGCTGGCGATACACTATAATAATCACTGTTGTACCAATCAGAACAAAATTCCTTGACATTGCCATGCATGTCATACAGCTCCCATGCATTGGGTTTATAAATACCAACTTTTTCATGTATACCACTATTATAGTGTCCAAATCCGTTCATTGCCGGATCGCTTCCAATATCCGCTAAATTCTTCCCTGAATTGTGGGAAGTCGTCGTTCCCGCGCGACAGGCATACTCCCACTGTGCCTCCGTCGGGAGGTCAAACGAAAGCCCCGTTTTTGACTTCAGTTTTCCACAGAAGGTATCATGTATCGAAGCATAATCTTTAGACTCAACAGGTTTCAAATTACCAGAAAAATAGAAATTACCACCTCCCGTAACCAGCTGCCATTGTTTCTGCGTACATTCGAAGACACCGATGTAAAACGACTTCGTGATGGTCACCTCATGCTGCAACTCCTCATTCGAACGTCCCATTTCCTCCGCAGGCGAACCCATGGTGAACTTTCCGGGGGATATGCGGCGCAGCCACAGCTCCGTCGTGCGGCAGGTGTCATCGTCCAGATTTGGAGCCTCTCCTGTATAGCGCACGGGATAGCTGTTGGCATTCGGGCCTTCCGACAAATCAACGACCATGTACAACGGGACACACGCATGGATTTTCACTTTGAAGGCGGCCGTATTGATGGTCGGATAGTCCTTGGCGGCGTTCCATGTGGTCGTATTGGGTTCGCCAAGCTTGATGGGAACACCGACGCCGTCGCCCGTCAGCGTCTTCAGCTTGATTGTCTTGTCCAACACCGCATCATAACCTTCAAACTCCACACGGACTTCAAACGGCTGGGCGTTGCTGTCGATTTCATCGCATGTGACAGAATAGACGATATCAACGAGCCCTTTCCACGGATAGCGCGGCTTCAGTTCGACACTTGTCACCTTCACATCCGCCAATGCCAATGGAGCCATCAGCAACCATACGGCCATTCCGACAAAAAAGCCATTCCAGTGTTTCCCGTTCATCATGAGTGTTCCTTTTTGTTTGTTTGTTTTTATTGTTATGGATTTAGTTCATTCATCAGGGGTGTAATGTCCATACAAACAGACATTTCATTTATGAAAAAATTAATATAATTTTCTTCCATAATAATTGCAACCACTATTGTTATAGATTCCATAGGCATCAGGCATCGTATTTCCATCCAGTACCGGAGGCGGAAGCCGTCGAGAGAAGGCAGGACGCACCGCGCCACATTCCAAGGCGCAGGCGGGACGCACCGCGCCACTACTCCTTGTAGATGAAATACCCACGGCCAGCCTTCAGCAAGACTTTTCCGCCATTGATTTCCAACGGCTTCCATTTTCCTGCCGACCATTGCCAGGCCGCTGCCACATGATCCAGCGTGACGTCTTCTTCGCCGCCGACGCCGACCATCTGCCAGCCACGCCGATCCGTCAAGCCACCGACAACGCTACCTTCGTCTTCATAGACAAGCGGGACATTCCTGGCGGCACGACTGTACAACCACATCGCCTCACCGCCGTTCAACGGCAATGACTTGCTCACATATGCCTTGTTTTGCTTGTCATAGACAAACGGTCGCAACTCACTGAACGCCAGTGCATTGTATTTTCTGTCGAGATTACCGGGAGCCGCGACCAGATTCCAGCCGGGCAACAGGGGGATCTCTCCTTCCACCAAATCGTAGTTCGCCGTCAGCGTGACATCGTTGTCCGGCATGACGAACACCAGCACGGTCGCATAACGTTCACTGTCCGAAAGCGTGATGCCTTCCGCCGTCCAGCCGGAGAAGATCCGGCCGTCCATGCCAGTCGCCGTCGCCGTAACAACCGTCTGCTGCTTGTATGTTCCGCTGCCTGAACCGTTGACGACCGTCACCGCGTGGGTCGGAAGCAATTCGAAGCTCCATGTGGAGGTATTTGACGATGTACTATTTCTCTTCTTCGTCACGTTCCAATAATAAGTTCCGAATGCGAGGCCATCCGGCAGCTGGAAACTACCATTCGACAGCGTGTCGGAATTGAATGTCACCGTCGTGTTTTCCGACGTCGGATCGGGATCGCCCATCCAGTAGTTGACGATGTAAGTCGTTCCCCACATGTCTTCAGACGTATCCCACCGCAGCGTCGTCGGATCCGCCACGGGATTTTCCGCCGTCGTGACCCAGTTGAACCACGCGGGGGCCGTCGTGATCGGTTCGTTCATGTCGAAGACGATGGTCGCCTCCGCGTTGATGAACGCGCCTTCCGGCGCGTCGTCACGCACTTTCACGCGGAACGACACATGGCCTTCGCCACGGTGCGTTCCATCGTTCGGCGGCAGGAAGCCCGCATAGACGCTCTCCGGCCAATAGCCGAAGGCCTGCCTCGCCTTGTCGTAGCTGCGCAGGTAGAGCGTGAATCCGCCCGTCGTCTCATCGGTCGCCGCCGTCATCTGGACATGATAGTTTGTATCGTTCTGCGGGACGATCGCCGTCCCGCGCGCCTTCCCCTTCAGTTCAAGCTGGATCTGGTTGTTGAAGGCGATTTCACCAAGCTCCAACGAACTCCAGTCCAGCCATTTAGACAGCTGATGCGTCACGGTGACCTCCTGCGCGGGGGCTGCCGCCGTCGATTTGTTCTCGAAATACACCGTATAGTCCAGCCATTCGCCGGGCTTCACAAAACGTTGCGTCCCGCTGTCGCCCAGACCGATCATGCCCGAAATTTCGTTCGGATCAATGGACTTCTTGGAAGCGCCATTCTCATCGGAAGACGGGTCTTCCTTCGGTGCCTCATCGTCTTCCACACCGACGGCGATTCTCTTCTCATATTTGCCGTTGTAGGTCAAATGCTCGGATTCAAGCTGCAATGATGCGACATAAACCCTTTCATCCGAATAGCTATGTGACAAATTCCACATTTGGCTCTGACTGGTAAATTCACGATACCCGCCGTCGCCAAAAGACCATTTCCATTTCGTCACCTTGAAACCTTCATCGCCTTTCAAGGATTTGTCGATAAACGAAACATTGTCGTCCTTTTCGATGTCGGTCGTCGGACTGTAGGTGAACTCAGGCTTGGCGGCATACCACTCATGCCACGGGACTTCAAAGAATCCAAACACAATATCCCGACTCAACGTGGATTTGTTGACTTTCAGCCACTTGAATACCTCGGAATCCGTATAGAGCACACTGACATTGAGATACGCCTTCGCTGTATGGCCAATGGAATAGGACAACCTGCTGCTGTCAGCTTTCGCCGGGCCTAATTTGGCCCACAGCCCCAGCTCGCCGCCAAGCTTCATCCGAAGAAGTCCTTCGTACAATTTCAAGTCGAGCACCGCCTCAAGCCCCCCGCTGAGCTTCAAGTTGCCCATGAATTTGATGTCCGGGCCGGTCAGCTGTGTTTCATACTTGTCGTCAAGCAACGGAATAAAGCCAAAGTTCTCATTTAAATTGAGCTCAAAGCCTATTCGATGATAACGGGTGACTTTCTGCGAGGCTTCAATCGAGACCTGCCCCATGGCCTCAAGCCGCAGGAACAAATTGATGTCAAGCGTCTCCGATGTCCAGATTGGAATATAGCCCGCCAGGAACAGCTGGTCTTTTCTGAATTTGAAAATATTATGTTTCAACCTGGAGCTGACGCGCCCCCGTGTCCTGTAATGCTCTTTGAATTCAACGCCCGTGGGAATGACAAGAGCCAGATGGACCTGTTCCAGTTTTCCATCGTTGCAACGGAAATTGTGCTCGAATTCCGGCATCTTCATAAACGGGATGACTTCAATGCCGAACTCATTGAACTGCAGATCCACCACGACAGGATCCCATTGCGTCCCCCCTTCGCCTCTGGTTTTTCCACGCGTCGCGGACGACTCGACTAGATCGTCGTCAGTGAACTCGCCTACGATCGTGATGTCGCATTGCTTGAACAGTTCATCGATCTGCGCCTGGTCCGTTATCAGCTCCAGCGTGCTGCCCGTACGGGTCATGGACACGACTTTCCGCGAGAAGGCGTGAGCGGTATCCGCGCCGCTGACCAATACGCTTCCGACGGACACGGCTTTGGCAGGAACGGCTTTCCTCACCTTCAGCGTAAGCGTATTCTCAGTAACCGCAACCAGTTCATAGTCCGTGGAATCCGTCAGGATAATGACATCATCCTTGACAATCGTTTCCACAGGCTTGCGCACTTCCACCGCGCCACGCTTGACGGCGGTGGCCTCGTTGCCCTCTGCATCGACATACCAGACGGTTATGTCATATTTGCCTGGCTGCGTGTAGGTCCATTCGGGCTTCGCACCGCGATAATCAATCTTGCCGTCGCCGTCGAAGTCCCAACGCCAGTCGCTGGATTTGGCGGAGAAATCCTCCTCCATGGCGTAGATTTTGACGGACAACGGCGCCGGGCCTTGCGACGGCATCGCGACGAACGGCGCCGCCTTGACCGCCGTGATGTTCTGCTCGATCTCCGTGATTTCCTCCTCCGGAATATCGACGGCGACCCGCTGTGCCGCTTCGTAGCCTCCACCGCTCAGAATGAGCCAGTTCCGTCCGACGGGAAGCCCCGACAGCGTATATACGCCGTCGTCGTCCGTCACGGCGGTATATGTCGCGCCAGTGGCCGCGCACATAGCCATGACCGTCACGCCAGGCAACGGCAACCTTTCTTTTTCCAACGTCACGACGCCATGCACCATGCTTCCTTTTTCAAGACGCAGATAAAATGACCGATCACCGTCCGCCTCCGTGACGGTGATGGCTTGTTCTTCGCCTGCATATCCGTCGGCGGGAGTCGCTTGCAGTGTATAATCCCCCGCCATGACATTCTCGAAGGAGAAACGGCCTTCGAAATCCGTTGTCGCATTTTGGCCAAAGCCATCGGAATAGAGCACGACCTCCATGCCTTCAAGCGGCATGTCGTCCGCTTCCGTCAGCACCCAGCCATGGATGGCCGGAAGCTTTTTGACCTGAAGGACGACTCCCGTCAGCTCGCCTGTCGTGGGCGTGGCGACGGCCAGGTTCTCCTCCTGCAGGCCGCTTTCCGAAAGAAGCTCATATTCTGCACCATAATCAAGATTGTCGAAAACGAACCAGCCATTGGCGTCCGTCACGGTGGTCATGCCTGTTTCGTCGTCCGTTCCATAGCAGTGGATGGTGACGCCTTCAAGCGGAACGCCCGTGTTCAAATCCTTCGCATGGCCGGATATGGCGCTTTTCACAGTGCCGGCGGCCTCCAACGTAGCCTGTTCAAAAATGACGCTGCCTCTGTATTCCTCCTTGCCGCGTGCGTTCAGCCGCGTAGCCGTCCGCGCCATCGCATCGGCATAGTTTGCCCATGTGCCGAACGTGTCATGGGGCGTATTTTCCTGTGCGATTGTCGCAAAACCAATTTTATAATTTCCTTCCAGCGAGAAGAAGACGGGCAGGCGGTTTTCATCGCCGGCCTTCAGAACGCCGGCGGGGGCCGTCGGCGAAACGCCCGCGTAGCGCAGTGGACGGGAGGCGAATTCGCCGTCCAGCGTGTAGGAAATCCGCGTCGTCGCGCCGCAGGTCACCTCGAACATCGGCATCGTCATGTCTGCATCGCCAGAATTTTTGTAGCAGAGCCACGCCGTGTAGATACGGCCGTCGCGGACGGCCGGAGGTGTTTCCAGCCATGCCTCAAGATTCGGGCCGACGCCGTCGGCCGTCACCGTGATTTTGTCCTTCAATGAAGCCGTCCTGCCGCCTTCCGTGACGGAAAGCGTGTAGTCACCGACGGCGATGCCGTTCACGTTGAACTGCACCGCAGCCACGAGCCCATCCGTCAATGCCGCCAACTCGCCAGTCACCGTCGTGGCGCCGCATGCCAACTTGAACACGCTGTTTGCGGAAAGTCTCGTGCCGACGACGCGCATCGTCGAAGTCCCGCGATTTAAAACAGTCATGGGAGCCGCATCCAGCAGCGACAACACCGCATCCTCCACGGAGACTGCCGCCGTCGCGGACACGGCACTTTCGTTCGCCAGCGTCACATACGCTTCTTGCGAATTCGCAGGGACATACAGCAACAACGTTCCATTGGACAGCGTGATACTTTTCACATCCGAACTCGCGGCGGATGGCAGATAGCCGTCCGCTCCGTAGGCGGATATTTTCGCACCGATCGGCAACGTCACCTTCACGATCCGCGCGGCGGCGGATGACGGCAATGTGAAGCCAGTCTCCCCATAGCTACCGACACTGAAACGATTGTTCGCGGAAGACCAGACAGGCAACATCACGGCTGTCGCGTCTTTCGCAAACGACTGATTGTCCGCCCGTTTCACTTCATAGACATCGCGGTAGGCGTTTGTCGTGACGCCAATACGCCAATTTCCGGCCTTCAATGGCGGTAGCGTAAATGTCTCTTTGACCGTTAAACGGTTTTGAGGCAGTAGCGTATTTTCGACAACCACTTCGCCGATTGTAACGCACTGCGCACCAAGCGACTCGTCAACACTTTGCAACACAACGATATCCCGCCATGGGCCGACTGCATTGTCGTCGCCTTCGTTTGTGATGGTCCATGTGACCGTGATATTACCGCCGGAAATGGCCTCTGCTGGAACGGATACATCTGTAACCGCCAGATTCGGGCATGGTCCGTTGTAGGCTCCCTGCATTTCATAGACGCCGATGTCCGGGCAAATGCCGCCTTCATCCGGCTTGCCCGTATCCGCCACCTTCACGACATCCATGCGCGGCCTTCCCCAGTAATCCATTGCGGGGGCGACGGTTCCGTCGCCCGCATCGATGCACGGCGAACCCGCCTTCAATGTAAAGTCGCCATGCATGTCATCCGTAAAGAGCGGGTCGGCCCAGATGTTGCCGTCTGAACCGGTCTTCGAGAAGCTTTGATTCGTATATCCTTCGTCATTATGGAAGAGGCAGTTGCGAAATTTGACGATATCATACGCATCTGAATATCCATTGGTGTCAATCCATTCCGAACCGATGTTCTTGAACACGCAGTTCGTGAAAACCGGCATGCCGCTCCAAGTGCTCCAATACATGGCTATGTGCTGTGTTTCATAGAAGACGCAATTGATGTATTCATTCTTGACGCCACGGTATGGCGCCGCCCCAAGCCCCGTGTCCATGATGATGGAGTTGTGAACCGTAACACTTCCCCCCCAGTTCCAAATGCCATCATATTCGGCATGCGCGACGATACAGCAATCCATCTCCAACACACCATCTTCCGCCGTTCTAACAATTCCCGTTTCATTGCTCGGAGCGCCGTACATCAACGTGCAATAGGCCAATTTGGCGTAGCCTTGTATATAAATGTATTTCCAGTCACCGCCGTTTGGCACTGTTTCTTCGCCGTCTCCATTCGTGTCGCCGCCATGAGCATCATCTCTGAGTGATGTAAAGACAATTGGGCGGGCGCGATTTCCGATGGCTTCCAACACTCCGCCACTCTCCACGATAATTTGCCGTTGCCAGTTCCACATCTTCAAAATCGCCCCGGGGCGCACGACTAGTTTCCCGCCGTTCTTGACGATGATATCTCCCGTCACATTGTAAATACGGTTACCCGCCAGAGTAACCGTCTCACCTGCGTTGATTGTCCCGCCTTCATAAGTCAATGTCTTGAAACGGACATCGCTGTCAGAAGAAGGATCAAAGCCTAATTCATATGCATCATGGACAGGAATGGTGGCATCGCCGTCACCGTTCGTATCACCGCCCACATCTTCGCTGTCATCCGCCAGATGCGTGAACACCGCCCCATTGTCAATAATGCCGCCGCCAGCGGTAATCAGTTTCGCCCCTGTCGCGAATTTGACAATGCCCCCTTTCTGGATGGTCAGCGTCATACCACTAGGGACAGACAACGTGCCGATGACATGGATGACATCGCCAGACTTCCACGTCGTGTTGGCTGGCAAGGTGGACGAATACCGCAAATCGCAATTCGTCAAACTGGCCATGTCGCCATCCCCTGTGATTTCATAAAGGCCATAGCCCAGAACGCCTTCCGTGCCGTTCTGTTCCGTGTCGCCGCCCGCCGTGTCATCGGAAATGTACGTGAAAACAGCCTTGTTCGCGACAATGGTGCCGTCGATTTGCAAGCCCGTGTCTTCGCAGAACTTCACGACGGCGTTCGCCTCAACGGTCAGCGTCACACCTTCCGGAACACGCACCCAGTGGCGGACGATATGGACTTTGTCCGCCGCCCACGTCTCATTCGCCTTCAATACGCCGCCATGGATGACGATTCCGTCATCGTTCAATACGAAAAGCTCTGTCGATGTGGTATTCTCTCCTTCCTCCAAAGCGAAACGATGCCAGCCGTTCTTGCGGATCGCCGTGGAATTGAATTGCGGATCTCCAATAGTCCAGCCATTGGTCACATTGCCATCCACGAATAGTCGTGCATTCGTGGTATATTCAATTGCGACAGGGGATATGCGCTCCGTGCCATGAAGGATACGGGCACCAAAGGTCGTACGCGAATCATAGCGTACAGTCGCGGAAACGGCGGTATCCTCCGATGCTTCATCTGCCCAAAGGGCGATCGCCATCCCGACAAGGCACAACAGCAAAAGGCTTCTTTTCATGGTGTTTTTCATATTTGGAATAATCTTCGTGATGTTTACAATAAGTTACTTGTTCCGTCAATGTTCACGGCAGGCAAATGACACGGAAACCGTGGTTGCTGTTAGTTCCGCCAGGAGTACTCGAACCAAACGCCGAAGAACGGCAATTTACCGCAGTAGCGGCATAATCGCCACCACGCATGATATGCGTCCCCATCCAATCCGGCCCGCTTGGTCCGACTGGATCCGTATAAATCGTTGTGCTTGAATAATATGGATATGCATCATACCAATCAAGACAGCATTCTTCAACATTGCCATGCATATCGTAAAGCCCCCAGGCATTTGGAAGATAGCTGCCGACCTTCGTGGTCCCTTTTGTATAGCCGCCTTTGCCGTCCGATTGATTGTAATAGTACCGTCCGACTTCAGCCATAGCGTCGTCAGCCGTGGTATTGGTCAAATTCTTTCCCGAATTAAAGGCGGTCGTCGTGCCCGCACGACAGGCATATTCCCATTGCGCCTGCGTCGGCACGTCGAACATCAGCCCCGTCTTCGCCCGCAACCGCCCCATGAACGACGTGTCGTCAACGGCATGACCGTATGTGGGCCATCCTCCGCCACCCGTCTTGGAACTACCGCGAATAATATTCAAATAAACGAAATCCACCGGACGGCATGCCCCCCTGTTCTTTGACGGATTATCCCCCATGACCAGTTCCCACTGTTTCTGCGTGCATGCGAACACGCCCATGTAGAACCACTGTGTAAGCACTACCGTATGAAGCCCTTCCCATCGTTCACCTCTTCCCAATTCGTCATCCGGAGAGCCCATTAAGAACGTGCCCGCCGGTATTTGCCGCAGCCACAGCTCTGTCGTGCGGCAAATATCATCATTCAAATTCGGTGGTAGCTGGCTATAGCGCCTCTTCCCTGTCTGAAGGGTTATCACCAAATAGGGCGGAACGCCTGTGATGGCATGAATTTTCACCTGCAGAGCAGAAG
>JAEEGL016312142.1_pt1 | contig 10035 bp, 9 predicted proteins | sample 9134231 | NCBI WGS metagenome assembly JAEEGL01 (sample SAMN16246548, study PRJNA631951) | gut metagenome | biome: gut microbiome; feature: rumen; material: fiber-attached | host: Bos | place: Iran: Karaj | collected 2018-10 | reverse complement strand
TCCGCCCGGAAACCGTCCCCGGAAACGACATCTGCAGTGCATTGGTCCGTTATCTCCACAAGATCGACACACCGACCAACGTCTTCCCCAGCATCCACGTATACGACACCCTCGTCCTGCTCTACGGAATATTCTTCTCCAACTGCACGCTTTTCCGCAATAAGATCTTCCGCGCATTCTCGATCCTTCTTACGGTCCTGATCTGCCTAGCCACATGCTTCCTCAAACAGCACTCCGTCCTGGACGGCCTCGCCGCCCTCGCCCTCCTGCTCCTGGTGATCCTGATCTACAACACAGTCGAGAAAGCCGTCAAGAAGTGATCCCTTGTCTCTTCTCGATTCACGACAAGAAGAAATCGATTTAATCGCTGACTCTTGTCAGACATCTCATCTCGCGACAAGAATGAAACCAGAAAGCTCCCTGATTCTTGTCCGCCACACTCTCAACAGCAACCTTCTCCTCGTGAAAAGCACTGGTCATACTCGACCTCACTTTCTCCGCTGCATCATCCAAGCACTCCCCCCCAAGCACCAACCGCAAACCTTTCCCATCACTCCGCAATTTTCTCATTCATTTTCTCGGAAAATTCCTGCGCATTGGTTTCATAGAACACTTCCCCAGTAGCCGAATTGATAAAAGTTATATACACATTATCCGGCTTATCGATCAGGAACTGAATATACATACCACTGCACACATACAGACTCATCGGCAGTATCGACTCCGCCAGATTAAAATCCTCAGACGTGCACGTTACTGTATATCGCGAGAAATCCTCGTTATGAGAAATGCTTTCAATATTGGGGTAGTCAGAACTATCAAGGATTACTTGCAATGATTTTTCAATGCTACCTTGCATTTCGACTCTCATCTCATTGCACTTCTCTGGTGTAAGAACATAGGACACACTTCCATCCGCATTAAGAGTAGCGGATATGAATCCGTCATCCTTATCAACTATCTCATCCAGTTTTTCCTGAGTTATCTCGCCAACGAAATCCGAAGGTAGTAAAATCGCTATATTGTCACCTACGACTCCTGCCTCAATATCTCCGATGGCCGATATCGCCTCACCTGAATCAACCTCCTCAGAGCTCTCCTCCGATGCTGCAGAAGCACTTGTATCCGTTGGTTCCGAAGTGACAACCGGTTGTTCCGACGACTTCGTAAGCGTAACCGTCTCCTTCGCCTTAAAGATGTCATGAGTAGACAGATAGAAAAAACCTGCCAGACATCCCACTATCAGAAGACCACATACAATATACAGTCCAATATACTTCTTCATAACGATCACCTCGTCTCTCTATATACGTCATACTAAACCAAAGAGATAACGGATTAAGACTCTCCATGTGAATATTCTGTAAATGAATACTCCACACGATTGTTATAAATCCTTGAACAAAAGCCGTTTCGCTCTACATCCAACTGATATAGAATGCATACATCAAACATTGGAGGTTGTTTTTTTATGGGAAAGGTTGTCAAAAACAAACGTATTATTTCGGTTCTGGTCACGCTGATGATGATTCTATCATTATCTTTTTCAGTCCTAGCTGATGGAGTCAATAACATATCGAGCAGTGGCAGTGGCGTGATGGTCGCATACGCAGAAGAGCTAATATTCCATTTCCGTGTACGCGCTTCTGGCTCATACGAAAACATCGGAAGTGCTGATATCCACTGTTGGAACGGAAGTTATTCCTATATCGTGTTAACAAAAAGCGTCACTTTTACGGCAAGCAACGGTAAGAAGGTAACTCTGCCTAAAGGCACCAGATGGAATATCCAGCTTTCCTCATATAAAAATGGTGCCAAAATCACTCTCACTTTTGACAAGAATAGATCTCCAGAAGGAACAGAAGCTCTTGTCAAAAAAGGCAAAGTAGAAACGTTGACAGGCAAGATTCACATTGATAGCAAGAAAGCAGAGTTAGGATTTTGGAAACTCGACAGCATGGGTTGCGGATTCTATTTCCGAAACTCCTAATTAGATCGGTCCACTAGATCAATATCAATCAGGCCCCGGCACTTCACCAAGAAGTACCGGGGCCGAATTGCGTAATGAGACAACTTTCAGATCAGATCCTTGATCTCGCTATAATACTCATCGGGGTGCCGGTTCTGATAGGCTTTGAATTTCACAATTAAAGCCCTGTACTCATCCGGCTGGATAAACGCGACCGGCGCATGACTCGACACAGCGTCTTTATAGATATTTGCCAGATTAACGAGCGAAGTCTTCCGCAGCCTGTTCTCAGAAGTCTTCCGGATCAGTTTATACATCTCTTTGTAGATTTCGTAATGACGAAGCTGGCTTGTCAACGTCAGATAATACATGAACTGATTATCCTCGGAAACAGCAATGGCAATCATCGCCGGATGCTTGCCTCTGGGATCAGGAGTATTGGTATCTTTAAAGACGATTCCTCGCTTCTCAATGACATTTCCCTCATGATACAACATCAGTAGATCACCAGCTCTCCTTCATCGTCGAGATAGATCGACCAGGTATTACCCTTGCTGCTTTCTCCGATCCGGAAAAGCTTCTCGGCATATTTAGTAATATCAAGACTTCCAGTTTCGAAAAGGAACTTGTTTCCGTTGATCAATACCGCTTCCTGTTCAGGATCGTCCTGCATCGCGTCGATGATCTCAAGTAAAGTCTCGGCAGTTTCCCTCTCCTGCCCATTCACTTCTTGAAAAGCACTGTTATCTGTTTGTTTGCCCTTCTCTTCTTCAGACACCGCCTCAAGCCGCTCTTCCGCAGCGCTCTCGGTCATGTTACGGACATAGGTTCCCAGTGCTGCCTTCTGCGCATCAGAAAGATCGCCTGCCACATGATTCAAAAGACCGGTATAATATTTCAGCAACCTGTCGCGATGCCCCGTTGGCTTTTCATCTTCCACAACAATCTGCATCCCGTCAATAGTAATTATGTAATCCATACTCTATAGCCTCTACTCATAATAATACTTGTACAATCTCTTCCCGTTGCTGAAGAAGTCATCATTCTGTAGGTCCTCTACCGTGAGATCCGGATATGCAGTCTAGGCATAATAGGATCTCCTGTTTAGAGCTACTCGTCCAAAACCAGAGTACATCATATTTCAGCCGAAATCCATCTACGTCTCCGAATCAATTTATATATTTATCGAGAATACTCTGGATGGTTCCATCATTCTTCATTTCCATTATAGCCTGATTAACCTGGTTCAAAAGCTCTGGATTGTTTTTGTTGACAAATATAACGTAATCCTCGCTTGCATAAAGCTGGTCCAGAACTCTTAACCCATCCGTTTTTTTCAAAAGCTCACCTGCAGGGCGGATATCCATAACAACTGCATCGACCGAATCTGCCGAGAGTGCCTCTAACGCCTCGTCGCTGGTAGCATATCGAACTACTCGGCTTTCGCCTATGTCATCCACAATATATACATCTGCTGTCGTATTTTTCTTTACTCCAACCACATAATTGCCGTTCACAAGATCATCCGGATTCGATATGTCAGAACCCTCTCTGACTATTACAATCTGAGCATTTGTTGCATAGCTGTATGAAGGATCAGCGCAAAGATTACGTTCATCTGTTTCCGTTACTCCGGCAATCCCGATATCATAACTGTTATTCTGCAATCCGAAGAATATGGCATCCAGTTCGACATCTTGCCATACAACATCGATATTCAACCTAGCAGCTATGGCCTCGACAATTTCAACATCCACACCAACGATTTTGCCGCCAGAATAATACTCATACGGAGGGAAGTAGGCGTTTGTCGCCACTTTCAGTTTCCCGTATTCCAATGTATCAACCGGTTCCTCGTCGCTATCAGCAAATAGCGGGGTTATAGATACTGCAATACCGTCGCCGTTTGACTCCAGTTTAATCCAAGCATAGTAGGCCGCATCCGGTGCAGAAAGAAGAACTAAAGCATCATCAACACCATCACCGTTGATATCGCCTTCTTCGTAAGACTCGTATCCCTCCTGCATGCCCAATCCGGCAGCTAATTCATGTATATAATCCTTACTGATGTCGATCGTAAACGAAGAGATATTCTCTGTCGAAAGCTCTAAAGGATAAAGATTCATTCTCTCGACCAGATAATCAGTAAACCCTCCGTCAGTAAACTCGACAGGATCCTCTTGATCAAAACATGCGTATACCGACCTTGTACCATCGGCATTAGATTCCTCATCCGGATAGAAAGCACCATAATGCGGATTGGTTACAAATCCTTCATGATACCCGGTAAAAGGCGAGATCCGACCATTACTTGCAATGGCTTCCATAATATAGAGTGTGTTATCATCCCGACAAATGTAGGGAGAGTTGAGATATTGCGAATCATATGTGTAAATCGGAGTTTCAGGAGTACTAGACAAAGAAACATAAGTCAGCGCACTCTTGTTGTAAGAAACGATATAATCCAGTAATCCATCCGCATCGATGTCGTATCGATAAACATCAACAGCATCATCCTCCGCAGGTATAAACGCAAAATAATTATATGCATTCAGGCAGATCCGGCTTTTTACAGAAATGTCATAGACGATATCCGTTAGCTCTGTGGAGGCATGCGAACCGCTATCATCAAGATCAGAATAACTCAATTGAGGATTGTTAATTTCGGCCAGCAGCTCTGCGTCGTCTATAAGGTAATACCTGATTAGCGCCTCATGGCCCAAATCCGACGACACACCGAGAAGTTCCCTGGCATAGAGAAATGCCTGTAAATAAAGGATCGCGCCATATTTAACCTTCTCAGCAGCCTCGCCCGAATACATTGCTTTCGAAATATAATCTGCGCAGTAAAAGTATGCTGCATCCTGTATTTCATTTAGCACATACATTTTTTTCGTATTTTCAATTTTTTCATCCAAGCCCGCATTTTCCGCCAGGGCGTGAATTAGTTTCAAGTACAAATCGTCGGCATCACCTAATACAGTTTCGAAAGCAAAGTCAATTAATGCATCAACAGTGACTTGAGCTGAGTAATCACGGATTTCTTTTAAAGACTCCTCTGTCCACACCTCTTCTGTTACAGAATCTTCGTTATAGTATTCGAGTATCCTATTTGCAGCTGTTTTCAAATTGGGGGAGATACGAAAATCTTTCGAATTCTCTCTTAATACATGATCTACTCCACCTACATTGCCATATACCAGATCTGTTACAGTCTGGCTATGCTTGATCCACGAAATCGTAGCTTCAAAAGAGCTTACAGTCATATCAAATTTGTCAAAAATCTTCTTGCTTTTTTCCGCATACCCATACCAATCTGCATATTCATCTTCTTCCAAACAGTCCTTAAAAAGGATCATCTTATCTAAGAAGTCGTTCACATCATCGGCAATCTGTATGCGATCTTTATAGTCCGTATAATCTGATTCCATGGATATAATTTCACAAAGAATATCCTCATACTCTTCCGTTGTATACTGGTATCTGTATCCTTTGTACAAATAAAACAAATCGTGGTTAAACACCAGATCGTACGAGCATACCGCCCAAGTTTCCATTTTGGGAACATCATCAATATCAAAGTAGTTGTCATTAGACCGGAATATCTCTCGAATATAGGAAATGACAACATCTGATGGAAACAGATCACAAGTTTTGACGATCAGACCGGAATCTGTCAAATAATATCTGGCTCGAAGGAAGTCCATACTCTCCTTTAACGAGCAGTACAACTTATTATCTATCTCAATAACATTGCCGGAATATCTTAATTTGTTTATCCCCATGCTTCCTTCATACAGTTCAGCCGCATTTCCAATTATCTGCTTGAACTCTCGGGAGAAATAGTACCCGGAAGAATCCGACTCGAACGTATCCACACCCGCCATCTCACAAGCAGATTCGGTAGAAATGTATACATCTCCATCGTGGTCGATCGTTTCGACATGAATATGATTCGCCCCATCGACAATAACGTCTAAGACCTTATTTCCTACGCCTGTATCCGAGAATACAATTCCATCTACCTGCACCAGCAGAAAAACAACAGATAATGCAAATGCTACTACTCTCTTAATCATAGATAAACTCAACCCTTCCTACCATATCACGATACTGTATACGTCTCAGCTACGGAGAAAATCCCTCCAGTCATAGCATCTATGAATTCAGCAGTCATTTCTAATTCGCCATTAACGATTGGCAAATCCAGTTCCTTCGTCAGTTCCTCATAGTCACCTGCATCAAGTTTATCAAGTATTGTCTGCAGTATCTCTTCTTCCGAGTTAGAACCTCCATCTTTCTGAATTGCTTCAAACAGTTTTCCTACATTGGGGGAAGTGACACTCACCCTGCAGCTATCACCACTAACAGAAATCACATTGTAGGAAGCAAGCTCGCTTATTCTGTTATTCACTTTCTCTGCCAGGGACTGCTCTCTCGAATAATACTCTTCCAGCACATCCTCTGCGGAATCGGTATTAACACTTGGTTGCTGAATATCCGCCGGCATAAGCATCGAGGATATCTTCGCTTCAACAGAAGCTTCTATATTCTGTGATTCTTCAGTAGATGACTCTGACTTCTGTGATTCTTTCGATGTTCCAACAGTACTATTTGTCGTGGATGGAACTTCACTGGAAGATTCTTCTGAATTCTTTTTCTTACACGAGCACATCGTAAACGCAAACGTGAAAACCAACACAACCACGCAAAGGTTAAGGAATCCACATCTTCTACTACCAGGTTTCATGTTTTTTTCAACCCTTCTATCGTCTCTCAATTCAATATCACGCAAATGTGTAACACAAGACCGTGCATCTACTTCGAAAGTATACTGCACAATTATGACAGAGGTATGAACATAGCTTACACTTCACTCGCCCATAATCCGCGAGGTGTTTTTGAACTGGTAGAGTTTTAGATACTATAAATCTGCTCTACAGTTATCTTGTTGACCACACTTCCCAAATATCCTACAATTACGATATGAGTTATGCATAATAGTTTATTGTTACAATAACTCGAGGTGACTATGGGATTAGTTTGTTTAAAATGTTCAAACTGCGCTGCTTCTCTCGACATTGACGAGAAGTCTCTGGGCAAGTATCTATTTTGCAGCAGTTGCGGATCCAAGTATATATACGAACGAGATGCAACGACTATTACTGAGGAAGATTTGCTAAAACGAGGTGTCGAACATTTAAAGGCCCCAAATTTTGATCGAGCACATAAGTATTTTGACGCATTCATCGATGCCAAGGCAACTGACTACAAGGGATATCTTGGCATATATCTGACATGGCTGGTTGAGTCCCACAAGAAAATCCCCTATAAACTGATTCAAGCTATGTATTCCAACACTGAAAGTTCTCAGATTGTAAATTCCCAGTTCGACAACAAACTGCCCCAAGAGTATGCTTGGTTGTACAATCGGTATATTATGGATCCACACGAATGTCAGTTTCGTTGGGATAAGGACAGTAGCGCTACTTGGAACAATTTGTCTAGGCAAGCCAAAAAGTACTACGACGAGTATGAATCGATTTATAAGCAGATACTAAACAAAGCCATAACTTGGGCTCCACCTCAAATCAAAGAGAATCTCCGGCTAATTGCTTTACCTGAATTGTGCAAAAGGATACGTGATGATCAATACGAAAGTTTATTAAACGAACGTATCGCAGACTATACTGCACTAATTCACTCTGATTATTGCGCAACCGAGTTCAAAAGGCTTACTGCAATTTACAACAACTCTGCAGAAAAGCGCATATCAGAAAAAAGAAAGAAATATCAAGATACCAAGTCATCAGATGCCAAGGCCACCGTCAAAAGCTTCTTTTCCAGTTTATTTTTTGGCGTCATCTTGGGCATACCTATGGGGTGGATACTATACAAATGGTCAGGGCATGCTATCTCCTCAATGCCGTTTGTTTTCAACACCAACTCTAAGTTGCGATATGTATACTTTTATGTTGCAATGGCCGCTTTATTCTTTATCGCTATTTTTATGTATAAACGTGGCAAAAGAGTTGATCGTCAGTACATTAAAAAATTGAAAGTTGCGGTTGAGAAAGAGGAGGCAAATTATCAAGCCGCTCTTGCCGATCAAAAGAATAAACTCGGAAACTTCGCCAACGAGCAGAATAAGGTATCAGCCGAAATCGAACATCTCAAAAAAGAGATATATGACAACAGCACGAAGGCATCCTCCGATACAATACTTTCTTACGCTTCTTTGTTAAAAGCATAAGCTCTTCACGCTCTTACACGAAGTATTAGCTAAGAAGGAAGTACGTTAGCCCCATGAAGATCCAGCTCATCGTTAAACGCATATTTGACATCCTCGCCGGAATCATCGGGAGCATTTTCGCCTTGCTCCTCATTCTCATACTCGGGCCGATCATCAAGATCAAATCACCCGGGCCGATCATCTTCGTCCAAGAGCGAGTCGGCAAGAACGGCAAACACTTTAAAGCGTATAAACTTCGTTCCATGCACCGGGACGCAGATGCACACAGACAGGAGCTGAACGGCCAAAGCAAAGTCAAAGACGGTCTGATGCTCAACCTCGACTTCGATCCCAGAATCATCGGAAATAGAATCTTACCGGACGGAACTCAGAAAAGAGGCTTCGGCGAGTTCCTGCGCCGTTCGTCTCTGGACGAGTTTCCACAGTTTTTCAACGTCCTGATTGGCAACATGTCAACCGTCGGCCCCCGTCCGCCCACACTGGACGAATATGCCAAATATAACGCCCATCACCGCGAGCGTCTAGCCGTCAAGCCAGGAATCACCGGTCTATGGCAAGTGAGCGGACGCAGCGAAATCACTGATTTCGAGGAAGTTGTCCGTCTCGATACCGAATACATTCGCAATTGGAGCCTATGGCTCGACCTGAAGATACTTATCAAGACCATAGGGGTCGTACTCACAAGAAAAGGCTCCAAGTAGCCCGCCCGAATGACCCAGACCCACATTCTCCCCCCCTACAACAGCCACCCTCCACCTAGAACAACTGTTTCCATTCTTTCCTCATTCGCCCCCATGCACAAAACAAACACCTCTGTAAGTATTTCCAATCTGCCCTCGCCAGTGTAAAATCTATCAAGGAAAAATATGAGAGGGAGAACAACTATGGGTAAATATTTCGGAACAGACGGATTTCGCGGCAAGGCCGGCATCGCCCTGACTGCAGAGCACGCCTTTAAGATCGGCCGCTTTCTCGGCTGGCATTACACACAGAAGCATCAGGATAGCGGCATCACAGAGCCCGCCAAGATTGTAATCGGCAAGGACACACGCCGCTCCTCATACATGTTCGAGAATGCATTAGCATCGGGCATCGTCTCGTCAGGCGCCGATGCATATCTTCTGCACGTTACGACAACACCTTGCGTAAGCTTCATCACCAGAACAGAGAATTTCGACTGCGGTGTCATGATCTCCGCCAGCCATAACCCTTACTACGATAACGGCATCAAGCTGATGAATGCCGAAGGCGAGAAGATGGACGATGCCCTTCAGGACCGGATCGAAGAGTATATCGACGGTAAGACCTCTGAGCTCCCCTTCTCCTCCGACGAAACGATTGGAAAGATCATTGACTACTATGCCGGAAGGAACCATTACATCGGATACCTGATCGGAATCGCCTCGAGATCCTATCAGAAACACAGAATCGGCCTCGACTGCGCGAACGGCAGCTCTTGGATGATCGCCCGCTCGGTCTTCGATTCTCTCGGCGCGAAGTCCTTCGTCATCAACGACACCCCGGACGGCACCAATATCAACACCGATTGCGGCTCCACGCACATCGAACGTCTCCAGAAGTACGTCGTAGAGAACAAGCTCGATCTCGGATTCGCTTTCGACGGAGATGCCGACCGCTGCCTGGCCGTAGACGAGAACGGTAACATTGTTAACGGCGACAAAATCATGTACATCTGCGCCAAATATCTTAAGGGAAAAGGACAGCTGGCCAATAACACGGTGGTTACCACTGTCATGTCCAACTTCGGCCTGTATAAGGCCCTGGACGAAGCCGGTATCGCATATGAGAAGAC
>JAEEGL016051233.1_pt1 | contig 10035 bp, 4 predicted proteins | sample 9134231 | NCBI WGS metagenome assembly JAEEGL01 (sample SAMN16246548, study PRJNA631951) | gut metagenome | biome: gut microbiome; feature: rumen; material: fiber-attached | host: Bos | place: Iran: Karaj | collected 2018-10 | reverse complement strand
TATCGGGGAAAAGCAAAGCTGAGTGATGACGGTAAATCACTGCAGCATGAAGGTTTTTCCAATTTTTACAACGGGATACCTCCTTACAAAAATACAGTGAAGGATGAACTGAAAATACAACTGAAGGATTATCTGATCAAGTCCGGGAAAGAAGGGTTGAGGTAGAAACCTGCTATAATCAAGTATGGATCGTAGTCTGAAAAAGTATAAGTTAAAAAACTATATATTTGTCATATTCGTTATATTTCTGTCCTTCGCATTTGTGATCGCGTCAGTCATAGGTCTTTATGTACAGCACAGGCTGCAGAGGGAACAGGTTTTTTCCCAGATCGATGATTATCTGAATGATTATGTGGAAGGCATAGGTATCCAGGATAAATTTGACAGTTTTTTCGATGAATGGTTAGAGACCATGGAAAGCGAAGGCAAAGAGATCTTTTACGACAATGAAAATGTCTCTTATATGGCTGATGCCAATGATGTGTATTTCTCGGAGCTTTCAATAGTCGATGATGAGGGGATAGTCAGATATTCATCCAACCCCGACATGATCGGGACAGATCGGGGGGATATTAAAGAGTCTTTCTCCGATGATATATCTTTGAATCCTTTTGATGAAGATACAGATATCGTATATTTCGGAAGAACCTTTCAGGATGATAGTGGTTATGTGCTGTTCGGCGTTACTGAAAAAAATTACCGGAGTGTACTATGGGACAGACTGGATCATAGTACCGCTGAGACACGGATCGGACTTACCGGGTATCTGATCAATTGCGATCCTGACGCAAATATAGATCATGCGACAGAATCCAAAAGCGAATTGGAGGGAACCGTACTTCCGGACAGATCGCTGCTCCCCGAGTCTGATGGTGAGATAAAGAATACCAGGACCACACTTTATGGTGAAAAATGCTATGTGGGAGCCCTGAAAACACCTGTCTACTATGTGATCGGAGTCTATCCCGTGGCTGAAGCGGATCAGTTCATGCTTCAGAATAACATCATCTTTGTCATTCTCTTCCTGTTGAGCTTAAGCGCATTTTTTATCACGTTTTTTATGATGTTGGATCGAATGGTCCTAAGAGAGGTTCAAAAAACCCGGGAGTCACTGAAACGTATTACTGACGGAGACTTAAACGAACGGATGGATGCCGGGGGATCATTGGAGTTTGAGGAGCTTTCGGCCGGCATAAATGAGACAGTGGATAAGCTGAAGGAACTCATAAAGGAAGAGGAGGATCGCGTCAAAACAGAGCTTCTGAATGCTAAGAACATCCAGGAATCCGCAGTGCCCGGCGTATTTCCTCCGTTCCCCGATAATACGGCCTTTGGACTATACGCCTCTATGAATACTGCGGAGGCGGTAGGCGGAGACTTCTATGACTTTTTCATGACAGATGAGGATACGCTCGTTATCGTAATGGCTGATGTGTCCGGGAAGGGCATGCCGGCCGCTTTGTATATGATGCGGGCAAAAACGCTGATAAAGACCTATGCACAGCAGCACCTTCCGGTAGAGGAAGTGGCCCGTGAGACTAACCTGAAGCTCTGTGAGAATCTGTCTGCAGAGATGTTTGTCACGGCATGGATCGGCTTTTTAGACCTTCCTTCCGGTGTGTTAAGCTATGTTCATGCGGGGCACACGCTTCCTGTTCTGATCAGTGATGAAGTCTCATTTGTAAAGCAAAAGATAAATACCGTGCTTGGTGGTTTAAGGAAAGCAAAGTACGTCCGCCAGGAGATCACGCTTTCACCGGGTGACAGCATCTTTCTCTATACCGACGGTGTGGATGAAGCGCATGATGTAAACGGAGGCATGTATGGAGATGACAGGCTTTTGAAGCTGATATCGGAGAAAGTCAAAGATATATCGACAGAGGATAGAAATGACTACTGCCGGGCAGGATGCGAGATGGTCCTTTCCGATGTGCAGGCATATGCTGCCGGAGCCGAGCAGTATGATGATATAACCATGATGTGGGTCAGGTATGAAGGAAACAGGTAAAAAGAGTCTCGGAAAGATCATATATAAATGGCTGTTTGTGCTGGTTGCGATATCCTTCTTCGTTGCAGCCCCGGTGGGAGTGTTTGTTCAGAACTTACTGCAGCAGCGTCAGTCTTTTAAACTGCTTCGGGAGTACATCGATGATTATGAACAGAGGCTGGATATCAATGGGTATATAAAGGACACGTTCATAAGCGGATGGGGACTGACGAATCTGGATGATCCGGAATTGTTTGAATTAAATAAGGACAATGACAAGCTGAAAAGAAGCGTGGATTGGAATCCGGAATATGTCGATGAGATATCACTGGTGGATCATACGGGAACGGTGGCTTATTCATCCGATCCTGACAGGATAGGCCAAAATATCCGGGATAATGAACTCACAGCTGATTTTATGAAGCTGTTTGAAGGAAAGACAGATTACTGTTTTACGGATTGCAGTGATGATCCTTTTAGCGATAATGAAGGAGCGGAAAGGATCTATGTCGGCACGCTTGCGATGGATCCTGAATATATCGCCCTGTTTGGCCTTAACAGGGATAATGTCCGGTTTTATACCGATATTTCGCTGTGGTACTCTGTCAACAGAGTCAGGATCGGCGAAAAAGGATTTATGATGGCGTGCATGTCAGACACAACAGTGTCCGGAGTTACTAGAGCTTTTGAAGGCGATTTAGTAGAGGTGGAGGTGCCCTATGCCGGAGAGCTTGCACTTCCGGAGAATGAGGACGTGATCACAGAAACCATAGCTGAGTTTTATGGGCAGAAATGCTATGTTTCGATGCTGAAAAAGTCCAATCACTATGTCATAGCAGCCTATCCCGTGGACGAGGCAAATGATCTTCGCAGTGAATACAATGCTTTCTATGTGATACTCTTTTTTATCGTACTGCTCATACTGTTCATATTGATCTATTTCGTTCTGAAAAACCGTGTGGTAGGTCAGGTTGGCATCATCCACAGATCGTTAAAAAAGATCACCGCCGGAGATCTGGATGAAAAGACAAATGCAGAAGGTTCACTGGAGTTTCATGATCTCTCTGCCGGTATCAACGATACGGTCGATAATCTAAAGGATCGCATACAGGCGGCAAAGGAGCAGATGGCAGCAGAGATGGAGAATGCCAGAAAGATCCAGGAGTCTGCCGTTCCTACTGATTTTCCTGAGCATGAGGCTTTCGGACTATACGCTTCAATGGATACCGCAGAAGCTGTGGGCGGAGACTTCTATGACTTTTTTATGACTGACGAGAATACCCTCGTGATCGTGATGGCCGATGTCTCCGGAAAGGGAATGCCGGCTGCGCTGTATATGATGCGGGCAAAGACTCTGATAAAGACCTATGCCGAGCAGGGACTGCCGGTAGAGGAGGTTGCACGCGAGACCAATCTCAAGCTCTGCGAGGACGCTTCAAAGGATATGTTCGTTACTGCGTGGCTGGGATTTTTGGATATCAGAACAGGAGTATTAAGCTATGTCCATGCGGGACATACTCTTCCCGTATTGATAGGAAGCGAGATCTCCTTTGTAAAGCAGAAGATCAACACCGTGCTCGGCGGACTGAGAAAAGCAAAGTATCTGAGGCAGGAGATCACGCTTTCACCGGGAGACAGTATATATCTCTATACTGACGGAGTGGATGAAGCGCATGATAAAAACGGCGACATGTACGGGGATGAGAGGCTTCTGGCATTCATCTCAAAAGAGGCAGGCACTATCCAAGAGGAGAATGGAAACGAGTACTGCAAGGCAGTATGTGAAGCTGTCCTTTCGGATGTGAGAGATTTTGCCGAGGGCGCGCCTCAGTATGATGATATCACTATGATGTGCGTAAGCTATAACGGATTAGCGGGGTAGAGTCATTTTTTTAGATACATATTGTACTGGAAGGGAACCAGGGCAACTTCCTTTTCCCATACATACATAAACACGTTCTCCGGCATCATTTCGTCATCTCTGATCTCGAATGACTTTTTGGGAGATGACAGCACTTTGATCCCGTCAAATGACAGATGATATCCCTTATTCTCGTATTTTTCCCAGAAGGTATTGGCCAGCTTCTTTTCATTTTTGTCATTGGGAATGAAGCTTATCTCATCAAACGGATCTGTCTCACACAGGTGAAAGATCCTAAGAAAGAATCCGGCGATCAGGAGACCGACATATTGAGGCGATCCCCCCGCGGGGATGATGAAATGATCTATATGCAGACACCTGTCATATTTCGTACACAGGATCATAGCAGCCAGCCGGTTTTGGTCATCAAATACCACACCGCTTTCATCCTGCAAAAATCCGGCCAGATATGCCGTGGAAAGAGGTTTTATGTAATCCTTCAGGATACGCATTAACTTGCCCGTAGAGTCAGCATTTAAAGCGGACAGCGGGACAAACATGTCTTTCTTCTCACCGGCGCTCATCGCTTTTAGTACGCTGCGCGAGGCAAACAGATCATCCGCACTGCAGACAACGGCAGGAAGGCCGTCTGTGATGGAATACCCGCATACAGTCAGCAGATCACATACATTCAGCAACTTTGAGGAATAGGTGCAATTGACATTCATTATCCCTTTTTCGTACAGGCATGATTCCATGGCATACAAAAGCTCGCTGCCTCGGGCCATGCCGCGGTTGGGAAAAGATACCGATATGGACAGGATATAAGCGATATTTTTTTCGATATAGACGGTTATGCTGTCCCTCTCGACATTTTCGAGACGGATGAAATGGTCATTTTCAAATACTTTTCTCAAATACATAACATTATTATATATCACAATGATATAATAAATCTATATTCGAAAGGGGGAAAGAATATGGGTTCAGATGTAAAAAACAGTCTTTACAAATTCCAGAATGTGATAAATGAAGAACAGATGCAGCCGCAGGAGGTGCAGGATCAGGAGCATGTGACAGGCCTGCAGCAGAATGCTGATCAAATGCTGCAGGATAATGCGGTGACTTTTGCCGATATGACTAAGACGATGGTGCATATCGAGGATATGTCTTACACCTTCATGGACGGAAAAACCGAAAAAGTGGCACAGCGTGAGACCAGAGCCAACAGTTCCATGTCTCATGTGCTGGATGGACTGAAGCTGCTGAACATCGCACTTAAGGAACCGGTCACCATTGAGGATCTTAAAAATGAGGAAAAGCTCAAGGCGGCGCAGGGGAGTTTCCTGACTGTATGCCAGGCCTGCCGTACATATCTGAGACGGCATAAAAAGAACCCGTGGACTGCAGAGGGCAGAGCCAGACGGCAGATGATCGAGGATCTGTTGGAGCAGACGACAAAGGAATCCATAGAGTTTTATGAGCGTGTCAGGTCATATCGCGAGGAGGGGATCCCTGATGGTGTCAGCATTGCGACATGGAATGATGTACTTCTGGATGTACGTACGGAGCAGATCGATACCAAAGCAAAGGATACCAGAGTTACCATGGGAGGCGCCGGTACATCCAAGGTCCACATCATAGAGACGAAGGATAAGAACGGACAGACGATCAAGAGGTTTTTCAAAGAAGATGAGCTGGGAGTATCCTCCGACTACAGGGATGCTTTCCAAAAGGAGATCGACAGATATGATGTAATGTCAAAGGATACTAAAATTGACGAATCCAAAAAAAAGGAGATCGAAGGCCTGCAGAATCTTCTGAACGTGTTTTTTACTGCGGCCAAAAAACTGGGGTCAGAAGCTAGAGAGAATGCCTTTCAGGGAAAGACCGGGGAAGATATTTATCGTAACTTTAAGCAGGAGTTTATAGTGTCCTCAACACGCCTGGCAAATCAGTTGGATAATCTGGAAGACGAAGCGAAAAAAAACGAGTCTACTAAAAATATGCTGAAGGAGTTGAAGAACTCGCTTTGGGGCATCCGTCAGGATTTTCATCTTGGTGGAGGCGCAGAGCACGCTCACATCAAGAAGGGCAGCAATATGACAAAAAGAAATGCTGCCACCTCAAGGCTGGCAGATATGCTCGGCGTAAGTGATCTCGTGGTAAAGAGCCGTATGGCGCGGGTAGAGATCGACGGGAAGAAAATGCACGGCGTGATCATGGACGAAGCAAAGGGAGATAATATGGCGAACATCATGGATAAAAGCAAGTCCATGCATTATACTTCCGATTCTTATCGCAGGCTGATCAGTCTGCAGATCTTCGACACCTTATGTGCTCAGATCGACAGACATTTCAATAATCTAAGAGGTGAAGCTAAGACCATTTCCTCAAAGCAGACGACAGTCACTGATTTCAAGGGCATCGACAACGATCTGTCCTTTGGAGCACTGAAATTCAAAGATGTGTGTAAGACCGGCACGGACAGTTACTTTAATATGACCAAGATCACGGACGAAAAAGGCAACTTTGCCCTGCCTGCCATTGAGGAGGAATTCGCGCGTAAGATACTGGCTCTTGAAGAGGAACAGATCCGGTTCCAAATGGCCGATCTGTTGGATGATGATGAAATGGATGCGCTGGTGGATCGTATCAAGGGAGTACAAAAGCTGCTGACCTCCGCTATGGAGAAGGATCAGAAACTGCTTATCGGCAAAGATGACAAGGCTAGGTGGGAGGCATCCCAGAAGGAATTTAAAGCAAAGGCAAACAGTGACACGGCAGCAGCTAACAGGGTGGTGCTGTTTACATATTTCGGAGCAAAATATGTTTTAAAATAAGTGTGTTATGTAATGATTGAGTAATGCTCTGCCGATTATAATACGGATATATAGATGATTTTGACAAGGAGAAGTTATGCCCAGAGATGTATTTTTCACAAAGCCAAATAATGAGGAATTTACCGTTTCAGTGGAGACCTCAGCGCAGTTCACATCGGAGCAGATGCATGAAGCACAGATGCAGGAGCGTCTGATAGGTGAGAGAGGTTACGATCAGGGGGCTTTAGAGAGGGAAAATACGATCCTTCGTGACCGTATCGCACATCCCGACCTCCTGGAGGAATCAAACGCAGAGCTTGTGGACAGGGTAACGGCTCTCGATATGACGCGTCTCGTTCGTAACGAATCCATTCTGCTGTATCAGGATTCGCGCGGTTATGACGATAGTCCCCTTATGCACAATATCAAGGAGAGCATCAAGACTCTGGATATATCTCTTCGAAAGCCGATGACGGACGGCGTTGAAGCGATCCGTAAAAGCTATCAGGATGCCATCGATCTGATGGAACAATACGAGAGCACCAAGAATCCCCATTTCCCGGCTGGAAAGCGCCGCAAAAGAAAAATAACATCACTGAAAAACGCGCTGATCGATGAGCGTGATCGATTTATGGTGGCCATGGAGCAAAGACAACCAAATGAGGAAATGCCTAATGAGCTGCTGATCCCCCTTGATGTACTGGAGGGCAAATACATGGAGGGTGAGCTGATCGGTGGACCTATGGAGAATCTGGCGCTGAGGAAGCGTGAGATCCTCATGCTGAAAAAGAGCAACGGCGATGATGACGGACCGGAGATGATAACGGTCAAACAAAGGTTTACCGCACTTACGGATCTTTTGACGGGGCCGTTGGGTGAAGGTGATGAGTTCACCCAAAAGAAAAAGAATATCACAACAGCATACAATAATGTGATAGATGCATGCGCTGAGTACATCCGCACACATTCCCCCAGGACTGCAGAAGGAAAAGAAAGACTTGAAGCGATAAAGAATCTGAAAGAACGCAGTGAATATGAGTTCAAGGTTTTCAGAGGACTGCAAAACACGAATCTCGAGAGAGGCACCTGGGAGGGAGCTTTTCAGGATGCATCACAGCTTGTGGATAACGGCTTGAACGTCAGGAAAAATGTCAATAAGCTCCTCGGCAAAAAGCCGTCCATGAGACAATTTTTGAATGTCAGCCAGTCCATCATAAATATGTGTAACTCTAACCGCGACAAATATACGATCATGGTTGAAGTGGCGTTGGAAGAATGGCTCAAGCACAATATGGACGATTCTTTTGTGGACAAGATGGTTACAGAGCGTTTTCGCGCTGAGGATGTGGTGACAAAAAGATACAATGAACTGGTCCAACATCCTGTGCCCATCGAGTATCTTAAAAATCCGGGTGATGACCCTATGGATGAAAACTTAAGGAAATCATTTGCGCATCTGATGCTCAATACAGAGCCGGCATTTAAGTGCCTGAGCGTCATGGATAACATTAATTATCTCATGCTGGAAAGTTCAAAGATATTCGATGTTTCAGCTGACAGGATCAGAGCGATGTCTGCTGAGGACCAACAGTACATGAGAAACATCGGAGATATATCCCAAGCGGCTTTGACCGATAAATATACGTTGCTGAACGCTGATGCTGTAAAGCGATTTATGGATATGGTCGATGCGCAGGATGTGGCACAGGCCAAGAAGAATCTGAATGATATAGCAGGTTCGGAATATCTGGGGTATCGACAGGGTGAAGAAAAGACGCTCGACAAACAGATGAAGGATTTCAAGGATGATATGGTCGTTACCGAAGCTGTGACCATATTGAAAAAGGCCCGTGAACAGGGAATGGATGTGACCGACCTGACGCCCAAGCAGATGGAGGAGCTGAAAAAGGCAGGATTAGCCGGTATTTCCGAAGAAATACACAATGGAATGTACATGATAGAAAGAGCCCTGGCAAACCAGGGTGATGATGCAGTTGCTGCATTTCAGGCTCACAAAAAGGAACTGTATATCAAGCTGGCTGCTTCGGCGATCAATACCCTGTCCCGCGTATCCGCTTCCGGCGAATTGGTGGCAGAGTTTGAACTTCGCAGATTCGTGACAGAGACTGTCATGGGATTGAGCGGTAAGGATTGGTTAAAAGAAAGCTCGGAAAAGATGCATGTAAGCGGTCTGGCTGATGGTGCAGGCGGACTTTCAAAGCTTGTAGATAAGAAGAAAAGCGATGTGGCTGAATGGAAGGGGAAGGAGGATCAGGTTAAGCTCGGCACATCCATGCTCGGAGGTCTGTGCAGGGATCTGCAGGAACTGTCGATGCTCCATGGCAAGGCATTATCCTTTGGTCTTATAGGTGTGGAAGCGGCAACACTGCGGAATCTGGCAAAGGGAATAGATGACATTATGTCTGACCCCAAACAGGTAGAGGTCATGGGACTCGTGGCTGACGCTCTGGAGGGCTATCGCTACAAGGAGGGCTTTAAGAGGATAAAGGAGCTGAAAGAGGGGGGTTTTTCATTCCTCGAAGCAGCCAAAAAGATCAGTAATGAGTATCAGAGACCTGATGACGGACTTGATTTTGTGGAAGTAAAGAATGTATTGCCGAAGAAGCCTGAAAAAAAGGATAAGCATTCGAAGGAGGTAAAGCAGATAGCCTCCATAGTTTCACTGTCCCTCAAACCCTCAGTCATCATGGATGATATGAGTGAGTCGAAGGCCAAGAGTATGGCAAAGGGTGTTGCCGAGATGCAAAAGGCCTTAAAGAGCTTTAAGGAGGACGAGGAAGGCGTCAGGGAAATAAAGATAGGCGATACTAATGTGACCATTATTCACAGGAACGATGGGACGGTAGAGTTTGTGGCAAAGGATTATCATCACATCTCCAGTGAGACAGCCACATATATCGCAGAGCAGTTCGAGACCGATATGGCATCGAATGTATCGCTTTATGGCAAGACAGAGGTGTTGCGGATCCTCGATATTGCCGCAAAGGATAAACAGGACAAGGGCAGGCTGAGAAGACTGGCCCTGCAGGCGCTGTCCTCAACGCTGGATCTGCCTTCATCTTTATTTACCAACATTATCTCCGAAGAGGTTATTAACATGGCCAGGCAGGCCTTAAGCGGTACTGCGACCAAGGAACAGATACTGGAACGCGTAAACTCTATGGAGGATACCGAGAAGATAAACGGCGAGCAGACGCTACAGCTGTTAAAGGATCTCGAGAAGGATGCGGCAGCAGGCGAGAAGGTAGTCATGCCAAAGCAGAAGCCCGAGCAGGTAGATGCCGGATCGTGGACTGAGGACGAGACTGTACTTAAGAATCTCTTTTCCGAGATGATCTTTTCCG
>JAEEGL014981266.1_pt1 | contig 10035 bp, 5 predicted proteins | sample 9134231 | NCBI WGS metagenome assembly JAEEGL01 (sample SAMN16246548, study PRJNA631951) | gut metagenome | biome: gut microbiome; feature: rumen; material: fiber-attached | host: Bos | place: Iran: Karaj | collected 2018-10 | reverse complement strand
CCGAACGTGATGAGATGTTCAACACAAAGGGCCATATGATGCAGCACATCATAGTTTCCCTCGGCGGACGCGTTGCGGAAGAACTTGTCCTTGACGATATCACCACCGGCGCTTCCCAGGATATCAAGGAAGCTACGGGTATTGCCCGGGCAATGGTAACAAAATACGGCTTTTCGGACCTTGGCACCATCAATTACGCCAATGAAGACGATGAAGTATTCATCGGCCGCGATCTTGCTCATACGCGCAGCTACAGCGAAAATGTGGCTAACAAGATAGACGAGGAAGTAAGCAAGATCATAAAAGAAGCCTACGCAAAAGCAAAGGAGATCCTTGCCGAGTACAGAGACGTTCTGGACAAGAGCGCAGCTCTCCTTATGGAAAAAGAACGGATTTCACGCGAGGAATTTGAAGCCCTTTTTGAAGGGAGAGAATAACACCCGGAGGCAGTTCACATGGAATGGAACCTGCATTATGACTATTGTGCGCTGGTAGCGCTGACCTTATTTGGCATATATGTATTCTCCATGCGACAGGTTAAATATCGTGTAAATACGATATTTAACGTGCTCCTTATTGTCACATACGCAGATATCATCCTGGATATCTGCGCTTGTTTTGCGGTCAAATACCTTGGGCAAACGGGAACGACCCTGGGTTTTGCCTATGCGGTGAACGTGCTTTATTTCGTTTTCTTTGCGGCAGATACCTATCTTTTCTATCTCTATATACTGGCTTTCACCGAGCGCCTGAAGAAAAGTACGCTTGGGTTCTCGTTCTTTACCATCCCTCTCGTAGTGGATGTGCTCATGGCGGTCGTTACGCCTTTCTCACACTGGCTGTTTGAGATCAGGCAGGGCATTTCTGCGGATGGAACGCCGATCGGCGAGTATATCTATGCTCCTGTGGCTTATATAATCCATTCGCTCATAATCGCGATGTATTTTACTGCGGCACTTATAAGCGCCGTGCTCTACAGAAAACAGCTTTCAACTGCCAGAAAGATAGCGATATTCTCCGCATTCTGCATGCTGGCGGTGGCTGTTTATCTTCAGTTTGCCCTGCCGTATCTTGTTCCCGGCACACAGAGGATCCAGCTCATGGGCATTGCTATGGCGTTTGGCCTTGTAGCTATCTATCTGAGCCGTTTCAGCACGGGCGATGCCATGGACCGCTCAACGGACGCATTCAACAAGCGCGCATTTTATCTGAGTGTTTCCGCTCATATCGATGACAGGCATCCCTTCAGCGTCATTGCATTTGAACCCGACAATTTTGATGAAGTTATAGATAAATACGGTGAGGACAAGGCAAACCTTCTTATGCGCCAGATATCCGAATTCATGCATGAGATCGTTAATGCCCAGGCACTCTTTAAACTGGACGGTAATACTTTTGCCATACTCCTTGGCGCAAACGATAAATATGTAAACGAAGAGACCTTCCTGAAGTACTATTACGCTTTCCGCGTGTTCCAGGGCAAAGGCATGGGAGATTCCGAGGAGACAAGGATAGTGCTCCAGGCCTTAAGCGAGCGGTTTGAGCATGTATGGTATGTGAAGGACGAAAAGATCAATCTGACTACCAGCATCTGCTACTTAAGATATCCCGAGGATGTGCAGCGTGCGGACGAAGTAAACGATATGATCAACGGCGCCTTAAGACAGGCGCACTCCATGGGAAGCGGCACTATCCTTTATGCCGTTGAATACAGGCAGACAAGAGAGGCTTATATCAACGAACTCCAGGCTAAGCAGGAAGCCCTTGAAAAGGCCACGATCGCCGCTGAAGAGGCGAGGAAGGCCGCAGAACAGGCGAACGCTTCAAAGACACGTTTCCTGTCGAATATGTCCCACGAGATCCGAACCCCCATGAATGCCATCATGGGCATGACGGAACTTGTTCTCAGGGACGATGTTAACGAACAGGTAAGGAAGAACGTAAGCAATATCCAGGATGCCGGAAATACGCTGCTCACCATCATCAACGATATCCTCGACTTCTCAAAGATAGAAGCCGACAAGATGGAGATCGTGAATGTAAGCTATGAGACGGGAGCATTGCTGAACAATGTCTTAAGTATCAGCACTGCGCGTCTTGCCGGGAAAAACCTGGAGCTTATCGCGGATATCGATCCCACGATCCCTTCGAGGTTTATGGGCGATGAAATGCGACTTCGCCAGATCATCATCAACCTGCTGGGAAATGCCATTAAGTATACGGAACGCGGCACGGTAACGCTGAAGGTGCGCTGGGAGCGCGTTGAAACCTCTGCCGAAGATCCTGCGAACAACAATGTGAACCTGAAGGTCAGCATCATAGATACGGGCTCCGGCATCAAAGAAGAAGACCTTAACAAGCTTTTCAAGAGCTTTTCGAGGATCGAGACCGAGAAGAACCATCTTATCGAGGGAACGGGTCTTGGCCTTTCGATAGTAAAACGTCTGCTGGATATAATGGGCGGGACCATCACCGTTGAGAGCGAATACGGAAAGGGCAGCAACTTCACCTTTGTGGTACCCCAGGAAGTTGAAAGTGTCATGCCTTTCGCGCATGTTAACGACGCGGAATCCAAGAATGCCCTTATATATACCGAAACCGCTTCGCTCCACAATGAGCTCGGACCGGTGCTTAAGAGCCTGGGCGTGAACTATACTGTGGCCCTTACCGTCAATGAGATGATAGAAGCCCTCGAAAATATGAAGTTCACCCATATTTTTGTGGAGTATTCCAACTACAGCAACATATGGGAAAACCTTCGCGGCTTAGACGATGTCAAGGTTGTTGTGATGATATCCGGCAACCAGGTCGTGGAGTCCCAGAGCGATATCATCTATCTGCGTGAGCCCTTCTACTGCCTGAACGTGGCAGAGAGTATCAATGATGTTACAAAGAAGGAAGAGATAAAGGTTAAACGCGATTACTTCACGGCTCCCGATGCGAGAGTTCTTGTGGTGGACGATAATATCATCAATATCCAGATCCTTGTGGGTCTCATGAAGCCCCACAAGCTTCAGGTGGATTCCGTCGAGAGCGGCAGAGAGTGCTTGAAACGCATTAAGGAAAACAAGTACGACCTTGTGCTCATGGATCACATGATGCCTGAAATGGACGGTGTCGAGACACTTCACGCCATAAGGGCGATGGAGGGGGATTACTACAAGAATGTTCCCGTAGTTGTCGTTACGGCCAACGCTATGAGCGGCGTACAGGAAGCGATGGAAAAGGAAGGCTTCCAGAATTACATCTCAAAGCCTATAAACGTAGAAAAACTGGAGAGTGTGCTCCTCGACTATATCCCAATCGAAAAGATCAGCAGCGGAAACACGGAATCCGGCGAGAAGGGCGACATAATCACGCTGTTCATCCCGGGAATGAATGTTCACGTAGGTATAGAGAGCAGCGGAAGGAAGCTGGAAAACTATATCAGCCGTCTGAACTCCTTTGTGCTTGAAGGCGGCAGAAAGCTCCAGAACTTTGAGCGCTGCATAAGAGACGATGATTACAGGGGTTACGAGAACGAGGCCAAAAACCTGCGCATAGAAGCTGCAGGCCTCGGAGCGGACGTTCTGTCGGATATGGCTAAAGAGCAGGAGAAGGGCTGCAGGGAAGGGCGCCTGTCGGATGTCAGGATCCAGCATAACCGATTCTGCGATACTTTCAGGACGCTCCTTAGAAATGTTGAAGAAGCGCTCAGCGACAGCAAAGCAAAGTTTGCGACAATGAACCTCTGCACAAAGGGCAAAATGTCGGATGAAGAGGCATACGAGAGGCTTACGGTCATCTGCGCCCTGCTTGCTTCCCGCGGGTTTGAACTCGCAAAGAAGTATACCTTCGAGGGATGCGAATATGCCATGAGCGACGGTTTAAAGACCGCATTTGTGGACGCTAAGACATATATAGAAAATCTGCACTTTGATGAAGCAGAACAGTATCTGAAGGAGTTTTTGGAGAATAAATGGAATCCGTAAGGCTTTTGCATTGTGCGGATCTGCACCTTGGAGCGGAAGTGATAAAGCTCGGTGGCAGGTCTAAGGCCCGCAAAGCGGAGTTTAGACGCACATTTCACAAAATACTTGAATTAGCGCATGAAGAAAAGGTCAACCTGCTTTTGATAGCAGGTGACCTTTTTGATGTACCTGTAGTCCCGGAAGATCTCTGCACGGAGGTAAGGGACGCATTTGCCGAAGCCGCGCCCCTGAGGGTGGCCGTCTGCGCAGGGAACCATGATCCGGCAACCTGCGATTCCGTGTATCTTCGCGAGGGCTTCTGGCCGGACAATGTTACTGTCTTTTCTTCCGGTATGACCGTTCAGGAATTTCCGGAGATCGGCGTAAGGCTCGTGGGGGCAGGTTTTACAAGCGCTTACTGCAGCCATACTATGCTCAGAAGGATAGGCCTTCCCGAGGATGAGCTGATAAATATCGGCCTTCTCCACGGAACGGTGGTGGCTGAAGGACAGGGCAGCGAGCATGATCCCATAACCATAAGGCAGATAGAATCAAGCGGCTTGAGCTATCTTGCCCTTGGACATATACATACCAGAAAAGAGCCCGCTAAAGCCGGTAACACCACATATGCCTATCCGGGCTGCACTGAAGGGCGCAAGTTCGGGGAAAACGGTCCCAAGGGTGTTTATATCGCGGATGTGAGCCGTTATTCCTGCGATGTACGCTTTGTGCCTGTCTGCGAAAGAAGGCTTGAGTGCATAAGTGTGGACATCTCGGAGCTTGAGACCGTAGGTGCCGTCGCACATGCCGCAAGAAAAGCCATGGCTGAGGCTGCCGGTGAAAACTACCGGGAACAGATCTTTCGGCTTACGATCACAGGCGGGCAGCCAAGAGACCTGTGCTTTGGAACGGATGAGCTCGAAACCCTCCTGTCGGATGTATGGTACCTTGAAGTTCTGGACGAAACACTGCCTTTTGTGGATGAGTCCGAGCTTGAGTCCTCCAATTCGATCCAGGGTGTTTTCTTAAGGAAACTGGCAGCAAGAGAAGAAACGGAAAAGCAAGAACGCCTTGAAATGGCAAAGAAATACGGACTGAGGGCGTTACTTGGCCCGCTTGATATAGAAAACTAGAGCAGATCGATGACAGGCCTGCTTTCGGAGTCATAAATGCAAATTCAAAGGATAGAGATAAATAATTTCGGAAAACTGAAAAATTTTGTCCTGGAACCCGACAACGGCCTCAACCTTGTGTACGGGCGCAATGAGGACGGAAAATCCACGGTGATGGCTTTTCTTCGGATGATGTTCTACGGCAACGTGGGATCATCAAAGGATGTTTCCGTGAATGCAAGGAAAAAGTACAGACCCTGGGACGGCGCTGCGATGGGCGGTTCGGTGGAGTTTACCTTCAAAGGCACACGCTACAGGCTCCAAAAGCGCTTCGGACAGACTGCGGGGCGCGATGAGACCGACCTTTTTGATATGGACAGCGGAACTCCGGTCCGGCTTAAATCCGGCGAAGAAGTGGGAACACATTTCTTCGGGATGTCCCTTGAAGGCTTCGAGAGGAGCATGTTCATCGGCAGGAGCGGCGGTTTTTCGGGCAATGACGGAAAAAGTGACGGCATTACGGAGCGTCTTATCAATCTGACTACGAGCAGCGATGAGAATGTCTCACTGAAAAAGACCCTGGATAACCTGAATGATGCGCTTGAAGGCCTTGTTTCAAAACGCGGGAACTCAGGCCTTTTGGTACGGGCAAGGGAACGGGCCGCAGCGCTTGACAGGGAGCTTAGGGACGCAAAAGCCGAGGAAAGCTCCAAAAGGAGCATACGGGAGGAATTTGAAACCCTCATTACGCTTCAGGCCAGCGAGAAGGAACGGCTTGAAAAGGTCCGGGAGCGCAGACGCCGCTTTTCGGATGCGGCAGACGACATAGTCGCAAAGCGTGAAAACCTCACCACACTTGAGCGCAGAACAGATCTCTACCGGGCGGAAAAGGAGAAGCGCGAAGAGATCGCGGCTCTTAGCATAAAGAATCAGGAAGAAAGGATAGCACAGGCAAAAGAGGCTTCGGAAGACGGGAAAGCCTCAAACCTGATCCCGCTTTTTGCGGTGCTGGCGGTCCTTGCACTGGGTATCGCCATAGCGCTTGCTGTATTGTTAAATCCCCTTTATGCGCTGATCACCCTTGTTGTTCCGGTGTTCATGCTTGGCGAGATGAGTGCTTTTTCACGCAAACGCAGGATGAAACTCTACAGAGAAGCGGCTCTTACAAGAGCCGAAAAACTGGAAACGGAGCTGGAGGAACTGCTCGAGAAGACCGGGCGGGAGAATGCCGCAGATGAAAAGACACTCCTTCGCCTCGAAAAAGAAACAAAGGACGCAAAGGAAAGCCTTAAACGTGCCGAGCTGAGAAGGCTTGAGCTTTCAAAACAGGTGGAATCCGATGACGGCCTGGAGGATAAGATCATCGCAAGGGAGCAGCGTATAGCTGAACTCAGGGCTGAGCTTTCGGGCAGCGGCAGACCCCTGTCCGTGATAGTGGATGAGCGGGAGGAAGCCCTGAACGATCTTTCTGCGTACGAAGAAAAGTATGAAGCCCTAAAACTTGCCATAGAGGTGATGGAAGAAGCAGGCGAGGACTTAAGGCTGAATTTCGGGCCGGTCCTCAACATCCGCACAGCCGAGATCTTTGGCGGCCTTACGGGTGGAAAGTACACAAGTGTCAATGTTTCAAAGGACTTTGGAATGCGTGTGCTGGAAGCCGGAGATGCTTATTATCACGAGGGCGGGTATCTTAGCAACGGAACGGTGGATCAGGCTTATTTTGCGCTGCGGCTTGCCATAGCGGAGCTTCTTACAGAGTCGGAAAACGAGATGCTGCCTTTGCTGCTTGACGATGTTTTTGAGCAGTATGATGATATAAGAACATCGGAAGGCCTGCATTTTCTTGAAAAATATGCGAAAAACAGGGGCGGACAGGTCATTCTGTTTACATGCCATGGAAGGGTTTTGGATACTGCCCGTGAGGAAACGGACAATGCAAGCTTTTTCAGGCTTTCCGAGCATTACAATAAAAAAGCGTGACATTCGCGCGAATTTGTGCTATAACACATTTCAGTACATTTTGGATAAAGCTTAAAGCTACAGGTTACGGAGGAATTATGAAAACCAGAAATCTTATCGGCGATCGTTTTAAGGAACGTCCTGCGGACTGCGTTATCGACAGCCACGCAATGATGGTAAAGGGCGGCTACATCAAATACGTTGCAAACGGCATCTACTCGCTTTTTCCGCCCGCAAAGCGCATCACCAAGAAAATAGAGAACATCATCCGCGAGGAAATGGACAAGATCGACGGTCAGGAAGTGCTCTTCCCCGTTGTTCTGCCCGCATCTCTCTGGGACGAGTCCGGACGTTATGAATCTGTGGGCGAGGAGCTCCTTCGCTTTACGGACCGTAACAAGAGCAGGATGGTCCTCGGTATGACACATGAAGAGGCAGCCGTACAGCTTGTGCGCGATTACGCACAGAGCTACGCACGCTATCCTTTCATGATCTATCAGATCCAGACCAAGTTCCGTGATGAGGCGCGCCCCCGCGCAGGTCTTATCCGCGTGCGCGAGTTCACCATGAAGGATGCATACTCCTTCCACACCTCTCAGGAGGATCTTGAGGCATATTACAAGCGCTGCTATGACGCTTACCACAGGATCTTCGCACGCTGCGGCATTCCCGAGACCGTTGCCGTTAAATCCGATTCCGGTATGATGGGCGGCAGCGTTTCACATGAATACATGCTCCTTACTCCCTGCGGCGAGGATTCCATCGCGATCTGCCCTGAGTGCGGCTACAAGGCAAATATGGAGGCTGCAAAGAGCATCATAGTAAACGAGAACTCGGCACCCGCAGAGGAACTTACAAAGGTTGAAACTCCTCACGTTTCTTCTATAGAGGATCTTTGCAAGTTCATGAAATGCGAGCCCAAGGATACCTGCAAAGCCGTTGTTTACGCGAAGAACAGCGACGACAAGATCGTTATCATCTTTATCCGCGGTGACCTTGACGTTAACGAATCAAAGCTCACAAAGATCGTTAAGGACAATGTACATGCAGCCGTTTTAACGGAGGAAAGCGGCATTGTTGCCGGCTTTATCGGACCTAAGGGCCTTCCTTCAAATGTGGAGGTTATCTTTGATGAGTCCCTTAAGGGCCTCAACAGCCTTATTACAGGCGCAAACGAAGCAGATCACCATTACAGGGGCTTCAATATCGAAAGAGACTACGGAAACGTTGAATATGTGGATGTCGCAAAGATAATCGACGGCGGCATCTGCCCAGACTGCGGCAAGAAGTCCATAAAGATCTCCCGCGGTATCGAGGTGGGCAACATCTTCCAGCTGGGCACAAAGTACTCAAAGTCCATGAATCTTACATATACGGACGAAAAGGGCGAAAGCCACTATGCGATAATGGGATGCTACGGCATCGGCGTTGGCCGTCTTGCTGCTTCCGTTGCGGAAGTTCGTCACGATGATTACGGTCCCATCTGGCCCATTACCATCGCACCTTGGGAAGTGCAGCTTTGCTGCGTACGTGCAGATGATGCAACAGCAAAGGCTGCTGCGGACAAGCTTTATGATGATCTGCAGAACGCAGGCTTAGAAGTTATATATGATGACCGTGATGTTCGTCCCGGTTCTATGTTCGCTGACGCAGACCTGCTCGGTGTTCCCGTCCGTGTGATAGTTTCCCCGAGAAACCTTGCCGAAGGCGTTGCGGAAGTCATGACACGTGACAAGTCGGTTTCAAAGAAGGTTCCCATGGAGAATGTACTTGATGAAGTTAAGGCGCTTGTAAAAGAGCTTTACGCAAAATATGAGGTGAAATAATGTTTGTTCCTGTTCTTTTGTTTTTAGTCGGATTTGCGCTCCTGATCAAGGGCGGCGACTGGTTTGTGGATGGTGCTGTAGGTATCGCTCACCGTTTCCACCTTCCCGAGCTCCTTATCGGCGCAACGGTAGTTTCCATCGGTACAACCCTTCCCGAGGTAATGGTATCGGCTCAGGCCGCATTTGTGGGAAACTCAGGTATATCCTACGGAAACGCTATCGGGTCCATTATCTGCAACACAAGCCTTATCGCAGCGATCCCTATCGTTTTTGCACCGGGAAAAGTAAACAAAAAGTCACTGCTTTTACCCACGGCCTTTTTCTTTACAGCTGCTCTGGTCTACTCTGTGATCGCCTGGACTCTCGGAGGATTCAACAGATTCATTGGAATTGCCTTTCTTGCTGTTTTTGTGGCATACCTTGTGATCTCGGTGCTCCAGATGAAGAAGAATCCGGAAATGGCAGAAAACGCTGAGGAGGAAGAGGGAAAGAAGGAAAATCCCATGTGGCTCGACATCGTACTTCTCGTTGTAGGTGCTGCAGCTATCGCACTGGGTGCTCACTTCCTGGTTGAAAATGGTACAAAGATCGCCGAAGCACTTGGTGTTCCGAGTTCCGTTATCGGTCTTACGATGATAGCTCTCGGGACAAGCCTTCCGGAGCTCATTACCGCCATCACAAGCCTTATAAAGGGGCATGGTGCGCTGTCGCTCGGTAATGTCATCGGCGCAAACCTGTTCAATATCATCCTTGTATCAGGTATGGCCATCACCATTTCCCCCTTCAAGGTACCTGCAGAGAAGACCATAAACGGCCTGAATTCGTCCTTTATCATCGATCTTCCGGTTATGCTTGGTGTAATGCTTTTGCTTTGTGCGCCGGCTCTTATTACAGGGAAACTCAAGCGCTGGCAGGGCATCCTGCTCCTTGTGATCTATGTAGGTTTTACCGCTTACCAGTTTTTATCATAAAGACCTGAGGCATATAAAAAGGCCGATCTGTGCAGCTGCACCGATCGGTCCTTTTTTATGTGAATTAACCTGATCACACGGAGGTCCGGAACATGGCCGGAAAGTCCAATATGTCCCATTATGGAGCATACTGACTGAAGTGGTACCTGTAATATGCAACATTAAGGTTATTCGAGTTGGGATCACGATAACTTGACGGAACATTTGTGACGGAATG
>JAEEGL013538376.1_pt1 | contig 10035 bp, 9 predicted proteins | sample 9134231 | NCBI WGS metagenome assembly JAEEGL01 (sample SAMN16246548, study PRJNA631951) | gut metagenome | biome: gut microbiome; feature: rumen; material: fiber-attached | host: Bos | place: Iran: Karaj | collected 2018-10 | reverse complement strand
TTTGCAGACAGCTGCAATCCCAGCGGATGGGAGCGGCAGGCCGTCCCTCCGCATCCCGCAGGTCCTCCCGGGCGTTGAGGCGGGTCAGGGCCGTGGCCACGGTGTCCGCCGCGCTCTCCGGTTCATAGAGAAAAACCTGGCGGCGGGGCACGGCGTCGGCGCTCTCCCGGCGCAGGATGTCCAGTCGGACCGTCATCATGGCGCCGCCCTCCTTTCGGGGATCGCCTGGAAGGTAATGTCGATCCCGCCGTCCCGGAATCGGGCGACGGTGGTCTTCTGAAACCGGGCATCATTCCGCTCCGGGAAGTCCGTGCGGGTGTGGGCGCCCCGGCTCTCCTGCCGTGCCAGAGCGGCCAGCAGCATGGCCCGGCCCAGCAGCCGCTGCCGCCGATCCGCCTCCGAGCGTTCCAGGGCGGCCAGCGCGTCCAGTCGGGCAAGGGCCTGCGTCAGTCCCGTTTTCTCCCGCAGGATGCCCAGTCCTGAGAGCAGAACGTCCCTCAGCGTTGCGGCAAAAGCCGCCGTCACCGTCTCTGACGGCAGGGAACCCAGCGCCGCCGGCTCTCCGCCGACGGCATGGGGCGCTGCCGCCTCTGCCGCCACGCGGCCGCCGTAGATGGCTCCCAGCATGCTGTTCCCGCCCAGCCGGTTGGCCCCATGGTACTGACAGGCGCACTCCCCGGCGGCGAAGAGATCGGGGACGGTAGTCCGGTGGGCCTCGTCCACCAGCAGCCCGCCCATGAAATAGTGGATGCCGGGACTCACGGGGATGGGCTGCTTTGCCGGGTCCAGGGCCAGATAGTGCTCCACCTCCGCCCGCAGGTCCGGCAGCTTCCGCCGCCAGGTGTCCTTCGGCAGGCCCGTCATATCCAAAAAGACCTGGTCTCCGCACTCCGGCAGGGCGCAGACGCGCACCATCTCCCGGGAAACCACGTCCCGGGGCATCAGATTGCCCAGGGCCGGGTAGAGCTCCTCCATGAAGTACCAGTTTTCGCTGCCCCGCCGGACGAACAGCCGTCCGCCCTCTCCCCGCGCCGCCTCGCTGATGAGCATCCGCTTGTTGGGGATCTGCACGGTGGTGGGGTGGTACTGGATCATCTCCGGGTTGCCCAGGGCCGCGCCGGCGGCAAAGGCCAGGGCCGCCGCCGTGCCGGAGTTGGCCGTGGTGCCGGTGGTCATACCGGGGAAAAGCCCCCCCGGTCCGCCGCAGCAAAGGAGCACCGGGCCGGGGAAACGAAGCCCCCGGCCGGTATGGCTGTCCCGGACCACGGCACCGGTACAGCGGCCGCAGTCCACGGACAGCCCCGTCAGCTCGTGATGGGAAAAGCGGCGGATCAGCCCCGCCGCCTCGTACCGCCGGGCCTCGTCAATCAGGGCCGTCATGAGCACCTTACCGGTACTGCTCTTGGCATAGGCGGTCCGCTTTTTCTTCTGGCCGCCGAAGTTGCGCAGGATCAGCCGTCCCCGCTCCGCCTGCAGCGGCGCGCCCAGGGCGTAAAGCCGACGCACCAGCTCCGGAGCGTTCCCGGTGAGGCCGGCCACCGCGTTGGGGTCCGCCAGGTCTGCGCCGCCCCGCATCGTGTCGGCAAAGTGCTCCGCCGGCGTGTCGCCCTCCCCCATCGTGTCCAGGGCGGCGTTGATGCCGCCCTCGGCCAGAACGGACTGGGCCCGCTCCGAGGGCTGGAGGGAGACGAGGGCACAGGATACGCCCAGCTCCGCCAGGCGGATGGCGGCGGAGAGGCCCGAGAGGCCCGCGCCGATGATAGTGATGTGTTCCGTCATAATCTCACACCGCGCTCCAGCGCAGGAAGTAGAGGATGAAGGCCGCGGCCGCGATCAGCAGCAGGACGGACAGGAAGAACAGGATGTCCGCCGCCCGGGGCCGCAGCGCCCGGATGCCGAAGGAGATCAGCATGGGTTTGATGTTCGTGATGAGATGGACCGCGACGGCCGCCACCAGCAGCAGCTGGGTAGTCAGCCTTGCCGCATCGAAGACACGCAGGCGATAGATCCCCTCCACCGTGTGGCCGAAGGCGGTCAGGTGGAAGAAGATGAGCACCAGGATGGCAAATCCGCTGATGCGCCGGGCCCAGAAGAGCCGGTTCTCCCGGAAATAGGACACGCCGGTCCGCTTCCACACCCGCAGGGAGCCCACGGTGAGGATGGTGCTGAGGATCACGTGCACGGCGATCAGGCCCACCATGATCCAGGCCAGGGGCTTCAGGACCGTGTGGCCCAACCCTGTCATCTGCAGGGAGCCCAGCACGGCGTGGAGGATAAAGAGCACCAGCACCGCCGCGCTGATGATGGCATTCCACTTCCGCATCAGGCCGCCTCCCCTATCTGAATGACCAGGACCTCCTCCGACGGCACCAGCGCATAGGCCTCCGCCAACTCCGCCGAGAGGATCACCGCGTCAAAGAGCCCCGTCTCCGCCTTGGAGACGGTCAGCAGATCGTTTTCCGTGCGGACCGTCATCTGATGCTCCGCCAGGCGGGCCTGATAGCGCTCCGCCAGCTGGAGTGCGGCGGCGTCGTAGTCCACGACGAGGCAGGAGAGGTCCTCCATGATGACGTCCACCGGCTGCTCCAGGAAAAAGGCGCGCCACTGCTCCGCCGTGTCCGGATGGAGCGTGCGGTTGAGCAGCACGACATAGCGGCCGGAGGGTTGCTCCGGCAGGGCCACGGAGGCGCTGGAGACGGCGTCCGCCTCCTGCGCGGGAGAGAACCGCTCCAGATCGCCGCCCAGCAGGACGGGCAGGCCCAGGAACACAGCCAGCAGCGCCAGGACGATCCCCGCGTGCTTCAGCGCGCCCATGCTTTACCCCTTGGCCTGATCCAGGGCCAGGTCCGCCGCCTCGTTGAACTGATCGAAGGAGATGGTGGCGCCGGAGATGGCGTCCACACTGCGCAGGTCGCCGGTCTCCACTAACTGATCGGCATACTGCTGGCAGGCCTTCACCGCCCGCTGGGCCTTGTTGTAGTAGTCCTGGTTGGCGATCTCGCCGTTCTGCTTGCCGTACTCGCCGTCTTTGACGGTGCCGTCGTTCTGATAGGTGGTGAAGGTGCACGCGGCGATGGCACCGTCCCGTATGGTAAGCTCCACCACGCCGTAGCCGTCCACCTCGGCGTCCAAATCCTCGTCGAAGGAGGCATACTCGCTGCTCTGCGCCGTATAGGTGCCGTCCTTGTAGGCCACGTCGCCGCAGCCGGCCAGGAGAGCCGCCGCCGCGGTGGCCAGAAGCAGCAGCGCCAGACTCTTTTTCCATTTCCCGTTCATGTGTTACCCTCCAAATTTCTGATTGAGTGAATCCTTCACGATACGTCCGTGGTCCAGGATGACGGTCCGCTGGGCCACCTCGCCCACCTCCGGGTCGTGGGTGACCACCACCAGGGTGGTGCCCTCCTTGTGCAGCTGCCGGAAGATGTCGATGACGATATTCTCATTGGCCTCGTCCAGATTGCCGGTGGGCTCGTCGGCCAGGATCAGCTCGGGGTAGTTGATCAGCGCCCGGGCGATACAGACGCGCTGCTGCTCGCCGCCGGAGAGCTGGCTGGGCAGGTGCTTGGCGCGCTCTGCCAGGCCCACCCGTGCCAGTGCCTCCAGGGCCTCCTTCTCGTCGGGAACAGAGTGGTAGTACTGGGCCACCATCACATTCTCCACGGCAGTGAGATAGTTGACCAGATGGAACTGCTGGAAGATCAGGCCGATCTTGTCCCGGCGGATGGCGGTCAGGCTTTTGGCGCTCTCCTTCGAGATATCCTTGCCGTCCAGCAGCACCTCACCCATAGTGGGCTTGTCCATGCAGCCGATGATGTTCATCAGTGTGGACTTGCCGGAGCCGGAGGGTCCCATGATAGCCACCCACTCGCCGGTCTCCACCTTCAGGCTCACATCGTTGAGGGCCTTCAGATCGCCGTAGATCTTCGATACGTTTTTCAGCTCTAATAAACTCATGTCGGTATTCCTCCCGTCATTCGCCCTTCAGGACCAGGGCGGGGTCCACCTCGGTGGCGCTTCGTACCGGCAGCAGACAGGCAAGGCCCGTTACCGCCACGGAGACGACCACCGTGATCACCAGCAGCAGCGGCCGGAAGCTGATGGAGCTGCTGAACACATGGACACTGATCAACTGGGCAAAGCCGAAGCCCAGGCCGGCGCCGATCAGACCGCCGACGGCGCCCAGAAGCAGGCCCTCGCCCATACATTCACCCACGATGCCGCCGTCGGAGGCGCCCAGGGCCTTGCGCAGGCCGATCTCCTTGCGCCGTTCGGTGACCACGGCGGTCATGGTGGTGGCCACGCAGATCATGGTGAGCACCAGCACCACCACCGTCACCAGCAGCACCAGGGCCTGCAGCTTGGTGAGCACCGTGCTCTCCGACTGCGTGATGCGCTTGACCAGCTGGGCTGAGATATCGGGGTTCTGTGCCTCGATGGCATCGGCATAGGAAGTCAGCTTTTCCTGGGTGGCCGAGATGCTCAGCTCCGCCACATCCAACCGGGTCGTGGGCCCGGCGAGTGCTTCCAGGTCCTCCATGGACATGTAGATATAGTTTTCTTCGCTGCCGCCGGTCTCCAGGATGCCGGAGACGGTCATGCTCCGGGTCACCTCATTGGAGGCGGTGTCCGCGTCAGGGGCGGTCTCCCCCTCCGATTCCGTGGTGTAGATGACGTCCATGGAGTCGCCCTCCTTGAGGCCCAGCAGGTTTGCCACCTCGCGGCCCATCAGGACCTCTCCGCTCTCGGCGGGCCACGCGCCGTTCACCAGCCAGTAGGGGCTTACCGTCTGTACGCCGGCCAGATCCGTGCCGGCGGCCACAATGGGCTGCTCATGGATGCGTACGGTCTCGTACCGATAAGGCGCCACGCCCACCAGCTCCGCCCCGTCGATCAGGGCCGCGCCGGCCTCCACCGCCGCCCGGTCGAAGACGGCGTCGTTGTCGGCAGCCAGGAAGATCATATTCGCGCCGTAGCCGCGGAACTGCGCGCCCATCTGCCGGGGCACGTCGTAATAGATCGTCACGAGGCCGGAGAGGATCGTGGCGCCCACGGCGATGGCCAGCAGCGCTACCAGCATTCGGCTGCGCCGCCGGACCAGGGAGGCGGTGATCATCCGCAGGAACATTTTTTGTCTGGTCATGATGCGTCCCTCCCTTAACGGCCGTGCAGCACTTCCGTGGGACGGAGGCGCAGCAGCATGCGGATGGCGGGGATGCTGCCGGCCAGCGTCACCGCCAGCACCAGCACCGCCACGATGGGAATGACCATGCTCTTCATCTCAATGGCGGAGGAAAAGACGGAGCGGCCGATGATCTGGGCGAAGCCGAAGCCAATGAAGTAGCCCGCGACGCCGCCCACCACGGCAGTGATGATGATCTCCGTGAGCACCAGACCGGAGACAGCCCGGTTCTGGGCCCCCAGGGCCTTGAGCAGACCGATCTCATTGCTGCGCTCCATGACGCTGGCCGTCACCAGATTGGAGATGCCCAGCGCACTGCCCACCAGGGCCAGGATGGTGATGAGGATCATCAGCAGCTCTGTCTTCTCCAGGATCGCGCCCTCGGAGCTGGCCACCTGCCGCACGGGGGAGGCCACAGAGTCCGTTATGACCTCCTGGATCTGATAGCAGATGGAGCTGGCGTAGGCGGTGCAGTACCAGAGTTCGTACTGGGCGATGGTCAGACTGCCGGGGTCCCGGGCGGCCTTGATAGCAAGCTCGTTGTCCGGCGTGGTCAGGGCACTGACCTCGATACTGGTGAGGTAGCCGTCCGTGTTGCCGAGCTCCTGCACCAGCTCCATGGGAGCGAAAATCTGTTCATCCTCGCCGTCGCCGGAATTGAAGATGCCCACCACGGTGAGCTCCCGCGTCCCATAATCGGTGGAAACGCGGATCGTGTCGCCCACGGCGATATTCTCCCGCTGGGCCAGCACGGATCCCACCATGGCCGCGTCGCCCTGCTCGGCCTGCTCGTCGAGCCAGACGCCCTCCACGTCCCACCAGGTACGCAGGTTCTGGATGCCGGTGTCCAGGGTCTCGCCGGTGGGCAGCTCCAGGTGGTGGTTGAACCAGGAGCCCACCAGCTTGACCTCGCTGCCGGATGGCAGGGAGACGGTGGTGTCGATAAAGGGCGCGAAGTCCACGATGTTGAAGGCCCAGAATATGGTCTTGATATTGCCCAGCTCGCTCTCCAGCAGATAGGCGGTCTGGGCCGGGTCCGCATCCTCCAGCTCATAGAGATTGCTGAGCACGGAGGAGGACTTGGGCACCACGGTGATATTGGCGCCGTAGGTTTTCAGCTCCTGATTGATCTTGTCGCCCACGTCCATCATGACGTTGAGCATGCCGGTGGCCAGGCTTGCGCCCAGGGCGATGGTCACGGCGATCATCAGCATTTTCTTCCACTGGCGGACAAAGGCGCCGCGGATCATTCGGATAAACATAAGCCGCGCTGCCCCCTTTTACTTGAATTCTTCCTCATGGTCGATGAGGGTGTAGGTGGGAACGATGATGTAGCCGTCATGGACGCTGTAGTCGATGACGATGGGGTTGCAGCCGCCCTTGAAGCCGATGGTGTTGATGTTCATCACCACGTCGCACTTCTTGCAGACGATCTGATCGCCCCGCTGGAAATATCCGGCCTCGCCGCAGATTTCGCAGGCGTCCAGGCCTACGCCGTAGGCCGAGGAGTTGGGCTTCTTGACGACGATAAAGCGCACGTCCACGCCGTTGGGCGTGTGATAGACGAAGCGGTGCAGGTTGCCGTCCTCCACCTGGGTCAGGGGCACGTAAATTTCCTCGCCCCGCACGTCCACCTCCTCGGAGGGGGAGAGCTCCACAGGCTTGTTGTCGATGGCATAGAATACCGTCAGGCAGAGCACGCCGACGATGAAGCAGCCCAGGATCAGGGTGCTCCAGCGCCGGGTGGAGCGCCAGGCGGCCTTGATCTTCCGGCGCTGGGCCGGATTTTCATAGGGCTCGTTGACGTGGAAGCTCCGGACCCAGAGGATGATGGGGATCATCACCGCCACCACCAGCATCAGATAGATGAACAGATTGCTGTGGTTACTGGTGAACTTGGCGATCCGGAAGAAGGTGTGATACAGCGGATGGGAGGCCCGGATGATGCGCCGGGAGAGCAGGACCTGGATGAGCTTGGAGGCCTGCTGCAGGCCGTTGACCAGCAGCGCCAGGTTCAGCAGGAGCTTTGCCGTGCGCGGCTTGAGCCGTTCGGTGCCCCGGCAGACCGCCAGACAGGTCACCACCACCAGAACCAGACCCATGATCCACCCGATGAACCGGAGGATATAGGCGCTGGAGAAGACGCTCTCCGAGCCGAAGGAGAAGGTGAAGGGATAGGCGTACACATCCGGCAGCGCATAGAACAGCAGTCCGCCGACCAGGATCGCCGCCATGAGGAGGTGGACCGTCTCGCCGACGGCCCGGGCCTTTTTCCGCAGGCCGTCGATGGAGAACACGTACCAGATCACCAGCACGATCAGCGACACGGAGAAGATGCGCGTGTTCCACGCGCCGGTGACCACCAGGCTGGAGGTGTTTTTCAGGACGGACATGACCAGTGCGGCCAGGCGGCCGGCCCCGACGCCCGCAGTCAGGAAGCGCTGCCCCCGTTTCCCGTAGGATGCCGGCAGACAGGCGTACAGCATCCCGATCAGAACAGCAGTGGTCAGCAGCGCCCCCGTCACCGCGATCAGGTATTTGAGCATAAGCAGAACCCTCTTTTTGTCTCGTTTGCTGTGGGCAAAAGGCCGCTTCGGAGCGGGTCGAGGGCTCCGAAGCGCCGTTTCGGCCACAGAAAGCAAACGTGAAAGGGCGCCAAGGCGGTTAGGGTAGACAAACCCGCCTTGACGCGCTTTCTTCAGTTGTTTTTGTTCCGGTCAGGAAGAGAACTTACCACTCGGTGGGGGTGTAGTCCCAGCCCTCATAGGTGAAGGTCAGGTTGCCGTCGCCGAACACATCCTCCAGCAGGCCGCCCGGGCCGGTCTCGGCATCGGAGTGGATCAGATAGCCGTTCTCGGCGGGAGAATGGAAGGTGAAGGTCAGGCTGTAGGTGTCGGCGTTGGGGAGCTTGATGTTGGCGCCGTAGTGGGGACCGTCGGAGGCGCTCATAGCCATGAAGGAGCCTTCGGCGGCGGTGGTGCCGTCAGAGCCGACCACCTTGTAGTCCACGGTCAGATAGGGGATCCAATCGCCCAGGCCATAGCCCAGGTTGTTCTCCATGGCGGACACGTCGCATTCCAGGTGCATGTCGAAGTCCTCGAAGTTCTCCTGGCCGGGCGCCATGGGAACGGGCTGGAAATACACGGCGGACACGTTCATGAAGCCGACTTCCTCATCCTCGAAGATGGGGATCTCCTCAAAACCGGCGTCGGGGGCGGCGGCCGGCTCCGTGGTGACCTGGGCGTCCGTGGTCTCGGCGGGCGGATTGTCGGCGGGGGCCGGGGCGTTGTTGCCGCAGGCGGAGAGGGCAAAGATCAGCGCCAGAGCCAGCGCCAGCAGGGGCAGTGCTTTTTTCATGTTGCGTTTACTCCTTCTCAAATAATTTTTGTTATATCGACCTGCCAGGGGCTGTCCCGGACAGAACAATACCGAAGCGGTCAGGTCCGGACCCGGTCGGTCTGGGCCTGAAGCTGGAGACGGATGCGCTTGTTCTTGCGCACATGAAATACCAGGGTGAAGATAAGGAACGCCAGCAATATCAGCTGCGGGACGATGGTACCCACCAGAGGATAGATGCCCAGCACGTCCAAAGCATTCGTGTAGGGAATCCAGGACAGCCAGGGCGGGCTGGCCAGCATGAAGGGCGCACCGTCGAGCACGCCGCCCTCCATGAGCTCCTTGATGCCGGCGCCCAGGAAGCAGACACACATGATGGCCATGAGGATGCTGGTGACCATGAACACGGGCTTGAGAGGCAGCCGGACGCCCAGGGTTCGCATGACGAGGAAGATGACGGCCAGAACCACGCAGCCGACGATGAAGCCCATCCAGACCATGTCCCGATGTCCCTCGTTCAGCATGGGCTGATAGAACAGGATGACCTCTGCGCCCTCGCGGAACACCGCCAGCCAGGCAGTGAAGCCCAGGGCGAACATGCTGCCGCGTGCGGCGGAGCTCTCCACCTTGCCGCGGATGTAGCCCTCCCAGGCGGCGGCCTCGGCCTTGGATACCATCCAGTTGGAGACGTAGAACAGCACGACCACGGCCAGCAGGGCGGCTACGCCCTCGATGATCTCCTGACTCATGGTGGCCTCCGGGTTCCGGTTCTTCAGCCAGCTGATGAAGAAGGCCATGGCAAAGGAGCAGAGAATGGCGAACACGGAGCCGATGTAGACCGGAATCACGCCCCGCTTGTTGCCGGATTTGAGCAGGTACATGATGATGCCGCCTACGACGAGGATGGCCTCCAGGCCTTCACGCAGAATGATGAAGAAACTGCCCAGGAAGGTGGCGGTGGCGCCGCCGGAGGAAGTACCGGAGGACACGTCGATCTCGCTGCCCTCGGGGCTGAGGATGAGGGCGTCCTCGTGGAGCATGGCGGAGAGCTTCGCGCCCTCCTCCTGCACGGCATCCAACCCCAGATCGTTCTTCACCGCCTTGCGGAAGGTGGTGAACTGGAGCTCCACGGAGCTGACCCGGCTGCCGGAGATGTAGGTCATGACGTTGCGCTCGAAGCCGGTGGTCTCGTAATAGCCCCAGTAGGTAGCCTTGGCATATTCGTAGGCCTGGTCCTTATCCCCGGCGGCATAGAGCTCCACGGCGTGGTCGATCACGGTGTCGATGGCGTTGGCCGCATCGTTCCAGTTCCAGTTGGTGATCCCGTTGGCGGCCACATACTCCTCCCAGGTCATGTAGCAGGCATCGCTGCCGCCTTCGGGGCTGAGGATGAGGGCGTCCTCGTGGAGCATGGCGGAGAGCTTCGCGCCCTCCTCCTGCACGGTATCCACGCCCAGATCGTTCTTCACCGCCTTGCGGAAGGTGGTAAACTGGAGCTCCACGGAGCTGACCCGGCTGCC
>JAEEGL012986310.1_pt1 | contig 10035 bp, 8 predicted proteins | sample 9134231 | NCBI WGS metagenome assembly JAEEGL01 (sample SAMN16246548, study PRJNA631951) | gut metagenome | biome: gut microbiome; feature: rumen; material: fiber-attached | host: Bos | place: Iran: Karaj | collected 2018-10 | reverse complement strand
GGTTCTCGCCCCTTTGCCACGAATAAAAAAACACCCTTTCGGGTGTTAAAACTTTGGTGCGAGCAAAGGGGAACGCATTTGACATTTTTTAGCCAATTTTTTAACCCTTTTGACCGCTTTTACCTGCTTTTTTATCAGTTTGCCTGACACTTTGCTTAGCACTTTTCAAAAATTAACATAAAATTGGATAAATGTAAACCTTTTTATTCATTTAAATCTGTAAATATTGCGGCACATCTTGATTTTATTGGACTTTTCGGGTATAATATTCCTATAAAATAAAGGTTTTACAATGACATTTGATAAATTACGGGATGATAACGAAGCATACGCACGCTTGAAAATTAACCAAAAATTGATTGACGCTGGTTGGTTTTTGACTGATACACCGGAACACAAGCGCAATGTGAATGTTGAACAAAAGGTTGATTCTGGGTTTGCTGATTATGAAATGTTGGATTCAAACGGCTTTCCTTTGTGTGTTATTGAAGCAAAAAAACCGTCAATCAACCCATTAAGTGCCAAAGAACAAGCGCGCAGATACGCAACCGAACACAATATCCGGTTTGTTATTTTATCAAATGGTGAAATTTATTATTTGTGGGACATAAAATCAGGTAATCCACAAATCATAACCCAAATACCAACCCAGGAATCTTTGGAAATGCGTTTCGGTTTTAATCCGCAAACCAAAGATATAATGAAAGAAAACATTATTCCTGAATATGTTGCATTACAGAAAAATTCGCGTTTGTTGGATACACCCGAATATCAAGACCCAAAGACGCGCGGTGCGTATTGTTGGAATAATGGATTGCGTATATTGCGTGATTATCAACTTGGTGCTATTCGTGCAGTGCAACAAGCAATCGCTGACGGTAAAGACAGATTTTTGATTGAAATGGCGACTGGATTGGGTAAAACATTGACGGCTGGTGCAATAATTCAAATGTTATTACGCACCGGACATGCGCATAGGGTTTTATTCCTTGTTGACCGTATTGAATTGGAACAGCAAGCATGGAAAAACTTTAATGATTATCTGTGCGATTTTATAACGGTTATTTATAAAGAAAATACAAAGGATTGGCACAAAGCGGACATTGTTGTTTCAACCATCCAAACATTGATGGCGAGTGATAAATACAAGAATTTTTCACCAACTGATTTTGATTTTATCATATCAGACGAAGCACACCGTTCAATCGGTGGTAACAGCCGCGCAGTATTTGAATATTTTATCGGTTACAAATTGGGATTAACTGCAACACCACGCGATTATATTAAAAATGTTGATGTTGATAAAATCAAAGTTAATGACCCAAAAGCGCTTGAACGCAGATTATTATTGGATACATATAAAACATTTGGTTGTGAAAGTGGCGAACCAACATACAAATACACAATGATTGACGGTATTAAAAACGGTTATTTAGTTGCCCCGATGGCTATTGACGCACGCACAGATATTACAACCCAAATGTTATCCGAAAAAGGTTATCATGCGATTGGTGTTGACGACAATGGTGAGGATGCCGAAGCCGATGTTGTTGTAAAAGATTTTGAAAAACGCTTTTTCAATGAAAATATAAACGCGGTATTTTGTAAAGCATTCTTGGAAAATGCGGAACGCGACCCAATCAGTGGCGAAATTGGTAAAACATTGGTATTTTGCGTCAGTCAATCACACGCTGCAAAGATTACCCAGATGTTGAATGAATTGGCTATGCAAGCATTCCCGAGTAAATATAACAGTGATTTTGCTGTCCAGGTTACCAGCAATGTTCAAAACGCACAACAAATGACGAACCAGTTTATGACCGATAATAATAATTTGGGTGGTAAATCAACATTCTTGGAAGGTTATGACACATCAAAAACGCGCGTTTGTGTAACCGTTGGGATGATGACAACCGGTTATGATTGCAGCGATTTATTAAACATCGTATTTATGCGACCTGTATTTTCACCGACTGATTTTGTGCAAATGAAGGGGCGCGGAACCCGTAAATACACATTCAAATATGTTGATGCAGATAAAAACGAAACCAAGAAAGACAAAGAACGGTTTAAAATGTTCGACTTCTTTGGTAACTGTGAATATTTTGAAGAAAAATTTGATTACGGACAGCAATTAAAATTACCGCCATTGTCCAAAGGGGTTGATGTTGGAACCCGGGGCGGTGAATCACGCACATTTACAACATTAACATCCGAAGCGATAACAGAACTGATTCAAATGGAAACGCTTGATATTCCAAATGGTATGCGTATAGATTGGGAATTTTGGGGTAATTTTCAAAAGAAAATCAGTGCAGATACAGATATTAAAAATGCGGTTGAAAATTCCGATTGGGATTATGCTGTGTCATTGATTAAAGACAGATACGAAAACAAACCGGAATTATATCCTAACCTGGAACGGATTAAAAAAGCGACAAAATTGGACCGCCGTTTATCTTGGCGCGAAATATTGGAACACATATTCGGTTTGTTGCCCCGGTTTAAGACACGAGACGAAATGTTAGAGGATGAATGTGATAAATACATATCCATTGTTAAACCTGACGCTGAAATTGTGCCATCAATAAAAAATTTTATAAAATTATATGTTACGGATAATACATTTCGTGATATAATAGAAAAACAGGAATATCCGCGACTTAACGCTGAAATTCCTGGATTTAGTATGACGGATTTAAAGTTGATGGGTAAAGACATCCGCGAAAATTTACCGGAATACATCAAAGAAAATATAGTTTTGAATAAATATATGGGGTAGCGAAATGTTGGATTCCAGAACCAAACAAACCATTGATAATGCCTGCGACACATTGGTGGGTAAAGTGCCAAGTCCACAGACACAGGTTGATATTATTACAACCGCACTGATTTATAAATTTATGGACGATATGGATTTGGATGGGTTGGAATTATCGGACAAGCGGACATTCTTTGTTGGTGATTTGGAACCATACGCATTTTCAACTATTGTTAATACCAAGGGTAACCAAGAACGGATGAACCTGTATTTAACTGGGCTTGAAAAAGTGCAGACTGCTAAATCGGTGCCTGAATTATTCCGTCGTATATTCAAAGAAGCGATGATACCATTTCGCGACCCAACAACATTTGCTTTATTTTTAAAGGAAATCAATGAATTAAAATATGATGATTCCGAAACATTGGGGGACGCATTTGAATATTTGTTGAATAAAATGGCAACCGCCAAGAATGCCGGACAATTCCGCACACCGCGCAATATAATTGATTTTATTGTTGATGTTGTTAAACCAACCAAAGACGATACAATATTGGACCCTGCGTGTGGGACGGCGGGTTTTTTGATTTCCGCATATAAACACATTACATCGGGCGGTAAATTAACACCGGACGAATTAAAACGGGTTACAAACAGCATTGTTGGATTGGATATTGACCCAACAATGGTAAAATTAAGTTTGGTTAACCTGTATCTGCATAAATTTGAACAACCAAACATTTATGAATATGATACATTGTCCAATGATACGCGTTGGGGTGACCGATATGATGTTATTTTGGCGAATCCACCATTTATGACGCCAAAGGGTGGAATTACACCACATAAACGCTTTGCAATCAATGCAAACCGCAGTGAAGTATTATTTGCAGATTACTTTATGGAACATTTAACAATAAATGGACGCGCAGGTTTTGTTGTTCCCGAAGGTATTATATTCCAAACCGCAAATGCATATAAAGATTTGCGCAAAATGATGTTGAATGGTTATTTGTATGCGGTTGTATCATTACCATCTGGGGTGTTTAATCCATATGCTGGTGTAAAAACATCCATATTATTCTTTGACCGCGCATTTGCAAAGACGAATGACAATATATTATTTGTGCGTGTTGATAATGACGGTTTTTCATTGGGCGCACAACGCACACCAATAAAACAAAACGATTTACCTGAAGCATTAAAGATTATCAATGAATACCGCGAAGGTAAAGATGTATCGGATTATGAACGCGCAATGGTTGTATCCAAAGAACGCATTGCTGAAAACAATTATGATTTAACCGCTGCAAAATACATTGAAAAAGAAACCCGCGAATGTAAATACGAAATGGTTAAATTGGGTGATGTATGTGAATTAGTCCGCGGTTTAACATATTCAAAACAAGACGAAGTTGAAATATCAAATATTCCCGTGTTGCGTGCAAATAATATAGATATGACATCACACAGTTTGGATTTAACCGAAATAAAGTATTTGAATCCTGAATTAACTATTCCGGATAACAAACGGTTGAAAAACGGTGATATATTTATTTGTTTGGCTAGTGGAAGCAAGCAGCACATCGGTAAAGTCGCTTTTATTGATAAAGATACAGATTATTATTTTGGGGGATTTATGGGTGCAATTCGTTGTAAGAACACAATCATACCAAAATATTTGTTTTCTTTGTTAGCAACAGACGCATTCAATAATTATTTATCAACAGTTATAAGTGGCGTAAATATAAACAATATAAATTCACAAATTTTATATTCTTATGAAATACCACTACCACCTTTGGATGTGCAAAAGCAGATTGTGGATGAAATTGAAAACAAGCAATCTGCAATCAATCATGCGCGTGAAATCATTAAAAATCTAGAGAGAGAGAGACAATATTTTGCCTGCCTTCTTGATGGTATAGATTGTAAAGAAGTTGCATTAGGGGATTTGTTGGATTATGAACAACCAACAAAATATATTGTTGAAAGCACGCAATATAACGATTCTTATGCTGTGCCGGTGTTAACAGCAAATCAGGCTTTTATTCTTGGATATACTGACGAAACAGATGGTGTTTTCAAAGATATTCCTGTGATTATATTTGATGATTTTACGACAGATACGAAGTTTGTAAATTTCCCGTTCAAAGTAAAATCGTCAGCATTAAAAATTCTTAAAAATAAAGATAACGGTAAATCCGATATAAAATATTTATACCACATTATTAAGACAATCAATTTTAATGCAGAAACACACAAACGATATTGGATTTCGGAATATTCAAATATTAAAATCCCGTTACCATCCATTGACGACCAGAAGCGTATAGTTACAAAATTGGAAGCGGAACAGGAAATTATTGATGCCAACAAACGCTTGATTGATTTAATGCAGGATAAAATTAACCAAGTTATGACCCGTATTTACAAATGTGATGTTTAAAATGAATATGAAAATACCAAACAGCGCAAGAGAAGTCAGCCGTCAATATCAAACCCAACAACACCAACAACAAAAAATTGTCGAAAAGGAAAAAAAAGACGGATGATTTTAATGCAGATATGCAATCAATCGCCAAGGAAAATTTAGCGGTTACAAAACAAACAAAACAAATCGCAAAGATTACATTATGGGTTGCAGGGGTGTCCGCATTTGTTAGTTTGTTAACACTGATATTCAAATAAATAACGCTTTTTCGCATAATTATATTGAATTTTTTATGAATTATGGTGTATAATAAGCCTAAGATTCTTAAAAAGAATCTTGTGATATAACAAGCGTGACGGGCTTAGTCGCCTAATACACGATATTCGCTGTTTATATCCCGACTTTGGTCGGGATGCTGTTGTGATAAGGTTTCACCAAAAGCAACGGGGTTTCGTGTAAACCGACTAACTCCCGACCACCTTAAAAAAGTGGTCTTTTTTATGGTTAAAAAAGTTGGGATTTTTCTTTGCAATATAATGATTTTGGCTTTATCTGGCTGTGATACAAATCCAGTTACAGAAAACCATATTCAACATACAGATATCAAAGTATTTTTCACACCCGGTTTAGAATGCGAAAATAACATTATCGCAAAAATAAACAAAGCAAATAAAATTGATATCGCTGTTTATTCAATTACTAACCTGTATATTACCAACGCAATCATAGCAGCACATAAACGCGGTGCTGACATTCGTGTAATTACAGACAGAACACAATCCAAAGGGAAAAAGTCCTTAGTTGGAACAATAAAAAAAGCGGGTATTCCAGTATTAACCAACAAAAAACATAAGATTGAACATAATAAATTTGCTGTGTTTGATGATGTTGATGTGGTGTCTGGGTCTTATAACTGGACAACAAATGCAAGTATGTATAATAGCGAAAATTGCATATTTTTTATTCAACCGGGTAAAGTATATTCAAATAGGTTTGAACAATTGTGGCACATGTATAACAACAATTAATCAATTTGGTTGGTGTGCGTATTATCTTAATCAGTTTTGTTGATTCTGGGTCAAATTTTACGCGTTTATGTGTGTTTTAATGATAATGGTGTAACCCATATTGCGAATTTCAACCATTTCGGCGTAAAAATAGTCCATAAACTATTCAAATCGTATAGTATTTATTAACTATGCCAATTTAATAGTAAACCCTTTAAATTTTGCCCTGAAAACGCTGTAATGGGCTAATTTCTTGGCTTCCAGACGAAAATTCTTATTCGCGGAAGCAAGTTTTGGTTGTATAATGAATGTGTAACCAAAAAAAAGAGGTATAAAAATGTTAAAAAATTATGCAAATTGGCTCGAATCACGCGGATTTAAAGCCGTAACACAATCACAAAAACCCAGCACGATATATGACTATTGCCGGTCTTTAAAGCGTGTATGTGCCTGGGAAGGTAAAACGATTGAACAACTGGGTAATTCAATCGCAGAAATATTACCGATGTATTGTGCAACGGGCGTGCACAGTGTGCGTGGACGCATGGTATCACGCTCGGTGCGTTCAAGTTTGGTCCAACTCAAAAAATTTATGTCTGAATCACAGGTTGCATAAAAAAGGTGGTTGAAATGATTGCAGCAATTCAACAGGTTGGCAATAATGTCCGCGTTTTAAACGAAAAAGGCGTAACCCTGTTTATGAAATGCGGTGAATGTGTCGGGTATACTGCGGAATCAATCAGTATCAAATACAATTCAACGATTTGGACCTATGATAAAACAGGCCGTGTATTATTTGGGAAATAAATCCTGATTTTATGACAACGATAACCCACTGATTCTGTGTCGGTGGGTTGTTTTTTGTAAAAATCAAAATTTTGACGCGTGGCTGCTCCGATTTGATTTGGCTTGTATGTTTGTATCCTGCTAGTCAAAGGGGCAACCACGAAGGGTTTATTTGCAAATTTGGGATGTTTTGTGCGTTCAGGAAACATTTCCGTTGATAAAAATACCCGATTATCATCAAAATGGGCTTGTTTATCGGCTTTGATGTCCTTGGTCGCATAAAAATACGATTTACATTGTGTCCGGTTTATCGTTTGTATATCAATTACGGTTGGCGAATACTTAAAATGTTTGATGGTTTTATTCACCGCCTTGATTATTTTATCGTTGTGATATCTGTTATTGTGTAAAAACAGGTGAAAGTGCCATTTGTCAGCGGTATTTCGTTCTGCAAATCCGATAAATAATAACTGTTTTTTGAACCAATGTCTTGGATTCAACTGTTTTTCAAAATATTTCATAACATCACGCAAAAGATTACGCGATATTTCCATGCTTTTACTGCGTTGATTTGTTGGGAATTGTATTGAAATAAAGTGTGTCGGTGCAAATTCGCATAACCAATCGCAAATTTTCCGTCTTAAAATTAATGTTTGTTTAGCGTTTTTACGGATTACACAGTCAATTTTGTATACATCCACCATATCTGTATTTATCATTTTTACCACCATCTTTTGTAATCACAGATACAGATTAAATCAATTTGGGATGTGGTGGATTTTATGATTCTTTCTGTATCTGTGATAATTACATAAATTAGAACGTTTGTGTTTGTTGTTTCTGTGTTGTGGTTGAATTGTTTAAAAAAGGGTAAAAAAAATTAACGGCGCGATTTGTGTTTTCGCAGGTTAATTTTCCATCCAACCAACAGACCAGAATGTCAATGCGTCTATGTTTATCGTCAAAAACATTGCCGAAAGTCCACATCCCATTCAGCGTCAATATATTGGATAGAACCGTTTTTTCCGGTTAATAACGCTGTCGGAATTATTTTTGAAATTAAAAAACTGGGATGTGTGGTCCCAGTTTTCAAAGCACAACTGCTCCGGCATTAATCCGTTGGTCTGTTTTCAATAAACATTTTCAACATCAACGGTAATGCGATTTCGCCAAGTGCGATACGCATTTGTGTTTCAGACATATCATCTGGGAAACGGAATGTTTCAGGTAATCCCGATAACAATATCTGTTCCAAAACAGTCCTTGGTCGCGCATTATCATATAATGGTAAACCATTTTCATCATACCCAACAAAATTACCTGGATGGATTCCAAATGTTGCCATTATACTTGCGGAACCTGTTGTGATGGTGTGTGCTGGCTCATCCCATCCGCTGCGTTCAAAAACACCAGCAAATTTATATTGCAATGGTGTTATACCATCCTTTTTATACGCCACATTAAACGGTGCAGGATTATTTTTAATGTTGCAACCTGTCGGCGTGTGTCTTACCAATTCAACCAAATCAGCACGAACATTTGGCGCTTTGTGATATAAAATACCACTGTCCTGTCCCGCTTCTAACGATGGCAAATGCCCAATCGCGTCGCGGATTGTTTTTGGCTTTGGCGTTGTTGGTGCCGGAACATTCCATTCTTTATTACCAAGATACGCCAACATATACCGACGCTTGCGCTTCTGTGCTGTGCCATAGTCAGATGCGTCCAAAGTTACAAATTTTACATTATAACCTATGCGTTTTGCGCGTTTGGTCATAATCTGTTCACTGGTTTTACCGCGTTTTTTATTTTTGTAATAACCAATGACATTTTCACCGATAAACCATTTTGGTTTAACCTGTTCAGCGATATCAAAAACATCTTCAAACAACCAATTTCTTGGGTCCTTATTCTTTTTCCTTGCAGTTTTCCCTGCCAGGGTGCTGCTTCCTTGACATGGCAAGGTATAAATCAGCAACTGGACATTTGTTTTTTTACACCAGTCAATAATTTCTGCCTTGGCGTCTGGGTCTGCAACACTTTTACACACCATGTGTGTGCCATCATGCATCTCAGTATAAAAATGGGCACGCAAAGGGTCGATTTCACAACTTACACTGGATTGAAAACCTAATTCAGGCAGGTAATATTCAAATAACCCGCTGCAACATCCTATTGTGCAATAATTAATTTTGTCGTTTGTGTTATTCCCAACAACAGCAGGAACAACATTTTCGTTTGAAAACAATTCAAACAATAATTGATTTGCCATAATTTTTACTCCTTTCTATTACGACATTTATACAAATAAATTTTTTGTGTCGTTTTTTTTGCAGGACGCAAAAAATCACAAAAAATTCAAAATTTAGAATTTGTTGGGAAATGGTCGTTTTGATGTTTGGTAAAAATTTTTTTGAATCCCTTGATTTTAGGGGGACACAGCAGCACAAATAAAAAATTGCAAAGTCCTTTATTGGACTTTATAATGTGGTTAAATAAAAAAATGGGGTGAAAATGACACAGAATACACAATATGCAACACTGATTAAATTGCATAAACTTATCAATTTAATATCTGCTGAATTTGCAAAAAATATAACTGTTGCGAAAAAAGGTGATAAAAAGTCATATGGTAAAAGTATGATATTATTTTTTCTGTTGTTGGATACAGATACGGATTACACACAAACAAAATTGGTTAAATATTGTAATGTTTCAAAACAATTCGTCAGTGTTGTAATCAATCAATGGGAAAAGGATGGATACATAAGAATAACAAAACACATAATAAAATTAACCAAACGGGGTATCGGGTATGCGAACAAAACATTGGGACATGTAATAAGCGCTGAAATTGGTGCGCTATCAACAAACAGCACAAACACGATGTTTAATCAAAATTATACTGGTAACATATTAAATTTTGACAGTTTGGAAAAATTTTGTAAAAAATGCACTGGATTGGATATCAAATAAAAAAAGCCCACGCGTAAATGGGCTTTTGTATTTTTTTGATGTTTTTGTGTTGGGTTGATTGGTTATGGTAT